>ERZ772910.1900-NODE-1900-length-10160-cov-4.071054_pt1 | contig 10160 bp, 17 predicted proteins | sample MGYA00511357_ERZ772910 | MGnify/ENA primary metagenome ERZ772910 (study PRJEB29015, sample SAMEA2738096) | human oral metagenome | biome: human oral; feature: human-associated habitat; material: saliva | place: China | collected 2193 ...
GGATGTTAAGAGATGTTCGTTACAGTTTACTAGGAATCTAAATGGATATAGGTTATCCCTACAATTCCGTGTGATTGCATGTGTTATTAATGATTTCCATCTATATAGTTATAATAGAAATTTAGTAACTCCTTCTCGAGCCTTTCCAGAAAAACTACTATTTATTAGACTGGAGACATCATTAATAAACTCTTCTTTTATATTAAAATTATTATCAGAATAAATTTCTCCTTGATAGTCTATTATCTCTAAGCGAATAAGTTTGATAGAAAAAGATAAAAAATCATATAAAGAATCACCAAGCTTGTGATGATACTCTCCCCCTGAAATTATCCCGTAAACAGGGCATTTTTCATCGCTAGTATCACAAAAGATAACATCATCTGAAGTATTTTTAGCAAAGATTGTATACCTTCCATTTTTCCATTCATGAATATCTTCAAGCCCCCAAGAACTCAATTCTCTACCATTTGATTGTATTGAGAACAATACTAACCCGAAAAATTGATCGCCAAAATAACAATCACTTTCAAAAGAAAGATGTTGATAGTACTCCAACAATTGACCAGAAATATTCTCTGCATTAACTTTTATCGGTATTTCTATATATTCGATATCTCCACCTATGGGATCGCTAAAATAAAAACATTTCACTAAATCTGATAATATATTTTCTAAATTCATAAATCCTCCTACAGACATTTACTTTGTTGTTGATTTAATCTTTGTTTTAATGTCACTTCACGATCTATTAAGCGCCCTGTTGTTTTGTTTGCGTGTAGTCCTCCCATGTCCTTGGTTTGAATAAACATGTTCATTTATTCCACAAGGGTGCTCATGGTTTTGAACGAGAGGAGTATTCGCAATTCGTTAAACTTACTGATATGCATTTCTAATCTAACAAAATGCTCTATCGGCGTCGCCATAGTCAATGATGGTCATCTCTTCAAGTGAAATCTTCATTCCTCTTCCATGCTCTACTTCAGCTTCCACTCTAAATAATAAGCCAAAAATAAAATCGGATGACGTCTGTTCGGAGAGCAGATAGATCGCCATTAACTGCCTCATCATGGATAGTTCCGAAAAGATTCGTTTTTCAGCTAACTCATACCAATAAGCAGATGTCCCAAGCATATGAACGATTTTTTCTTTGTAATCATTGGCCATTACTTCATCTGCTAAAGCAAGCTCATCCGACAAAACCAGGCGAATAGAATCGTGTTGCTCTGGTATAAAAACGCTCATTTCAAGATCATCATCAAATTTTATAGCTTCTAGATTCACGTGTTTCCCTCTCTTTTCAGTCTTTTCCTCACAATTAGCTTCGATTCCACGGGATATTGACAATTTCCATCCATTCTACCCAACTACTCTAAGATTGTGCCAAGTATCATTATATTTTGCTCGGATATCTGAAAGTCATCCATGAAATAGGGTAAAAAGTCATCAAGCAAGGGATGGCTAAGCCCGTCGATTGGGAGGCCTCTTTTCTGACGTTCTTTTAATAAAACTAAGATTTCAATTGTAAAATATTGCCATAGTAAGGTATTGAATTCCACTAAATGACTGTCTTTAGTTTTCTCTAAATGATAATCACACATGGATAAAATTGTTGCTCTAAAAACAGTCATATCCTCTGAAAAAATAGTTTCCATAACCTGTTTATAGGCATCATTTACATTAAAATCAGGATTAGAGTCCAATGGTTTATATTTGGCATCACAAGCATTCTCCAGTAGGCTAGCTAACCGGTCGCCCCGTCCATTTCCATAAAGAAAAACGACTAAAGGCAATAAACTACTGGATGAAAAGAATATAGGTTGCTTCCCTTTTCCAACTTGAGCTTCTTTAAAATAGACTAATTTATCAATTAGAAACTCTACATAAGTATCATCCAAATAGGCAAGGGCAAATAAGATATTCAAACAAATATCTGTATCAAAGTTTGAGCCCCCTTTAGCTAAATATTTAGCAGAAGCCATATCTGCCATTACAGAACAAAAACAGCCGTTTAGTAAAGATTGATAGGTTTCTGATGTTTTGTTTTCTATAAATTCAGCAACCAAAGTATATGATCGAATAACATGAATCATTCGCACATGCTTATAGGTGTAGGTTTCAGTTTTTCCCTTTTCCTCCCAATTGATCTCAAGGCTTTTTTGACCAGCTTCTAATGCTTCTAAAACAGCCTCTGTCACAGAAAGCTGTTCTTTTTCAAGAGCAAAGTCTCTTGCCTTCAGTACTTGATTTCTAATGGTTGTTAATTTCCTTTTTTGATTTGAAAGTGTTTTATTCATATTGACCTCTAAAATTTCATTTCTTACACTCAACTACCGGTGTTTTTGAAGTTCATCTCTTTCTGTCTTCCTACATTATCCATGTATATCACAAGGAAGAATTGATCCACTTCCCATCATCGAGCCATTCTTTCTTATCAATCCACCATTTCCCCTTTTGAAACACCATTTGAAAACGATAGAGAGTTTCTATACCAGAACGATTCTCCTTGATGTAGAAATAAGCTTGATTTTCGTTATGCTCTTCATCAACGATGGGATGCGTTTATAATTTATAGTCAAATGGAAATCGAATAGATAAAGATACTTCCCTTGCTCTGAGTGTTTTTTTAGATGTACAAAACTGATTAAAAATAGTAGCTAATTCATCCTTCAACGTCTCTTTATAGGCTTGGTTTCTTAGGCTCCTAGTGGCTTTTCTTTCCCAAGTATACATAGCCTGCATAAACTGGAGTAAGGTTTCTTTTGCTAGATTCGTATGAGTCATGTTTCCTCCTACTTAGACAACGGGACTAATGGTTCGTTTATAATGAAGACATAGGTTATAAAAACCTGTATTGAAGACATGTTTTTACCCCTCTCGCATGCAAACATGTGGTAACTCACTTCTAAGAAGTTCCCTTTGCTTTTGATTTGTTCTTCCCGTTGTTAAAAATCGGAGATGTTTCAGACTCTTCAAGTAGCTAACTGTTGATGCGTAGTTAAAAATATTCGTATCGACAAAATCTAAAAAACGAAGCTCACTAGATGGCTGGATAAAATCCAATTCTGGTAAATTTTTATTTGCTGTAAATGAAAGATAGAGCAACTGATCTAAATCCCTTATAAAATCAAAGTCCGGCAACTTTACACCATAATCAACGTGCAGATAACGCATACCTGTATGAAAAGAAATGTTCTCTATCGTTTCCAAATTTGTCATAGAAGATATCCCTAGAGCTTTCACACAATCATTTTGGGGTAAGATGATCTTTCTTACTCTTCTAGCCCCAACTAATAAAATTTTTTCTACTTGTTCGTATGTTGAAAAGTCTAGCACATCAGATTTACTTCCCATCAAGTAAATCACCCTCGTATTGCTAGGTAACGAAAGCTGATTAAAATCCACATCCTTCAGCATATCCTCTGGGTTTTCAACAATGTACTTTTGTCTTAATAAGCGATTGATAGTGATGAATTCTTTATAAGTCAATGTTTCGTCCAATAATGGTGCAATCTCTTCAATAGAATGCAGAGGCTCCATTGCCATTAGATTCTCTCTTTCGGAAAATCCTTTTTTAATGATCTCTAAATATTTATCTAAACTGGTCATCATTCACCTCTTTTCATGAATATCATGCTTCTGTTTCTTTGTTCAACCTATCTATTTTTACAATGACACTTTTACAAGAAGAATAAGCCATTGCTTGTCTCAAAAACTAAAATCATGAATCTCAAGAGTATTCTTTTCTATATAAACTTTATCCTGCTTGCTCATTCTCGATCAAAGATAACCTTGACTCTAGCTCTACCCAAATCGTCTAGATATTGCTCCAGTTTCGTAATCGACTCCTCCGAATCAGATAATTGAACAAGCAAATCCCCATTGATAGTCATGACATCCTTTGTCGGTAAAAGCATGAGATTCTCAACGCTTGGATCATTCACAATCATTAAGGAAGGGGAATAAATACAGCTTGTGGAGAGGTCTAGATTTCCAAATCGCTCCCTAGCAGACACAAAAATAGATTCCATCCCACCTTGGGCTTTCAGAACAAATTCCCTCTCGAAAAATGCTTCAAAACTGTCGTAGATCTCGATGACATCCATAGTAATCCCATCTAAATAATAAACTTGATGACTTTGAATGTTCCCATCCTTCATTCTATAAGCGAATTGATCTCCAATAGCAGACATACCAAAAAAATAGTAGCCCGATACATAATCTTTCCAGATATCTTTCCATAGCGTGTCTGAATTCCAAGAGTCCAGCGTGATGGCTTGAGCAGAATCTGTCCCAAACAAACGATAATAACCACCATAAAAATCCAAGCCGTTGGTTATGGAGAGCAAATCCAGGTGAGCTTGCGGAAACTGTCTGGCTTTGAGTTTTTCTAGTTCAAGAGCTGAGACCCCACTTTCTTGTATGACCAGATCCTCACAACATTTTAAAAAATTCTTCATTTCCATTTGCTTCTCATCTCTCTATTTGGCTTTAACCCAGCATAAATGCTATAAAATCATTTCGATAGTCTTCAGGAAGTTGCTCCTCGATAATAGCCATGATTCCTGTTAAAAAACCTTCTTTATAGTCCGACAAGTCCTCATCAATGTAGATGTCATTCTCAAACTTGGTGATTTCTAGCTTTTTCATCTGACTATAGGTAGACAAGAAAGTAGATAAAGAGGGGCTTAAGCTATAGAGCTTAGAATTTCCAGGAATCTTGCCAAATACAGGACTAAGCTCGCTAGTTAGATCACAAAAGATTGGCTCATCGCCCATCATGTGAGCAAAAACCACATAACTCTCTTTCCAGCTAGGATCCTGCCATCCTTCTGCTGCAGCTTCACAAGAGGAGAGAGGAAACAGAGCAAGATCATAGGGAGCACCTCTAAAATAAGCTTCTTCATCAAAGTTCAAATGTTGATAGAACTCTTTCAATTGACCAGACAAATCTGACTTTTCAACATGGAGACTTTCACTGGTATATTCTAACTCTCCCAAGCCCTTGTTGAGGTGATAGATTTCTACAAATTCCTTCAACAAATTAAGCATCATTATTGGATTCCTCTCACATTTTTTGGATTATATTTGGCTATTTTCAACTGACGATTACGCATCATTCTGACCGCTAGCGACAGCCTGAGTCCAAATTCGTTCAAATTCCTCTTGACTAATCTTGATGGAGTCTGATAGATCCAACTCATCTTTTCGACCATCATAGAGTAGAAACCCTACTTCTGGAACATAATCCTGTAGGCAAGAGGAAGCATAAGAGTGCCCATTCAAAACGTTAATTTGTCGACTTGCACGCTGACCAGTAAACTCTGTATAAATAACTCCTAGGCCTGACATAAACTCGCTATTGCCATAATAATAATATTCTTTTTCACACATTAGAATCTTCCTTTACCATTTGTCTCTCCAAGAATGGCATTCTTTCCTCTTTGCCTCTTTCATCGACTAATTCAATGTTAAGCTTTCACATTATAGAATCTACGGGTTCTTAGCCTTATTCTCCAAGACTCTCACTTCTACTTTATCCTCCGCTAAATGGAGATCCAGTACTTTTTCCTGGTCTTGAAAAAATAGCGTCAGGTCTCTGGTAGAAAATTCAGTAAAATAAGAGGGCAAAAAGTCATCCAAAGACTCCATTTGAAACAAGACATAAACTGGTAAAAACTCCCACAAAACTAGGATAAACTGCCTTCTTTTTCCAACTAAACTTTGAATTGACCTACTTAGATCTTTAGTAGTAAGATTGGCAGAAAACTCATAAAGGCAAGGAATCGGAGAATCGATAGGATTCAACTCCCCAGCATACCAAGCAATTTCTTTAGGTTTATCGGTCAGAAAATGAACATCCTTAATTCCCTTCAAACCCTTGATTCGTTTTTCTACTTTTAATAAGGATAATCTCTTTTTTAAGTCACTCATTGTTCTTGCTCCATCATTCTGAAACAGAAATTTTGCTCACAATCTCATTCTGTTTATCCAACAGATATAGGAAGTTCCCTTTTGCTTCCAGTTTACCAAGCTTAACCCCATAGTCCATCTCGTGAGCAGGGCAGGATTGAATCAACTGACGGATGCTCTTGTCCTTATGCTCTATCTTCCAAAACAAATCCACCTTATCAAGCTGATGCTCCACTTGAATAGAATAGATCGTGGATTGGATCTTCTTCCTTTTCCACTCCCAGCTATTTTCGTAATCGTTTTTCTCTATTTCATTGACTACATCCTCTATCAAGGAGCATGGAATAGAGAGTTCCTGAAACACGCGCTTTACCCCTTTTAGCAAGGCTTCCAAGAGCATCTTTTTCTGATCCAATGGACTCAAGGTTTCATAGCTAGAAAAATCAAATAAGACCTGGACAGTATAAGCACCAAGTAGATTTATGATAGCTGGATTAGTAATCGTATCTACACATTCTACGATGATTTTCCAACAATCCTGGGTTATAACTGGTTTGAAAAGCCGTTCTACCATAGAGGTCATACATTTGGATTCATATACGAACGCTCTTCGCAGGTCTTTCCAATTCTGTCGATAGTCCTTAATTCTAGCTTCCTCGTAAGTTAGCGCAGCTGAGTCCATCAGCTCCTCAATCCTCTGTTGATTTTCCACATAGGGCTTATCTAATTCAAAATACTGTAACTTCATATTCGTGGTCTCGTAGTTTTTTTCTTGTAGAAAGGTTTAGCCTTAGGTCAAGGTCTAATGTTTGTGATCTTCCTTCACTTTTTCCCATAGTCGCGGTGTCCCTCCCAGTAATGGAGGATTGTTTGATCATCCAGAATCTCCGCAAATAAGCTAGGAATACATCTTTAAGTATCAATCTTCACAGGACCAATCTCAGCAATTCTAATAAGGTCAGAAGATCCTGATAATATCACATCATTTTGGTTTATAAAATTGAATTCAACCTTATTCTCTAGAAAGAGCAGCTCCAGTTGTCCATTCACCTGATGAATCTCCTTAGAATAAAAATGGATTTCATCTAAATTAAAAAACTCTAAATTAATTTTTATGGCATTGAATGCACTTTTCTGCCACTTTTCAGGGAAATTAGTTGGCAAATCAAATAAATAAAAGACAAGATCTAATTTGTAATCGTAACATAACACAGTATCAAGAAATACATTCTTCAATTCCAAATCACCATCAAACAGATGAATAATCTTTTCCCTGCCCACTGCTTTTTCAAACCATTTCATAATATGAACTCCTTTTTTAAAAATGAATAAAAGTCTTGTTTTTAAGAGTTATTGTTTCGCTCTTTAAGGAGATTTTAGAATAGACTGATCCTCCTTCCGTCCTTTCCTTTTGTAACGTCATTGATTAAGTCCTTGACGATAGATATATCGAACTGACGGGAAAAGTCTACAATTTTCTGGCGATTTTCTTCTGGATATAAATAAGATGCAGCTAAAATAAATAAAAATGGATTTATGACTTGACCAATATGCTCAAGGCATTTAGGCTGAGTCACATAAGACATAATTTTGTTAAAATCGTCATCTTTCAGCACAATCTTTCTCTGATATATCGCTGCACAGGCACCTGCAGCTTGAGATGAGTTATTCGATTCCAAGGACTCATAAACAAAAGACAAATTCTCTGTTTCTAAATTTTCTAGATAAGCAATCGCTACCGCTAGAGAGCGATAGGTTACAGGGGTTGGAATATCTCTCAGCAGCAATGACTTGAGATAGGGGACTTCTTCTGTACAATCCGTTGCGGCTATGGCGTAGAGTAAGTACATTTGTGATTCCCATGATTTAGGTTTTTCCATCTCGCCTTCCAAGGCTTGATGCAAAAATGGTCCATATCCTTTTAGTTTACCCTTTAAAATTTTTTTCGCAGCTTTTTTTACCAAGGGCGTACGTCCTGAAGTTAACTCATCTACATAGTCCATCTCAAACTCCTTTATTTCATTTGCTTGTCCAGTTTTTCTTCCAATATTCTGTTATAAACTATACTTCCGACACAGGCTTCCCAGTCCAGATCGTCAACTTCTTCCCTAGAAAAAATCTTAGGTTCGCGCCTACCATCTAGCCAGACCTTCCCAAAGTGAAGACCATTTGGATCTCCCCACTTAAAGGCTAAATCCTTAAAAGGGATTGGATCAAAATCCGCTTGGTGAGCAATTATCTGCCAAGAACATACTGGACTTCGATCAAACAAGGTGTAAGAATCTACAATGATGGGCTTACCTATAAATTGAGCACGATTTAGCTCCTCAACTGTTATAGTAGGACTTGCTTGAAAGATATCGAAAAATTGGATGACATGACCAACATTCACTTTTCCAAGAATTTGACCAAATACAAACATTTCCTCCGAAAATTGATAGCAAAAAATATCACCAATTTTAATAAATCGAAGTTTTGTTCTTGGCTTTTCATTCCACTCACGAATCTTTATCTGGGGCAATTTTTTCTCCATAAGTAATTTAATTCCATTCCTACTGTTCTTTGTTCAGGATATGAAAGAGATCATCTCTTAGAACAATTCCATCGTCTTCTACCAAATAGGCCAAGTGCTCCCAGAGGGGCAATTCTTGTTCAAGGGGAGCTTCCAAGTCAAGTACTTGATCCATCAAGTTTGCTGCAATTTCTTCGACTTCATCTTGCTCAATTTCATAAAACTTTGCTTTCAAAAGAAAGACCGCTGACAGAAAGAGCGAATAGGAGGAAACAAAAGCTTGCAAGGAAGAGTTGACATAAATCCTCGCTTCTTGAAAAACTTCTCTTCCTTCTTGATTGCAAAGTAAAAAGATCTGGTCTTTTTCTCCAATCACAAAAGCACCTAAAAAACATTGCCCAAAAAGCCTATAGCTCTCTCGCTTTCTCCTGAGTTCTACTAGAACCCTAGCTACTTTGACAAAAGAAAATCCCATTTTCGAATAATCTTCTAAATAAGCAAAGAGGTTGAAACGGACCTCATCCAGACTAAATGGTTTCTCCTTTGTAGACACCACACAAAAACCAAGCTCCTTTACGAATTCATCGATATTGACTGCCATTTTTCTATCCGATTTCCTATATTCTTTTCACCCAATTTTTTTAACTTCCAAAGTTTGATAGCCGCATCTTTTCTGAGCCCCATAAAGAGGCTTGCTAAGGTTACTGCTTCCTCTTTTTCTCTAATCGGCCTAGCTAATCTTCAAATTTCATAAAGATATCGTACCGATTATAATAATTCAAAGCATCAACCAAGTCTTGGTGACTAGCCTCTGGTTTTTCTTCAAGTGCAACCGAGAGAACATCAAGCAACTGATCTCCATAGTAGACTAGCTGGAGATCTTGCTCCACTACATCAGCAGGGTAAACATCACGGTCTTCCACGACATCCGGATAATCTGATACCCAATAGACCCTATCAAGTGCCAGTTTTCCATCCTCCTTGCCATAGAGGCAAAAATCATCTGAAGAAGACTTGTCCACACGCATCTGCTCGATTATCTGCTCTAGTGAAAGTTCTTGGTATTTCCGCATCCCTTCTCCTTTTTAATCTCACTCTTCAACAAAGGAATTCAAAAATTCCTCAAAAGATGCCCATTGACCGTAGATCTCTGCTTTTTCTTCTAAAACATAGAAATAAACCTTGCCATAGTCCTCTGCCCTTAGCGAAATAGCATAGTTGCCAGACCCAGGATCATAGGCGAAATGGAGAAGATCTTTGCTCTTAAATCCTGCAGGCACAGCCACATCGTCAAACCATGTAAGAGACTTCTTCATCTCCTCAAGTGAATTAAAGGAATTGAAAGGAAATAAATGATGGTCATCGTGAACACCCCTTACTTGGGGCTGACCACCGTTGTACTGAAGATAAAAATCCTTCATAGCTTCCGGTAATTTCTTTCCAAGAATCTCCTCAAATTGTAAAAGGTCTTCTTTTGAAATCGGTAAATCTGCATCTAGCACTCTAAACATGACTTCTACCTCCCATTTTTACAATTCTTCCTCTAAAATATTATCAATAAAGTCATAGACGTTTGCAGATACTTTTTGCATTTCTAAGGATCCTAAAGCACCTAAGTCATTTTCATAAATGCAATCATCAGAATTTTTCTTGATAAAGTAGGCCAAATCTCCTTCCTGTCCAATCATAAAATAATCTGGCTCTACCTCCTCAATCTGATAAGTCTCATTACGCT
>ERZ772910.1902-NODE-1902-length-10157-cov-5.106019_pt1 | contig 10157 bp, 7 predicted proteins | sample MGYA00511357_ERZ772910 | MGnify/ENA primary metagenome ERZ772910 (study PRJEB29015, sample SAMEA2738096) | human oral metagenome | biome: human oral; feature: human-associated habitat; material: saliva | place: China | collected 2193 ...
AGGGGTAGGGTCCGTCCAGGAAAGACTTCCACCCGTTGGGCGCCTTGTAGTAGTGGCGAATCAGGGCGGGGTCGGTGTTGGGGTCCATGCCTTCGTGCCAGGGCATACCCGGCGAGGTCGTGGTCACGTCCGGAGTTCCATCCCCCCAACTCCACGTGTAGGACGTGGCCGTCAGAGTGATGGTGATGTCGCGGCCCAACAGTGTCACAGTGTGGGTCTGCGTGGGATGCGTGGCAGCAACGAGCGTGGGAATGTACTTGTTCGTGTACGACACCCCCTCAGGCCGCTTGTGCAGGCCCGCGCCGTCTGGGTGGATGGTCGTTGCGGCCAGATAGAGGATGTCACGCGTCGTGGGGATACGCCCCGGATCCTGATTAGAACCTCCATCAGGGTCTGACGGGAGAGGACAGTTGTCGACCGTGTTATCGTCGGAGACCGTGGGACTGTTGGGGGCCTTGTTGACGTACACGTTCATGCAACGCGCAGGACCTTTGTAAGAGGTAGCAGCGGGATCAAACGCCCCTTCAGCTGTCAGCTGGTTTCGCTGATCATCCAGGGTCCATGGATAGCCGAGTGATGGTTGCTCGATGGGAATGTGATACTTCTGTTGTTCCTGCAGATATATGTTCACTGCATCATTACTTCCGTCTGCGCAGAATCCAAGTTGTGAACCGAAGGCATCAGCGCAAGAACTGGTCGGGGGGATAGTGCTGCTGTCAGCGAGTGCTATGCCCGCACTGATATTGGATATCGCCGCTGTGAGAACGATGGTGCCAATCCATGTGAACTTATTGGCCATCCCGCGATACACCTCCTCCAGTAACGATCCAGCGCCCGTCTTTCCAGGTCATAAAGAACGCTAAAGTCACATCGAATGACGTATCGCTTTTAATGATTCGCTGACCAATACAAGCAGTTCCATTGTTGGTCGATGCCTTAAACACGACACCAATAGTGCCGTCCTGCACTCCCCACTTCTCATCCGTAACGGGTTCCACCGATACGATGCCCGTAATGGTAGAGATATTGTCATACATCCACCCATTTGCATAGAGATCGGTGATGTTCTTGATGTAGGTCTCCCGAAAACTCTCTCCAGGCTCGGTGATATCAGCAAAAGGTTGTGTATCACCTGTATTCCACGCATAAGTGAGTGTCTCGACAGCATACTCAGCAGCGAGTTCGGCGCCTCGTTCTGTGTTTTCCTTGGCTGCCTCGGACAGTTCGGGCTTGGTGTAGGTGTCTGCTGCGAACTCGGCTGGGCGCACCAGGACTCCATCGGGACCAATCGCATAGCCGCCCGACATGGCAGGCTCACTCGACGCTGATGGCATGGACGCGGGGTGCGCGGTGGGTGTTGCGGCAGCGCTGGGGTGTTCGTTCCCCCAGGCAATGCCCGCGCCCAGCCTGTAGGCACCAACAGATGCCACAGTCACCAGTACGGTGAGGCCGATACCGATTGCCCATGGGCGCAGCGCCGTTCGTCTATCTGCCAAAGTGCGCTTCTTGCGGCGCGCTGGCGGGGTGAGGAAGTCTTGCTCGTCTTCCTCGGTGTCGGGTCGCTCGGATAGGGGTGGGACCTTCATGGTGTGTGTGCCTCCACGGTGAGGTGTCCTCCGACGCGCCCCCACCGTTGGGGGCGCCTCCTTTCTCATCAGGGTACGCGCAGAACCGACACGAAATACTAAGAATGCCGCGCAACCATCACGCAAATCCTCCCACCCCCATCCCCGTAACCGCACGTATGTGCATGACGGGCCCCGGCCTCGTCGTGAGCTGTGGGTATGTGAGCTCTTCCGGATTGTCAGAGACCGACGATCCTCAGTTACAGCCTTCCAATTAGCCGCGGCGTCGAGACCTCGTGCGATATGGTTATTGAGAAATGAAGCGGTGTTGTTCATCGGCGCTCAGGAACGAGCGTCCCGTGCCAGCGCGATCGGCGATCGACCTCTCGCATCCGAATCCGCGCGCATAGGAACCGCTGAAACAACGAGAGCTCTCGAGGAAGAGAGGCCTTCCGTGGAGACACAAGGAGAAAACGAGTATGGACGCGATTGATGAGTTGATTGACGCTGCGCAGACCTTCTACGACGATGCGCGCGCGAATGAGAATGGGCGCTCCCGTTCCTGGGAGCATTGCTATCGCGTGTTTCGAGATGCGCGGACCGACCTTTCCCCGGACTGCGACTATTTGAGCCTGCACCTCGCTTTCTACCTGGCGAGCTGGGGGATGTATCGGGGTTCGTCCTTCCTGCTTCAGAAGGACTACAAGGTGCTTGTGCCCATCGTCAAGGAGGTCCTGAAGCCCGAATATGACTGCCTGTTTGGGCTCGCATGCACGGATTTGCGAAACAGTGACGTTCGGGCGCAGCTCAAGAAGCTCTACGACGACATCGCCGAGTATTATTTCCGGCCGATCCGCGATAAGGTCGCAGGACGCGAGGTTGCGTCTTCTGTCTCCCCGGTTCTCGTCACGAAGATCCTCATGGGAACGCTCGGGTGCGTGCCCGCGTACGACAGATTCTTCCAGGATGGCGTTGCGACATACAAGGTGACGACGCAGGAATACAGCCTGGAGTCTGTGCGCAAGCTCGCGAAGTTCTACGAGGCCCACAACGACCGCCTCGAGGAAGCGCGGCGAGGAATGCAGGTCGGCGACCTCACCTATCCGCAGATGAAGCTGCTCGACATGGGGTTTTGGCAGGTTGGCTACGACCAGGAGACCAAGGATTCTGCGTAGCCGCGTGGGAACTCCTGCTCACTGTGTGCAGACAGACCTTCAGCCGCGAATATGGGACACCGTACTGCCGTTGTACGAAACCGACCGCCGAATATCCCGACATATGACAGTGGCGGTGAGGTTCTCAGGCCTCACCACCACTAGTTAGTCACTGACGCGTGGGCTCCGCTCCCTCCAATCGGCGATGGAACAAGAAGTTAAACGATCAAGAAGCAGAGGAGTAATGATAAGAACCTGCTACGATTTATTGTGAAAGAAGCTCGTCAACGAAGGCTGACTGAAGCGCGATCTTCAGGTCAAGGCAGACATCAGTACCGGCACCGTCGCCAAGCTCGATGGAAACGAGAATGTCACTACCACCATACTCATTAAAATCGCTGAAGCATCGGTCCGAGAACTGATCAATATCGCGGAGATTGTCGAAGACATGGAGGAGGAGAGCAATGTCAAAGCTCACTGAAGAGGATGTCAAGCTCAGGTTCATTACACCTGCGATCACAGAGACGGCTGGTTGGCGTAAAGAGCAACTTCGTATGGAGCTTGTCATCGCTCCTGGCCAAGTCATTGTTCAAGGTACCAAGACCAAACGGGGCGAGATCAGCAAAGCGGATTACGTGCTGCTTGGTTCGAAGTCGCGTAAGCCGCTTGCGGTTGTTGAAGCCAAGGACATGGAGCACACTGTTCGTGCAGGTCTGCAGCAGGCACTAGGTTATGCCGCGAAGCTTGACGCCCCGTTCGCCTACTCGTCAAACGGCAAGGGCTTCATCGAGCACGACTTCTTCACCGGCGTTGAGCGAGAGATCGGCTTGGATGAGTTCCCTACCGAGGATGAGTTGTGGCAACGCTATCTGGTTGGCAAAGGACTTGACGCTCAGGGTGAGGCACTGATCGCTGAGCCATACCATGTTGACCCGTTCAAACCGCAAGAAGCTCGCTATTACCAGCAGGTAGCGGTAGACCGCACGCTGGAAGCCATCGCACACGGCGACCGCCGTCTACTCCTGGTGATGGCCACCGGCACCGGCAAGACATTCACGGCCTTTCAGATTATTTGGCGGCTCCTCAAAGCTGGAACAGTGAAACGGGTACTGTACCTTGCCGACCGCAACGTGCTGATCGATCAGACCATCACCGGCGACTTCGAGCCACTCTCAGGCCGCATCACCAAGGTCAAAGGCAAGCACTTGGATTCCTCTTACGAGGTTTACATGAGCCTGTATCAACAGCTCGCTGGTGAGGAGGGTGAAGAACCATTCCGGCAGTTCAAACCAGAGTTCTTTGACCTCGTCATCATTGACGAGTGTCACCGTGGATCGGCACGCGAAGAATCGCTGTGGCGACGTGTCCTCGACTATTTCTCTAGTGCCATCCACATTGGTATGACGGCAACACCGAAAGAAACCAAGGAAGTGTCGAACATCGACTACTTTGGTGAGCCTGTCTACACCTACAGTTTGAAACAGGGAATCGAGGATGGCTTCCTCGCTCCGTATAAGGTGATCCGTGTTGGCTTGGACGTCGACTTGGAGAACTGGCGACCGTTCGAGGGGCAAGTCGACGTTGATGGCAACGAAGTTGAGGATCGCGAGTATAATGTCAAGGATTACGACCGTAACCTTATCATTGATGAGCGCACCCAGATGGTCGCCAAGTACGTGACGTCCTGGCTGGAGAAGTACGGCACTGATTCGAAGACCATCGTCTTCTGCGTCGATATTGAGCATGCTGAACGAATGCGCCAAGCCCTAGCGAACGAGAACCTTGAACGGGTGATTGAGGACTACCGGTACGTCATGAAGATCACCGGAGATGATAAAGAAGGCAAGGGTCAGCTCGATAACTTCGCTGACGTCAACGAGCAGTACCCGACACTGGTGACCACATCGAAACTGCTCACCACAGGCGTCAACGTCAAAACGATCAAGCTCATCGTCTTGGAGTCCAACATTGGGTCGATGACGGAGTTCAAACAGATCGTCGGACGCGGCACCCGGCTCGATCCTGAGCATGGCAAAGAGTTCTTCACGATCATGGACTTCCGTGGATCGACCCGACTCTTCGCCGACCCGGATTTCGACGGTAACCCAGCAGGCAGCATAGACATGCCTTTGCCCGAGCCTGGAGATGACGGCGAGATCCCCGAACCCGAATGGCCAGAAGACGACGAAACCGTGGAAGACCCCGGGTCTGAAGATGACATCGAGGACTTCGGCCCAGATGATGTGATCATCTGTGATCCGCCTTGGATCGACGACCCAGCCCCTGAAAAGCAGGGTAAGGTGCGAGTTCGCGGTGTCGAAGTCAAACTGCTCAACGAGCGCGTCCAGTACGTCGATCCCGTTACCGGCAAACTCATGACCGAATCGATCCGCGACTTCTCGAAGCGGTCATTGCTGAACACGTACTCCAGCCTCGACTCGTTCCTTACCGCTTGGTCGCAGGCCGAGCGAAAGGACGAACTCATCGGCCAGCTCAGCAGCCGTGGCGTCTTCCTTGAGGCGATACGCGAAGAAGCTGACGGTAGGTTCTTCGACGTTGACGATTTCGACCTGATCCTCCACGTTGCCTTCGACAAGCCTCCACTGACCAAACAAGAGCGTATCGATCATGTCAAGAAGCGCGGTTACCTCCACAAATACTCAGACACGTGCCGCGAAGTGTTGGAAGCGCTCTTGGATAAGTACGCAGATATCGGTATATCTGAAATCGAAACAACCAGAATCCTCAGCGTTGACCCATTCACCCAGTACGGGTCACCGAAGAAGATTGCCCGCCTCTTCGGAGGACGCGATGCCTACCTCCAGGCCATTCGTGAACTCGAAGACGCCCTCTACGAAGCTGCATAAGGAGCACAAGTAGCTAATGAGCCTGAACTCTTTCATATCCACCTCCCGCAGGATCATGCGCGGAGACGCCGGGGTCGACGGCGATGCCCAACGCATCGCCCAGCTCACCTGGATGTTATTCCTTAAAATCTACGACGCGAAAGAAACCGACTGGGAGTTCCACAATCCTGCATACGAGTCGTTCATTCCTGAACATCTACGCTGGCGATCCTGGGCACCTGACCGAAAAGACGGACGTTCCAAGACCGGTGAGGAGCTGCTTACATTTCTTAACACTGAGCTTTTCCCAACCCTCAAAGCACTGCCGATCACCGCATCGACGCCACTCAGTCAATCAGTAGTGCGCGCCGTATTTGAAGACTCAAACCAGTACATGAAGGATGGCATCCTCATCAGGCAACTCGTCAACCTGATTGACGAGATTGACTTCGAAGATTACGCGGACCGGCACGCATTCGGTGAAATCTACGAAACGCTCCTGAAAGAACTCCAAAGCGCGGGAAGTTCAGGTGAGTACTACACGCCTCGCGCGGTAACCGACTTCATGATCGAGATGATCAACCCCAAACTCGGTGAGACCGTCGCGGATTTCGCCGCCGGAACAGCCGGTTTCCTCACCTCAACGCTCAAACACCTTGACGAACAAGTCGAAAGTGTTGAAGACCGCGAGGCGTACCGTTCCAGTGTTTACGGCATTGAAAAGAAACCTATGCCGTACTTGCTCGGGGTGACGAACCTGCTGTTGCACGATGTTGACCAGCCTCAGTTCATTCACGGTAACTCGCTCGAACGGAACGTTCGTGACTTCAAAGAAAGCGAGAAGTTCGACGTTATCACCATGAATCCTCCCTACGGTGGAACTGAGCAAGAGTCAGTCAAGGCGAACTTTCCGCAAGCCTTCCGCTCATCTGAGACCGCGGACCTCTTCGTTGCACTTATCACCTACCGACTTAAACGAAACGGAAGAGCCGGGGTCGTGCTACCTGACGGATTCCTTTTCGGTAACGACGGCGCGAAACTTGCGCTGAAAGAGCGGCTTGTCAAGGAGTTCAACCTCCACACCATCATTCGCCTCCCAGGCTCAGTGTTCTCACCCTACACTTCGATCGCTACTAACCTGCTGTTTTTTAACAATACCGGTGCTACTAAAGAGACCTGGTATTACAGAGTAGACCTTCCCGAAGGCTACAAGGCCTTCTCAAAGACTAGACCGATGCTGAAAGAACACCTTGCCGATGTGGCCGCATGGTGGGTCTCTCGTAGCGAGATCGAAGATGCGGACGGCAACCCCAAGGCCCAACGTTTCACCGCCGAAGAACTCACAGCGGGAGGCTACAACCTTGACCTCTGCGGCTTCCCGCAACAAACAACCGTCGTGCTCAGCCCAGAAGAAACAATCGCTGATTACAAGACCAAACGAGCCGAACTCGACGCGCAAATCGACGCCAAAATCGCCCAAATCGAAGCACTCCTGGCGGTGACCGAATGATCGCCGACCGCCTCCGTGCTGCCATCCTCCAAGCAGCCATCAGTGGCAAACTGACTGACCAACGTCCAGAGGACGGTACTGCCACAGAACTCCTTGAGCAGATCGCTGCCGAACGCGCTGCACTGGTGAAGGCAGGGAAACTTAAGAAGCGGAAACCGCTTCCACTCGTCACTGAAGACGAGAAACAGTTGAGCCTACCCGCGAATTGGATGTGGTCTCGTCTGGGCGACGCGGCTCTCCCGAACCCAAGAGTGAATGGCAACGACACCGAGCAAATCGGTTTCCTACCAATGGCGAGCATTGAGGACGGGTATACGGGGCGAATTCACCCGCAAGGACGCAAATGGTCTGAAGTGAAGTCGGGCTTTACTAAGTTCGCCGAAGGTGACGTTGTAATGGCCAAGATTACGCCGTGTTTCCAGAACAGAAAATCAGCAATCGTGCGGCGTTTGGGCTCACAGTATGGTGCTGGCACTACGGAGCTTCATGTGCTTCGCCCTGCATCCCTGATGGAAGCTGAATACCTCCTCTTTTTCCTGAAGACTGAGTATGTTCAAGATGAGTTGACGCCTCAGATGACAGGCACGGCCGGACAGAAGCGTGTTCCGCTTGGAGCGCTAACTAATCTTCCGATTCCAGTACCTCCACTCGCAGAGCAAGGGAGGATCGTCGCTAAGCTCCACGGAGTTTTGCCACTCATCGACCAACTTGCTGAACTTGAGAGAGAAAGAGAGTATCTAGACCGCGAGTTCACCAAAGCAATCGAACGCGCGATCCTCCAAGCCGCCATCAGCGGCAAACTCACCAAGCAACACCCCGAAGACGGCACCGCAGAAGAACTCCTCGAACAAATCGCTGCGGAACGTGCTGCGTTAGCCAAAGCAAAGAAACTTCAGAAGCAGAAGGCTCTTCAGCCCGTCACAGAGGAGACCCAGCCGTTCGTGCTTCCGCCTAGCTGGAAATGGGTGCGGTTCCAGGACGTCAATCAGTTTCGAATTGGCAAAACACCTAAAAAGGCGGAACCTAAGTACTGGTCACCCTCAGAAATTCCATGGGTAGCAATTTCAGATATGACGCAGGGTGGATCTATCACGTCAACTAAACAAGGCGTTACTGCTACCGCGATCAACGAATGTTATGGCGGCCAACTCTCTCCTGCTGGTACTCTTATCATGAGCTTCAAACTAACCATTGGACGCTGCAGTTTCCTGGGTCAAGATGCGGTTCATAACGAAGCTATCGTGTCGATATTTCCTGCTGTGTCCGCGGGAGGCTCGTTTAGTACATACCTGTCACATGCACTCCCTCTTCTTTCCCAATTGGGTGAATCAAAGGCCGCCATCAAAGGTAATACCCTGAATTCAGAGAGCATCGCGAACCTTCCGATTCCACTGCCGCCTCCAATGGAGCAAGAGCGGATTGTCGCGAAGCTTGAGGAGATGCTGCCGCTCATTGATGAACTTGCTGAACTCGAGCGAGAGAGCGAGAGACTGTAGATCGCACGTTCGCACAAGCAATCGAACGTGCGATCCTGAGAGCTGCAATCAGTGGCAAACTTAGCAAACAACTTCCCGAAGATGGTACGGCAGCCGAGTTTCTCAAAAATATCCGTACCCAACGTCAACAGCTCGAAATGGCGGGAAAAAGGTAAAACGCGAAAGTCGCTTGCGCCAGTTTGACACCGATCTCTGTAGTCGCATTGGTTGGTCGTGCGAGGGGCGGACGCAGATGAGCATATCCCTCCTTAACGTGTCGCTTGTCGACCATGGCGGTCGATAGTGTGACCCAGAGGAGGGGACAGGATGTCTCAGAAAATTGGCAACAAGGGAGATGGCAACCAGATCGCTCAGTTCGGTGGGGACCTGAACGGAACGCTCAATCAGATCAACGGAACGCGGACGTTGGCGTCCCTGACACTGCCTGAGCTCGGCGAGGAGTATCTGTTGGCCGATTCGATTGTATCGAGGGAGTGGAAGTCAAGACTCAAGACATCAGCAATCGCGGCGTTGGTGTGCCTCCTGTGCTGTGGCATCACTGTCGTCATGTATTGGCTGTTTGGACAGCCGTCTCTCAAGGAGATCATCTTCAGCCCTGCAGAAGGGTCGAAACTCGAGTTGAGCATGAATCTCACGCTAGCCATCCCTGCGATTGTGGCTGCTCTTTCGGGGGTAGGTGCATATGGCAGGGTGAGGAACCCGAGTGAGCTCGAGCTAGATCGGAAAGAGCATAGAAGGGCGGCCTTCATGGTGGCACGCCAGAGGGGCCTCACCGAGCGAGATTGGTACAAGGTCGTCGAAGCCGCCAAGCAGAGCTAGACGTTGGTAGGCGCGGGAGGATGTGCGTGCCCACGCCCTGCACATCCTCTCGCACCTGCGCTCACAATCGCACAAATGTGCAGTGATGATGCACATTACCGCACGAGTGTGCGCCGCTCCAACGATCAACGAACCGTTTCGTGCTACTCCGTATCGTAAGGTATTTGTCTGGACTAACGCCGGCGCTAAAACGTCTGACAAATCAGCCCAAAACCGCCGCAACCACACCCCAAAAACCCGCCACGACCTCGTCCCAGACGGACCCGGAAAGTGAACGCCACCACCCGCGTGGCCTAGGATTGGGGGCACGCCGACGCGCCCCCAAGGACGGGAGCACCCGGCACGCAGCAGCACCGCACACGCGGCACCGCAGGGCAGGTCCAGCAACGAAGACGGACACGCCAAGCACCACCGCACCCCCGCAGAGCCGCCGCACAACCACAACCTCAACACCGATGTTGACCCACACAGAGGAGACTCCTATGAAGCCCCGCCTCGCAGCTACAGCCCTCGTCGCCGCATCCGCATGCGCCCTCGCCCTCGGCGCCTGCACCCCCGGCGACACCGCACAATCCTCGTCCAGCCCCGCCGCGAAGGGCGGCGGAGACGGCAACTACACGATCGCCGTCGTCCCCAAGGACGCCACCAACCCCTGGTTCGTCCGCATGGAAACCGGCGTCAAGAAATACGCCGAAGACACCGGCATGAACGCCTTCCAGAAGGGCCCCGCTGAAACCGACGCCACCATGCAGGCCCAGGTCATCCAA
>ERZ772910.1911-NODE-1911-length-10134-cov-8.431888_pt1 | contig 10134 bp, 8 predicted proteins | sample MGYA00511357_ERZ772910 | MGnify/ENA primary metagenome ERZ772910 (study PRJEB29015, sample SAMEA2738096) | human oral metagenome | biome: human oral; feature: human-associated habitat; material: saliva | place: China | collected 2193 ...
CTTTGGCTGAGGCAGGATGGAGTGTACCAGAACGTAGAAGTTATAAGGAGTTCCTCAAGCGAGTTCGTCCGCTGACAGATGATATGCTGCGTCGTGGTGTTGCGGTCAATGTAAGATAGATCGTTGTTGAGGTCTGATGGGCTGTAAAAAAGAATGTCTTTACGGCTCAGACAGATTATTATAAAAGAATTATCATCACGAAGATAATGATTTCTTTACGTGATGATAATTCTTTTTTTGTATGAAAATAAATATTTATTACCGTGAAGAAAAATATTTATTTTCATGTGAATAATTCGTTAAAGGTTGAAACTTACACCTGTAACAACCCATGCGCCTGGCTGTGGAACATTGCCATAGTCAACGTAATGGGCACCAAATAAGTTGTTTGCTTCAACATATGCCGTCCACTTCTTTGCATTCCAAGTCATACGACTGTCCACAACTCCATAGCTCTTATACCTTTGTAGCTGGTTGTTTGTGTCAATATAGTTTCCCATTCGGTGTTGGAAGCGATAGTAGAAGCCAAGGTCAAGATTGTGCCAGAGGTTCAACTGGAGATTGCTGACAAACTTGTTCTTCAGATATTCCAACGCATATTTGCTTACATAGCCTTGATTATCAACCTTCTTCTGGTGGATATAGCTATAAGCCACACCAAACTTCTTAAAGAATCTTTGTGAAGGAAGAAGCTGATAGAGATCGAAATCGAGTGAAGCCTCTGTTCCAAAGTGCTTTATCTTTCCGAAGTTTACACTCTTCCATAGCACTGCTCCATTAGCATCTAATGTACCATCACTAATCCAGTCGATAAGGTTCTTATGATTGTTCCAGTAAACGCTTGCCTTGGCAGTGACGCCCTTGTTGTCATATTTCACACCCGTTTCGAATGCTGAAAGTTCTTCTGGGCGAAGATGTTTGTCTGCCTTATGACCACCAACAGAGTAGAATAACTCTGTTACTGACGGCATACGGAGGGATGAATTATAGGAAGCATATAGCTTCCAAGCGTTTCCTATACGGTAACTTGCATCAACTCCAGGGTAAACATGCATTGGCATATCTGCTTGACTGTTCTTGACTGCGGTCAGACCAGCTGACAGTGTGAAGCGGTCAAGGATGATATTATGCTCAAGGACAAACTGAATATTTGTGCGATTAAGTCCGACAGTGTAGTCTCTGTCTGTTCCATGGATATGCTTTGGACGAGAGAGTGGTTCTCCGAGGTTACCACTGACGAGGTCTTCATTGCGTAGTTCTGCAGCAAAGGCTGTGCGTCCAAGGTTCCAATCAAAGTATGCATTGAGGTTTACACCATAGATTTCAGTGCGGTGATAGTTGAAAGGATACTTATTGGATGCACCACGGAAGAGCTCAAAGCGGTCCATATTGCGGTTCCAATAGATAGAAGGGCGAATGTGGAAACGGCCCCTTAGGTTCTCAGCTTGAATGGCTGTGAAGGTCTTGAAGGTGTGTTCAAACTGATCATCGTACTTTGCTGAATAGAAAGTATTTGATCCAAAGTCTTTCACACTCATACCTGTATGCCAGCGAACCATCATGTCTTCATCCGTATAATTACCTTGATAAAAAACTTTTGCAGTGCGGTAATCAGCGTTGAGGCTGCCTGCCTTGTTGCGAAGATAGCCATCACTGCGAGTGTAAGAAGCTGATAGCTGATTGTTCCAACGGTCTTTTGAAGCAATGTTTCCACGTATGCCAGCACTGAGATAGCCGTAGGAACCACCTTCAATATGGGCAGAAAGACTTGTCTTTTGTGGAGTTCTGGTTACGATGTTTATAGCACCTAATAACGAAGATGTACCATAAACGCGGGCTGCTGGACCCTCAAGGACTTCTATCCGTTCGATTTCACTGATGTCAACAGGGAAATCAAAGGAGTTGTGTCCAGTCTGTGCATCACAGATATTGATACCATTAAGGAGGACTGTGATTTGTTCTGAGTTGCCACCACGAATACTTACGTCGGTCAAGGCACCTAAAGGTCCTTTCTGTCGGACGTCAACACCGACGGCATACTTTAGCAAATCGTTTACACTTTGTACTGGTGCCGCCTGGATATCCTCACGACTCAGTACAGTTACCATTCTCGCTTGCTGACTAACTGTCAGCGGTGCTCGCGTTCCAGTGACGTTCACTTCCTCCATCATGATGCCTCTGTTGGTGATAGTTGAGTCCGTCTCTGCCTTCTCTGTTTCAATACTAATGCCCTTGGCAGTAGCATTTTGCAAGGTAGCGACGCTCAGTACACCAATCAGAACCTCTTTCCCAAGAACAGAAAAGAGCGAATAGCCATGGTTGGAGAAGTGTTTAAACTTCAGAACGCTGCGCTTTTGAAATGTTGGTTTGTACATAATATAATTAAAGAAAACGTCGGAAGGTGTAGCTTTCCCCAACCGACAAACGGGTGCAAAAGTAATAAAAGTTTTTGTAACAGCGTGGATTAATCGATGATTATCGACTTTTATGTGGGTAAGGTGTAGAAAAACCTTCGTTTATGTACGTTATATTTGAGATTTTTACTACTTTTGTAGGCAATTAATTCTCGAAACAGACAAACGATTAATTGCACAATGAAAGCATTACGTGACCGTATCTTAAAGGATGGAAAGTGCTTCCCAGACGGAATCTTGAAGGTAGACAAGTTTATTAATCACCAGATGGATCCTAATCTGATGAAGCAGATTTGTGTGGAGTTTATCCGCCGTTATGCATCAACAGAAATCAACAAGATTATCACAATTGAAGCGAGTGGCATTGCTCCTGCCATTATGATGGGCTTTTTGCTCGACCTTCCTGTGGTCTTTGCGAAGAAGAAAAAGCCTTCAACAATGGGCGATATGCTTTCAACAAGCGTCTTCTCGTTTACCAAGCAAAGAGAGTATAACGTCGTGATATCCAAAGAGTATCTCGGTAAAGGCGACAAGGTGCTGTTTGTTGATGACTTCTTGGCTTATGGTAATGCGGCGAAAGGAATCATAGATCTTTGTAAAAAGGCAGGTGCAGAGTTAGTTGGTATGGGCTTTATCATAGAAAAAGCATTCCAACATGGTCGTGATGCGATTGAAGCAGCAGGTGTTCGTTGTGAGAGTTTGGCTATCATCGAGTCGCTTGAAAACTGTGAGATTAAAATGAGAGAAACATAAACGAGGTGGGCTTGTGGGCCCACCTTTCTTGTTTTATATGGTAATCATCTTTAACGCAAACGCTTCTTTAAAGCATTGAGATTACTCTTTAAGAGGCGTAGAACTAACTTTTAAGAAAGATGATGCTGTACTTTGGAACCACCAAAGCTACCCTTTTATTTCAGTAAAGAATAACATCTTACCTTTATTATATCGTTTTAAATAACAAAAAGAATGGAAAAGTCTAAGGAACTTATCTATGGTCTGAATGATCGTCCACCAATTCGTGAAACTATTTTTGCTGCTTTGCAGCATCTGTTGGCAATCTTCGTAGCCATTATCACACCACCACTCATCATCAGTTCAGCATTGAAATTCGACTTGGATACCACAGGTTTCCTCGTGTCAATGTCTCTCTTCGTGTCTGGCTTGGCTACCTTTATTCAGTGCCGTAGGTTCGGACCGATTGGAGCAGGTCTTCTTTGTATTCAAGGAACGTCTTTCTCTTTCATCAGTCCAATCATCGGAGCAGGTATGTTGGGTATGGTTAACGGCAAGATGAATATAGAAATGGGACTCAGTTACATCTTTGGTGCTTGTCTTGTTGCCTCTGTTGTAGAGATGGTTGTAAGCCGTCTCTTGCCTTACACACGTAAGATTATCACTCCATTGGTATCAGGTATCGTTGTTTCCCTCATCGGTATGTGTCTTATTAAGGCAGGTATCAACTCTTGTGGTGGTGGTCAGTCGGCTGTTGATGCTGGTACATTTGGTTCATTGCAGAACCTTGGACTTGCTTTACTCGTATTGGTTAGCATTATTTTCTTCAACCGATCAAACAACCGTTTCCTACGTATGGGATCCATTGTGTTGGGACTATTGATAGGCTGTGTAGCTGCTTATGCACTCAATATGATTGACTTTTCAAGCCTCAAAGGTAGTGGCAGCCTTAATATTCCAGTTCCTTTCAAATATGGATTGAACTTTGATTTAGGTACAATCATTGGTATCGGACTTATTTATCTCGTAACAGCTGTAGAGGCTTTTGGTGATATTACAGCCAATTCGCTCATTTCTGGTGAGCCTGTTGAAGGTCCTGTCTTCTTGAAGAGAGCGCAGGGTGGTGTTCTTGCAGATGGTTTCAACTCTTTCTTGGCTGCTGTCTTCAATAGTTTTCCTAACTCTATCTTTGCCCAAAACAATGGTATGATACAGCTTACGGGTGTTGCCAGCCGTTATGTTGGTTATTTCATTGCTGGTGCTTTGGTTCTCTTAGGATTGTTCCCAGTAGTAGGTAAGGTGTTCTCACTTATCCCTGACCCTGTTTTGGGTGGTGCAACCTTGTTGATGTTTGGTACTGTTGCCGCTGCCGGTATTCGTATTATCGCTTCTACCGAGATTACTCGTAAGGCTGTGTTGGTCATGGCTATCAGTTTTGCAATGGGTCTGAGCGTAGAGTTGGTACCTGGTATTCTTGACAAGATGCCTGATATCATCAAGAATATTTTCTCAAGTGGTATCACTACAGGTGGCCTTACAGCTATCCTTGCCAATGCCTTTATCCGCATCAAGGAGTAAACTTAAGCAATATAGAAAACCAAAGAATCAATAGTGATTTAAGTGTTTTCTGTAAGAAAAAAGCAGTTTTTTACTATCCTTTCGGTACATTCTCCTTTTAAATGTTTATCTTTGCAAAAGATAGAAGGAGAATGTACCGATTGCGTTTCTCCGTGAAGTATAAATTGATTCTTAACAAAACAGAATAATAACAAGACTATGTCAAATCAGAATAAGCAGCGTAAATTTACAAAGTCGCTGACCTTTAAAGTTCTTTGTGGACTGGCTGTCCTCGTATTCTTGGGCTTAATTTATAATCTCATTGTGGCTTCAGATGATGCTCCAATGACTGAACAGGAGGAGGAAGAGGTGCAGAAACGCAATGCAGATGCAGACACAATAGACATAGTAGGCGATTATCTTTGGCCTAATATGAAGCCTTCAAAAGAAGATATGATGACTGATGAGGAGAAAGCTGCTGAGGCTGAAAAGGCTAAGGCTGGTAAAGATGATAAGGGGAAGGAGGCTTCTGATAAGGTGCAGTCTAACCAATACGATGCTCCTATCGCTGCACCTGCTCCAGACGTTACTCCATCTTCAGAACTTCCTGCTAAGCAGACAGCACCTTCTATTGAGAAGATGGAGGCTCCAAAGATTGAAAAGATTGAATAGTATAAGAACTGTTCTTTAGACTGAACAGTAGACTATAATAATTTTCACAACTTTGTGTAAACGTTGTTCTAATGCTTGTAAAGTAGAAAGAAAAAATACTATAACGACTTAAAAGAAAGAGAGGTGTGCAATGAAACGTTTAGTTTTATTTCTTTTTGTAGCTGTCCTAATGTTGGGTTGTGCTACAACTTATTATGATTCAGAGGGTAATCCTGTGTCAAAGGAGAAGATGGCGCAGTTGCGTTCTACTGCTGTGAAGGCTCACTTAGCAGAGCATCGCTACCGTATCTTTGTGGATCGTATGTACCCTATGCGTGGTCCTGCTGTCTATTTACAGGACGATTGGGGACTCGAGGTGAGTGGTGATTCGGTAGGACTTTTCCTCCCTTATTTCGGTAGAGCTTACTATATTCCTTACGGACGTGGTGGCGGTTTGAGCCTTGTAGAACCTCTAACGAGTTACAAGGAAGAACCGATGAAGGACGGACGTCGTATCTTTATGACCACTCGTAATGATTTCGAGAGCTATCAGATTGTACTTGAAGTCTTCGATAATGCTACTGTGTCATTGGTAATTAATCCCAGTGAAAAGGAGACGATTAGCTTTTCTGGTGTGATGGAGCTTAATGATGTTTTTACACCAAAGGGTCAAAAAGCAAGTAAGAGACACCAGACAACATTCATGAAATTATGATTAACCGACTTAATACTTTGTTCCTGTTACTGTTTGTAAGTCTTATGGCATTCGGACAGTCGGCAGGAACAATTGCGTCTAAGGATGCTATGCTTTATGAGTCGTCCCGACATCTATATGAGAAGGGTGATACGTTGACGATTATTTCAAAGGATTTTGAATGGCCAAAAGGCTTGGATGGCTCTCTCTTACCAGAACTACAGCATTATCTTACAAGCTTTTTCTTTAACCAGTCTTCCGAAAGTTATGATACTGGTTGGAAGCAGTTTGAGTCTTCGTTAGGTAAAGAAGTGCGAACTATAAAGGATGATGCGGATGCTGAAAGGCGTTTTTACGATATGGGGTTACGATGTCTTTGGTTGGAGCCAGGCAGATATATTTCTTTTCTTGCCCGCTTGGAGGAGCGTAATGCAACAAGTGTCATTACGGCAAAGCATTCTTATTTTACCTTTGATCTTATCAATAAGAAAGTCTTAACGCAGAATGATGTGTTTAATCAGACACGCATGTGGCAGGATCCTAACGTTCGCTATCAGTTTTATGAACTGTTAGATTATACGGCAAATACGCATACTGAGGACTCTATAAATTGGGACCTTCTACCCAATCAGTTTGCACTGATAGGACAGAATATACGTTTCGACCTTGGTGTTGATAACGGTGGAGGAGTTTATTCAGAAGTAAGTAATGACATGGTAGATGTGCTTTTCTCTAAGAGTTTTAAGAAGTGGCAGAAACAGTCATTATCTTATGCAGGCACTAAGAAACTTCCTAATGAGGCTGTATATGTCTCCTTATCAACTGATTCTGTCTTCCCAGAAATATTGCCACAGTTTGATGGAAATTTAGCTGCGGCTATTGCGCAGAATATTTCCTATATAGGACTTAGCCCAGCAACAACTCCTGTGGGGAGAATTTACGCCTCTTTTATTGTTGATACGGATGGTTCCTTGAAAGATATAGTCTTTCTAACGGTAAATAATATTGAGTTAAACCGCGGTTTTGCTGCAGCACTTCAATTATTAAGAGGTTGGAAACCTGCAATGCATAACGGTAAACCTGTAGCTTTTAGATATAACCTTCCCCTCATTTTACAGTTCCAATAAGAGTCGTGCGGAGACTTAGCACGTGTGGTGCGGATGGTAAGCACCAATGGTGCGGAGGCTTCGCACCAAGCAAACAGATGTAAATGTGATTGTCGGTAAAGAGTTGGTTCAGAGTCGATTAATGCTTGTTCATTGCTTGTTTCGAAAGTGAATAAAACACGAAAGCATTTGTTTTGTTTCACCAAAGAGAAGAGACGGAAAGTTGATAGGTTGTACTTATCTTCTTTTAGGGTATGCTTGTATGCCTTTCGTCCTTCTCTTTTTCAGCCTGATATAGGAAGTCGTAAATGATTTCTGTAACCCTTTCTTGCCCTTCGTTAGTAAGTGCTGGAAGGGTGAAGATTCTTCCCTTTGTTGTATAAATTATCTGAACGATGAAAGGAACGAAGTAATAATTGTAGTCGTTTATCCCTTCTATTTCATCAGCAGTTACTTCTGTATATTTGCAACGTAGACAATCGTAGAAGCAAATATGGTCACCTTTGATGGATAGATAGTCTTTTTCCCACAGTTTTTGACAGGCAACAAAAAGTTTGAAAAGCCAAAACGAAACAGTATGAAGTATGATTAAGAGTACGAAAATGAGCATGAAAGGATGGGCAGCGTCTACACCTTTGTGCCCAAAGAAAAACCATATAAATAAGAAGATGGGGATGGGTGTGAATAACGCTTCTAAGAGTAATAAGCTGCTATATTTGTATTTGACGACCATTTTAGAATTGTGTGTAGATAAAAGGTTGGATACTATGATGACTAAGATTAATAACTAACTGCATAACAACAGCAAAGATACATAGCTTAACAAGCCATGAAGAATTGATAAACTTATTTTGCAGCCAGTTATAGTCAGTCTCTCGAATACTATGAAGTTCCAAACTTATCAGCACAACGGCAAGCCATAGTGGGTATTCCATTAGGAAGGTGTAGGCATCTGCGAGGCTGATAGTATGTAGGATGTTGTCTATTAACGTTGTAGCAGTTGTCATATCCGCTGCACGGAAGAATATCCATGCAAGGGAAACATAGCTAAACGTAATAAACCAACTGATACCTTTTGTGTATTTATTGTCTGGTATCTTATCCAATCCATTGTTTCGGCAAAACTTATGAATGACCAGTCCGATACCATGAAGTACACCCCATACAATGAACATCCATGATGCACCATGCCACAGACCTGCCACTATCATTGCCAAGAAGCTATTGAGATAGGTGCGAAGTTCGCCTTTTCTGTTTCCTCCCAATGGGATGTAAAGATAGTCACGGAACCATGTGGAGAGAGCTATATGCCAACGATGCCAGAACTCTGTGAGGTTCAGACTCTGATAAGGGAATCTGAAATTGTCTTTTAGTTCATATCCCATCAGGGCGGCAACACCAATAGCAAGGTCGCTGTAGCCCGAGAAATCGAAATAGATTTGAACTGAAAAGCCCAATACGCCCATCAAATTACCAAAGCCACTTTGGCTTGCTGGCGCATCAAAAACAATGTTATTGTATTGTGCAATATAGTCGGCGATGAGGGCTTTCTTTATCAGTCCGCAGATGATCAGCCATAAACCTTTATAAACAAGGTTCTCGTTGACATTGTCTTTCGGTGTCTGAACCTGTGGGAGCAATACTTCAGCGCGGGTGATGGGACCAGCGATAAGGAGTGGGAAAAAGGTAAGGTAGAAGGTATAATCTATCAGTTCTGCCGTCTTTGGATAGCGTCCTTTATAGACATCAACGGTGTAACTGATAGCTTGAAAGGTGAAGAATGAGATACCGACAGGTAGCAACATTTTCTCTGGTGTGAAGTTGCTACGTAAGAGTTCGTGGAATATCTCAAGTGTAAAGTTTGTGTATTTGTAGTAGAGTAGGGGTAACAACTCAGTTAGGATGACAATGGCAAGTCCAATTTTACGCACTTTTCCACGCTTTAAGCGCATCATAAAGCGAGTGAGATACCATGAACTAATCGTAACAATGGGCAATAGCCACATCAAAACTCCATTCGCTTTGAAAGCAAAGAAAAGACTAAAAGCTATGACGTATGCCTTTGTCCATGTTTGGCGATAGCGGTTTAATCCTATGTATATGGCGAAGAAAACAAGGAAAGAAACCATAAATGGAAATGTACACAGCGACCAGTTCTTGTCTTGTGAAGACAAGAAGTCAAAGAAGGTAGTCATCAACTGTGTTATATTTGTCATCTATTAATCGTTTGTTTGCTGATTGTTTCCTATTTAATAGCCTTCAAAGGAAGGTTGCAAAAGTTTTGTATTTGTTGCCTTGTGATGGGCTTTTGGATTGTTGAGTTGTAGCGGATTAGCACACTCTTTACTCCTTATAAACTTAGCCGCGGTATCCATCCAGTAGGCAGCTGCTACCCATGTAGGATGATAATGGTCGCTACCACGTTCGAGCTTGAGGTTACGACTGTCGAAGAAACGTCCTTTCCCGACATTTTCCTTTATGATATCATTAATGCCAGTATCGCCATTCCAATTAGAAGGACTTATCCATACGAAAGGAATATTACCTATTTTTTTTACTAATTGTTGTACATATTGCGTACGATTGGCAAGGTCGTTGATAAAGAGCTCATTACTGCCAAGGCAGATGAGTATGTATGTTGGCTTATATTCAGCAATGAAGTGTTCTAAGGTTTGGGTGGTTCCCCAACGCTCAGTAGAAGAACTATACCAGATAACGGTATATAGTTTGTGTCCGTTTTCGCCTGCATAATCACCCAACCTACGTGAAAGGCCTTCCACCATTGAGTCTCCAATGAAAAGGATTGTTTGGTTGCGATGTACCTTTTTAGCGGTATGCTTCGTTTGTTTTGTTTTCTCAATAAGCGGTCGGCTTAGGTTGACAAGCGTTATCTTGCGGATAGTATAGCTACCCATTGTTATCTCAGTTGGGATAACAGCATAGACAATAATGGCTGCCATGACAGCAGCCATCAAGAGTA
>ERZ772910.1912-NODE-1912-length-10132-cov-5.519401_pt1 | contig 10132 bp, 8 predicted proteins | sample MGYA00511357_ERZ772910 | MGnify/ENA primary metagenome ERZ772910 (study PRJEB29015, sample SAMEA2738096) | human oral metagenome | biome: human oral; feature: human-associated habitat; material: saliva | place: China | collected 2193 ...
TAACCAAAGCAACCTTTGGTTTCCCTGGATTTTGTTTATTATAAAATTCATGAACTTCATCAGCATCTCGACCACTAAGAACTTTCATAACTTCTCTTATATTTTGTAAATAAACATCAGAAAGTTCAAAGATAGAGAATGCTAACTGACGATTAAAATCAATCTCAGGTTTAATAATAACATCTATATGTATTAAGTAATCTGTATCTGCTGGAGAACCAGCCTTATTTAATACCAACTGTTCTTGCAAGATACCTTCTGATGAACCAAATTCATGCATTTGTTCACCCTTAGTATTCGCGCCAGTTAAAAGCATATATACTCCTGTTAATGTATGTGTTATTCCTTCCCCAAGACGACCTATAACTTTTGTTGATATTGGTACTATGTCCATTATAGTATTAACATAAAAATTATGTTCTCCTGGTTTTATTATTTTAACCTCTACTTTTTCAAAGACATTTTCATCATATTCTATTTCTGTAGGAATAGTTAATTGATTATTATCAATTTTCACTTTCTTACCTAATGCAACATCTTTCATATGAAATGCCTTTATTTGTAATCTCTCTTTTGGCATAATCATCATCCCTTACTATAAATTTTCTGTAATGAAACAGCGACCAATCTGTTTTATAGTACAGTTTGTGTAAAAAATGGAGAGGGACTTTCGCCCCTCTCCGGAATTCTCCTACACGTGAGCGATATACTCGAATGGTAGAGGAACTATTTTACCTGCACTAGGTATTTTAACTAGTTGCTCTAATGTTGCTTCTAGAATTTGTGTTTGTTGCTCAACGTTGTTAGGTTCTCCAGCGTTTGCTCCCATTGGTACAAGTGGAGCAACGGCTCTTGGAGTACCGTTTTGACGCACTACAGGAGGTAGTGCTGCTATTAAGATTGTTGGAATACCTGCTTCCTCAATTGCTCTCTGCACGATCACGGCAGTTCTGTGGCAAGTACCTCAACCAGCAGTTAAGATAACTGCATCAACATTTTCTTCTTTTAATTTTTTAGCGATTGCTGGACCTGTTTCGTTAGTGAAAGCCTCTTGGTCTCCACCACCACCCATGAATCCGTAGTGGAATTCTGCTACACTACCAATGAAACCTTTTTTAGCAAGTTCGTGTAATCTGTCGATTGGGAACATACAGTTGATGTCTTTGTTAGCGTCAGCGTTGTCATATCCACCGTGAGATACCATAAGATCTGAACTATGAGCAGTATCTGGGATTTCACGGAATGTAGTATCCCCTGCTAAGTTAAATCTTTTATCTGTTTTTAAGTGAACTCCTGCTGCTGTAGCTAATGCTACTTTCATATCTTTTAATTCTTTAGTTACTGGAGCCCAAACTGGTTTAGGTGTAATAGGTACAAAAATCTCTGATTGTAGACCTTCAAATATCGTTAATGACATTCTAATTTCTCCTTCCTACTATTTTTCTTCGTTGTGTTTTCTATTTTGTACTTCTTGTTCTAACTTTTTAGTATTAAGTATTGCATTTACATAATGTTCGTCAGGTTCTTCATTTAATACTTCTGGATAACTTAGTAAAAATGCAACTTCTTGTCCGATTTTTACTGGATATTCCGAGATTAGCATTCTCATAGGAATTTTAAATTGCCCTAGGCGTCCTTTGATATCTATCGTAACGCTGGCGTCGTTATGATCGACTATAACCCCTTCGAACACTCTTTCTGTAGATGCATATTTTAATTTTTCAATCATAACTTACTTCCTATTCTTTTAAATTTTAGTCTTCTTTTTCGTAAATTTCTTGACGTTTTTTAGATTTTGGTAATACTTGTTCGTTATCAACTAATTCTACTTTTTCACCAGTAGTTTTTTCAATAACTTCAACGTTATTTAATTTAACGTTTGGATTCCATTTTCTTTCAGCTTTTTTGATTGTTCCGCCACCCATTTGTGTTTTAAGCATTGCTAAAGCACGGATAGCATCTTCTTTACATAATGTGTTGTTTGAAAGAATTTCGTTTTCTATACCTTGTTTAGATTTGTTGTTATCAACCATAGCTGACATGTATTCGTTACCTACAACAAGAGCACCTTGTACTGCAGAGTAAGTCATACCAACTACTGATACTCCACGTTTACCGATTTCTTCGATGTGTGAAGCAAAGTCGATGTGGTTGTTACCAAATCCTTCAGTTGTAACGATAGCACCATCGATATCCATAGCTTCGATAGTCATACCAACACGTTTAGATACATAGAATTTTTCTGAGTTAGCTTGAGGTGATCCAACTAGTAATACCCCTACTAAGTCGATTTCTTCGTCAGCCATAGCTTCAAGTACTAATGGTTCACGGTAGTAGTGACGAGAAGTTTCTTTAGAAGCTGGTCCAATACATGTTAATGCGTGGATACCACCGTCTAATACTTCTGTTGGAGCAAGCATTACTGGTAAGTTACCAAGGTCAACGTTTGGTTTAGCACCAAGTGTACCAACTGGTTCTACTGGTAAGATTAAGTTATCGTGCATTGCACCTTGTCCCATGATTTCTTTAACGATTAATACTTTTTTGTTTCCTGGGTGACGGTATTGTTCGATATTGATGTCTCCTACTACTAAGCTTTCATCATCTAATTCTTTAAGAGCTTTACGAATTTCTTCAGTAATGTGGTCGAAAGCTTTGTGAGCAGCTAATGGTCCTGGACGTTCCATGTTAGCTCCTGCTTTGATTGTTACTTGACCTTTAATGAAGATTTCTCCTTTATCTGGAGCACCAGGACGTCCCCACATAATGTTACGTTCTAATTCACCTTCAGAAGATCCGAATTCCCCGATTTGAACTCCGTTAGCATCAGTTCCTGTAAGAACCATTACTACACCTTTAAGTTCACGAGTAACTCCGTGTCCGATTTCTCCTTCTTCTTTAACAGCGATTGGTTGAACGTCCATGATTGTTTCACTGTAAGTGTCATATTTATCAGGAGTGATGATTTCTAATTTAACATCTTCTACTAATTCTTCTGACTCAGCAGCTTCTTTACATAAATCTTCTGGTGTTCTTAATACTAAAGTAGTTCCTTGAATTTCAGTTTTTTCTCCAAATACTACTTTGTCAATTTTATAGTGTTTAGTTTTTAATGAACGGATGAATTTTGATTCACCTTCATGTTTTTCTTCAGCTTTTGCTTCTACAGCTACTGGAGCTGCTTCTGCTACTGCTGCTGATTTCCCTTCAACTACTGCTGCAGCTGGTGCTGGTTGAGCAGCTTGTTGAGCGAATGCTGATAATGGAATTTCAAGGTTAATGTTTTCACCTTTTCCAATTTGTAATTTGAATACTCCAGCTGGTGCTGATGTTTGTGCAGCTGGTGCTGCAACTGGTGCAACTGGTGCTGCTTCAGCAACTTCTGCAGCTGGTGCAACTTCTGCTACTTCTTCTTGTTTTTCTTCTGCTTTTTCTTCTCCGCCTTGAACAGCATCAATGATTGCTGGCGTAATAGGTACTAGAGCGTCTGTTGTTTTAGTTAATTTAGCTCCTAATACTTGTCCGATTGTTAATACATCATCTGGGAATGATAGTAAACCTGAATCTACTAAATCATCGAATATCCCTGGATCTTCTAAGTGTTCTGGGCTAATTACGATACCTTCCTCAGCTCTGCAACAAAATACCGCTTTGTCATTTAAATGTTCTTTTGCAGTTTCTACTGTAATTGACATTACTTCTAACCTCCAACTAAATTATTTGTTATTATGTAATTCTAAGCTTTTATAGCTTCTGTATAAATGATGGTCAGTGGCACGAAGGACGTGGTCGGTACTGTGATAAACTTTTACTCCTAACCTAGGAGCTACACCTGTAACGGTGTTAGTTCAGTCTTGACAAGTACCAGTAATTACAGCTTTCGCACCATCTTTTTTCATTGTTAATACTTTTTCCGCTTGTCCTGGACAGATACCAGGAAGCTCACAACGTAATCTACCATTTTTGTCTGGTTTCATACGTTTACACATTTGAACAGATACAACTTCTGCTCCCATTCCGTCAGCTATTTGACGAAGACGTTCTTCTTGGGCTCCACATTCACAAATAAGTATCCCTACTTTTTCGCGTTCTTGTGGATATGGCATTGCCACTAATAGACCCCCAGTTGTTTTATTAATTGGTTCTTCTTCTTTAGCTGGACGCCCTGTGAATGGTCCACCACGTACGATTTCACCATGCGGATTAATGTATCCTCCTGCTTTTTCAATAAATACACTAATTGGTAATCCAATCGGTACATTCATGAAAATATCTGGATTATGAACACGTCCACCGACAGTAATATCTTTATCGATTAATGGTTTATCTAACTCAATAGCTTCTACTATACGTTTAATAGTTTCTACGTTTGAGATAATAGCATTTGCTTCTAATGGTAATTGACCTGGTTTTAAAATTACACCTAATGTTTCCCTAACGATAACACGTTCGTCCCCTGCAGGATACATATCTGGTAAAATTTTAATACTGATATTTGGTTCATTTTTACATGCTTTTCCTAGAGCTAATAAAGCTTTACGATATTTAGTTTTAATCGCAATATAACCTTCTTTTGCTCCTGTTAATTCAACAATATATTTCAAACCACGAACCACTTCTTCTGGATGTTCTTCCATGTAACGAACATTGTGTCCTAATACCGGTTCACATTCAGCAGCGTTAGCTATTACGTATCCACCAGGTATTTGTGCAGATAATTTGATTCCAGTAGGGAATCCAGCTCCACCTACACCAACGATACCAGCATCTTTAATACGTTGTAGATGATCGTCTGTTGGTTCTAATTTTACATAGTCATCTGATTGTTCTTTATCTAATTTTACAACGATGTTCATTTCATCAACAGATTCAACAACACCAGATAAACTTGTGTGAATATTAGCACCTAATCCATTAGGAGTTGCAACAAGTTGTCCACGTTTTACATGGTCCCCAACACTAACGATAGGTTGACATGGGCCACCAACATGTTGTTTTAGCGGAATAGTAATTTTATCAACATTAAACTCTAACATACCTTTTCCTCCTTTCCCCAAATTTATTTACAAGCAGTAGCACAAAACTCCTACTGGTTTTATTGTATAACAGTTTCAGAAAATTTGCAAAGCTTTTTTTTATTTATTTTTTGAGAAATAAAAAAATTATCCTCTACGTTTTACACATAAACTTTATGGTTATCGTTATATGTGCATTTTTTAAGAAAATGTTATTATAATATTTTTTTATTGTAATTGAAAGAGATTATCACTTAAAAGAAAAACCTTTACACACATGTATATTCATACTTTTCAATAATAATACAAGACGAAATAATTTATGTAAACCTTACTCAGAAATTAAAGTTTTTACTCATAGTTACAATTTTTAAATTGTGTAATATAATCATAGTGTACAAATAAAAGGAGGAAAGTGGTAGGCTACCACATACAATTTAATATGATTAACTTTAAGAAAGTGGGGATTATTTTCTTAGCTTCTGGTTTTATTCTTAGCGGCTGTACTACAAAAGATAGTAACACAACTAGTACACCTGTTGAGAAGAAGGAGATAAAGGATATTTCACTATAAGATTTCGCTAAGAATTTAAGTAACAGCGAGTATCAATTTATTGATACACGTGATGATGAGGCTTATAACGGGTTTAAAGTTGATAACGTAAAAAACGGAGGACACCTTAAAAACTCAATTCAATATAGTGCTTCATTCATAGGTAAAGTTAACAAAGACAAGGAAGCAAAGTTTGTTAGTGATAAAGGACTTGATAAAAATAAAAAAATCGTTGTTTACGATACTAACAAAGATAATATCGATAAAGTATCAGATAAATTTGCTTCTCTAGGTTATGAGGTTTATAAGTTCGAGGATTATAAAACATTTGCTGATAACGATGCAAACAAAGCAAATATAGTAGCATACCCTGAATATCAAAACCTTGTCTCTCCTAAATGGGTAAAAGATGTTCAAGATGGTAAAAAACCAGAAACTTACAACAATAAAGACTACGCTATATTTGAAGTTTCTTGGGGTGAAGGCGATAAAGCTATAAACTACAAAGAACATATTAAAGGTGCATATCACTTTAATACAGACTGGATAGAAGACGGGCCAATTTGGAACCTTCGTTCTGCTGATGAAATTAAAAAGAATCTATTAAAACAAGGAATCACTAGTGACAAAACTATTATTATCTACTCTGACGACGCATCTGCTGGATTCCGTGTTAACTGGGCTCTGAAATGGGCTGGTGTTAAAGATGTACGTGTAATGAACGGTGGTCTCGAGAATTGGAAAGCAGCTGGCTTCGAAACAGAAAAAACTGTTAATACACCAAAAGAAGCTTCTGACTTCGGTGTAAATGTTCCTGCTCATCCAGAATATGATATTTCTCGTGCTAAAGAAATGGCTGAGAAAGTTAAAAACGAAGGAATTAAACTAGTTAGTATTCGTTCTTGGGATGAATACACAGGTAAAACTAGCGGATATGATTATATTGAAAAAGCTGGTGAGCCTCAAGGTGCTATTTATGGATTTGCTGGAAGTAATAAAGGAGATATGAGTGACTATTACGATCCAGATGGAACACTTCGTAACCCACAAGAGATTTATAACTTATGGAAAGGTCAAGGAATTGCTGAAACAGATAAGATCGCACTTTACTGCGGAACTGGATGGAGAAATGCTATTCCTTGGTTTATGACTCAATTAACTGGCCGAGCTAATACATACTTCTACGATGGAGGATGGAACGACTGGCAACTAGAAGGTTCTCTCCCTGTAGATGAGAACAAAGATAAAGGCGCTAAACCAGACGCTAAAAATGATTTTAAATAGAACAAAAAAGAACTTATCCATATATTTTGATGGATAAGTTCTTTTATAAAATCTTCCAATTATTATATACTACTTTTTCTAAGATAGCTTCATCATTACTAAGTTCCTGTACTAATTTCAAAATAACTGGAGATACATTACTTATATCTAATTTTTCCAAGTCAATCCAATAGATTCCACTAGAATCATTTAATTCATCAACAAGTTTTTCTAAAACTTCATCTTGTTGTTCAAAATTAACATCTACATCATAAAACACCATAATATGATGTACCGTACGATTTGTTTCTTCTACAAATATATCATAAACCCTACAATTTCTGTAGTTTTCTATTTGATAACCTGTTTCTTCTTTAAATTCTCGAATTAACGTTTCTGTAAATCCCTCGTTTTCTTTTTGACTACCTCCAGGTAAATCGAATCTATTTCTGTATGGACCTTTTTCTTTTTTTATACATAATAGTCTATTATCTTTAATACAAATTCCATAAATTCCAATGTGATTAACAATCATAGTTATACCTCTATAGTTTAAAAAAAGCGATGTTAAATTACATCGCTTTAATCTTATTCTAATTCGCTTAATTTGTCTTTTAAGAATGGAACTAGTTCATCCTTAAGATCACTTTTTAGAGCAAAGTCAATTGTAGTTTTAACGAAACCAATAGTTTCCCCTACATCATAACGCGCTCCATCAAAATCATAAGCGTAAACTTTTTCTTCTTCGTTTAGCATTTGGATAGCATCTGTTAATTGTACTTCCCCACCAACACCAACGTGTTTTTTCTCTAAATGTTTGAAGATTCCTGGATTTAGAACATAACGTCCCATAATAGCTAAGTTAGATGGCGCTGTCCCTGGGGCTGGTTTTTCTACGAAAGTTTCAACTTCGTATAATTTCCCTTCGTGACCTTTTGGAGCTATTACACCATATCTGTGTGTTTGATTTTCAGGAACAGTTTGTACTCCAATAACTGAGCATCCTGTTTTTTCTGATTCGTCCATAAGTTGTTTTATTGCAGGGCGTTCTTCATTAATTACAACATCATCCCCTAATAATACTGCAAATGGCTCATCTCCGATAAAACTACGAGCTGTAAGGATTGCATCCCCTAGACCTGCCATTTCTCTTTGACGAACGTAATGAATTTTGGCTAAAGTAGTTGGGTATTTAACTTTTTCTAAAAGCTCTAATTTTCCTTTGTTTTCTAATTCTACTTCAAGTTCAACATTTCTATCGAAATGGTCTTCTATCGCTCTTTTTTGTTTTCCTGTTACGATTATTATATCTTCTATTCCAGCTTTTACTGCTTCTTCTACTATATATTGAATAGTAGGCGTGTCAATGATTGGCAACATTTCCTTCGGTAACGCTTTAGTAGCTGGAAGGAATCTTGTTCCATATCCTGCTGCCGGAATAATTGCTTTTCTTACTTTTTTCATATATTCACCTATGTTTCTCTAAATTTCAACAGAACTATGATAACATGTTTTGACTTTTTTAGCAAATAATATTTACTATTTTTACAATAAATCAAACATTTTTATTAAATCTTTTTAATATTAATAAATCTATAAATTCTGTTTTTATAATGTTTTCTATCTTTATCACTTCTAAAAATAAACATTTTACGAACAATAAAGATATTAAAAGTCCATTACGAGAACACATCTCCCTCATAATTTTCTATATATTATGTATTACTTACTGCCTGCACAACTATTTCAGTTGTTTTTTCTTTCCCTCCACGATAGTAAGTTACTTTAACGGTATCACCTATCTTAGCTTTCTCAAATAAGAATTTTCTAACTGCCGCTACATCTTTAACTTCTGTATCGTTTAGTTTAGTTATTACGTCATATTTTTCTAATCCTGCTTTAGCTGCTGGAGTACCACTTTCAACTAAACGAACTACTACCCCTTGCTTACCTTCATATTTTAATTCCGATTTTACAGTATCATTAGCAATTGTATTAACCGAAACTAATTGAACACCCATAGCAGGACGAACTACTTTACCTGATTTCTCAAGTTGTTCAGTAATTAATTTAACTTCATTAGAAGGAATTCCAAATCCAATACCTTCCGCACTAACACTAGATGTTGCTTTGGCAATTTTAGATTCATTGATTCCTATCAGTTTACCTTCATTATTAATTAGCGCTCCACCACTATTACCTGGGTTAATTGCAGCATCCGTTTGAATAACTGTTTGGTTCCAGTCTACAGTTCCATCTCCATCAACATCCATAGGGATTTGACGATTTACCGCTGAAACTATACCTTTTGTTACAGTGTTTGAAAAACTAAGATCTAACGGAGAACCAATCGCAAAGGCAGTTTCACCTACCGCTATATCATCACTATTCGCAAAGTCCATAGTAGTTGTTACATTATCACCATTTATTTTTAATACAGCTAAGTCAGTCCAAACATCTGTTCCAACTACTTCTGCATTTACATTAGTACCGTCACTTAATATAACAGCTAACTTCTTAGCTCCTTTAACTACGTGATTATTAGTAACTACATATGCAGTGTTACCAGTTTTTTTGTAGATAACACCACTACCTGTAGAAGCTGTTTTTAAATCACCCGAATTAGAGTTATTGCCATTAGAATTATTATTAGATTTATTTTTTGAATTTCCACCTAAAATTGAATCTAAGTTATTGCTGTTAGTTTGATAGTTAACTACTGATACTACTGCATCTTTAGCTTTAGATATCGCATTTACTGTTAATTGTTGATTATCTTTATCTTCTTTCGTAGCAGTTACCGAAGAATTCAATGCTTTCCCAGTTCCCATCACAGCTTGTGCTCCAAATACACTAGTAGCCCCAAGAGAAAATGCAGCAAAAACAGTTAAAAACAACTTACCATAGTTATTTTTTTGTGGCACAGATACTTGACTATTATTTACTCCCTGAGAATTTTCAAAATTATTATATTGAGAACTATCTACATTATCATAATTTTGATAATCTTGATAATTGTTTTGTTCATTATAATTTTCTTGATTATTAAAATCCTGTAAATTTCTATTATTTTGGTTGTTATTTCTATTTTCCATAAAAATCCTCCTTTTGATTTTTATTCTATCATTAAAAATTTTAAAATTAATTTTTACATTTTCATCATATCAAAATCAACTTAAACAAAGTTTAAAGAAAACTTTAAATGTAATTAATATTTTTTTACACCTACTATCCTCTCTCCGACTTATAAACAAATCCCTAATATTACTAAAATTCATAAATAAAACAATTCATAATTACT
>ERZ772910.1919-NODE-1919-length-10110-cov-2.250124_pt1 | contig 10110 bp, 16 predicted proteins | sample MGYA00511357_ERZ772910 | MGnify/ENA primary metagenome ERZ772910 (study PRJEB29015, sample SAMEA2738096) | human oral metagenome | biome: human oral; feature: human-associated habitat; material: saliva | place: China | collected 2193 ...
TTCCGACGACGGCCATGGGCGATCAGCTCGGTTGGCGCGTCGGCGCTGAGATCGAGCTCCATTTCGCGACGAGCATGGGCGACAACGAAGAGCCCTGCCTTGTCGTGGACTTCATCACCGAACCCATCCCCGACTGGTTCAAGCTCGGCTGAGCATATCTGAAAGGACACTATGTCATTCTGGGAGTACACCGTACTGACTGCGGTCGATATTGTCTGGCGACCGATCAACGCGACGCTCGGTTTCCTCGAGAAGCACACGAACTGGTGGGAGTGATAGACATGGACGTTCCTGTTCGAGGCAGCCTGCCGGGAAACAGTGATCGGGAGAAGGAGCGCGTCTCCAAGCAGATCACGAGCAAGCCCGGACGCCATGTCGCTCCGAGCTTCCGTGAACGCGCTGTGAACGCGCTCTTCGGAGACGACCTGAAGTCCGTCGGCTCATATCTGTTCTGGGACATCGCGATCCCGGCGTTCAAGAACATGGTCTACGAGATGATTGTCGGAGGAACCGAGCGGACGCTGTTCTCGCAGGGCGGTGCGCCGTCATATCAGCGCCCCACTCCGCGCTACACCTCCTACAACCGCGTCTACCAGAGCAAGACGTACGGAACGACGCCGGGCACCGAGCGGACGCTCACGAAGAGCGTCTACCAGCCGGTCGTCCTCGACTCGAAGAGCGAGGCGGAGTCCGTCATCACCGAGCTCACCAACATCGTCGACACATACGGGTCCGCTTCTGTGGGGGACCTGTACGGCATGGTCGGCATCTCCGCGGACTATCCCGTTGAGGACCGCGGCTGGACGAACCTGACATCTGCTCAGGTCACACGCGTCCGAGACGGATATCTGCTCGATCTTCCGTCCCCCGTCAAGATCAACTGAAAGGCATATTCTCAAATGAACCTCGGAGTCATTACTCGCGCCGCTGGGAAGGTCGGTCTGGTGCTGTCCAAGCACTCCCCGGCCATGCTCAGCGTTATCGGCGGCGTCGGTGTTGTCGCCACCGCAGTTCTCGCGTCGCAGGAGACCCTGCGCGTCAAGGAGGTCGTCGAGCCCCACGTCGAGAACCTGGAGCTCATTTCCGCCACGCTGGAGGACGAGTCCAAGCAGTACAGCGACCAGGACGCCCTGCACGACCGTACGGTTATCTACGCCCGTCTCGGTCGGGACCTGCTGAAGCTCTACGCTCCGGCTCTCGTTGTCGGCGTGCTCACCATCGCGTCCATCGCGGCGTCCCACCGCATCTCCGCCAAGCGCATCGCCGGTCTGACGGCCGCTTACGGCGCGCTTGACCAGTCCTACCGCCGCTACAGGGGTCGTGTCGAGCAGGCCCTCGGGAAGGAGGGGATGAAGGAGCTCGACACCAAGATCCGCGAGCAGGCGAAGAAGGATATTGCCGAGCGTCGCAAGCCCGACGCCGATATCTCCGAGATCGGGGACAGCGTCTTCGACCTGGCCGGCGCCTCCCAGTACGCGGTGCTCTACGACGAGAACGCCGCCACCTGGAACAAGAACCGGAACCACTCCACATCGATTCTCCGTGCGCAGGAGAGCTACGCCAACGACCTGCTGAACTGCCGCGGGTACGTGATGCTGAACGAGGTCTACGCCGGCCTCGGTCTGCCTCAGACGTCTGCCGGCGCGGTCGTCGGCTGGATCCGCAAGGACGACGGCGGTGCCGACGGCTACATCACCTTCGGCGACTGGGACGCGAACTACTTCGACGACATCTACAAGGACGTCGACGGCGTGTGCGAGGCGAGGCGCTGGATCCTCGACTTCAACGTCGACGGCGTTATCTGGGACCGCATCGACGAGGTGTCGGTCCGTTGATATTCTCGCCGCGTGACGCGGTGCTCGTGGCGGCCGGGGCGCTTTCGGGTGCCCTGGCCGCCGTCGGGGCGACCGCATATGTTCTGAACCGCAAGCACTTCCACGAGCTCGAGGACATGAAGGACGCCATCGCCCGGGAGGCGATGATCCGCAAGGAGGCGACCGACACCTCGAAGATGCTCAAGGCCGCTATCTCCGAGCAGGAGAAGCAGCTCGAGTTCTTCCTGAAGATGCCCGCAGAGGTGCTTGCGCCATATCTACCATCGGAGGACGATGACATGCACGAGTACGACCCGGACGTGGAGGCGTACGACAGCGAGATGCTGCCTGAGGGGTGCGATTCCTTCGGGTGCCGGGTGCTGTCCGAGAAGGAGTGGGCGGAGCGCGAGGGTCGAGGCGATTTCGACGACCTCACTCTGCGCTACTACGTGAAGGACGACACGCTGGTCGGACCGAACAACCGGCCGGTTGAGTTTCCGAATGACCTTATCGGGGAGGCGCTCAGCGTTATCTCCGTGCCCTCGAGCGGGACCACTACCGCCTATATCCGCAACTTCCTGATCTGGGCGGACATCACGCTCGAGATCTACGCGGACGCGTTCTTCGAGAAGGACCCCGATGCCTGACACGCAGCGTTATTTCGAGTGGTTGTACGGACGAGCGATCTCCTTCGTGGAGCACTACCGCACGCTCTGCTCCGTCCTGCACACTATTATATTCTTCTCGAACGTGCCGATGGACGACAACCGCGTCGCGGACGCCGTCTCTCTCCGGACCATGTTCGAGACAGAGGCTCAGGCGGATCTGTCCGCGCTCCAGGAGCCCTCGGTCCTGGAGATGCTTGTCATCCTGGCGCAGGACCTGTCATTCCAGACAATGGACGAGGAGGATATTCAGATCGCTTTCTCCGAGATCATCAGCAACCTCGGTCTCAGCAAGTGGATCGACGAGCGCTGGGCGGTAGAACCGTTCGAGGCGGAGCACGACACGCGCCTCACGATCCATCGATGGCTCGATCGTGAGGAACTCACCCCCCGCACGCCATTTCCGGTGTTCGAGAACGGCGAGCTCGTAGACACTCGCCGCATCGAGCTCTGGTACCAGATGCATCTGTACAACAGAAGCATCGACCAATTCTAGGAGCACGCTATGGATTTCTTCGAAGTGGCCAGGACCGAGAAGAAGGATGGTTCGGCCTGCCTCGCCCCGGAGTTCCTCGTGGGGGAGCCCACGGACTTCATGATCCGGGGAGGAGCGTTCTACGCCATCTGGGACGACGAGAAGGGCAGGTGGTCCACTCGCATGGATGACGTCGCCCGGCTCGTCGACCGCGAGGTCCTGGCCACTGCGGAGAAGTCGGATGACAATCCCTCGGTGCGTCTCATGCGGAGGTTCAAGTCCGGTATCTGGCGCGAGTTCCGTTCGTGGGAGTCGAGTATGTTCGACCATTTTCACCCGCTGGACGACACGCTGGTGTTCGCAGATGATCCGGTGCGCAAGGAGGACTACGCCTCCAAACGCCTACCATATTCGCTCAAAGCGGGAGACCACTCGGCATTCGACCGGCTCCTCGGGGTGCTGTACGACGAGGAGGAGCGTCGGAAGATCATCTGGGCGATCGGGTCCGTCATTTCCGGAGACAGTGCTCGGATCCAGAAGTTCTTCGTCCTGTACGGGAAGCCGGGATCGGGCAAGTCCACGATCCTGAACATCATATCCTGGCTCTTCGAGGGCTACAGCAAGCCGTTCGACTCGCGGGCTCTTGTGCGGTCGAACAACCAGTTCGCTCTCGAGGCGTTCAAGACGAACCCCCTCATCGCCATCGACCACGATGGCGACATGAGCAGGCTCAGCGACAACACGGTTCTCAACTCGCTCGTCTCTCACGAGGAGATGCTGGTGAACGAGAAGAACAAGTCGCTGTACGGGATGGCCTTTCGGACGACGTTATTCGTGGGGACGAACTCGCCTGTTCGCATCACGGACAGCAAGTCGGGCATCATCCGCAGGCTGATCGATATTCACCCGACGGGCAGCACGGTTCCCAAGGACACGTACGAGCGCCTCATGACCGAGATCAGCCAGACACGCGGCGAGATCGCGTCATACTGCCGGGACGAGTACAACCGTATGGGTATTTCCTACTACGACGAGTACCGCCCGCTGCGGATGATGGGCGACACGGACGCGCTGTACAACTTCGTGGAGTACAACCAGGAGGAGCTCGAGGCCGAGTCGAGCATATCCCTGCGTCGTGCCTACACGATGTACAAGGAGTACTGCGACATGGCGAGCGTTTCCTCGCCCCTGCCCATGTACGTGTTCCGTTCGCAGTTCCGGACGTATTTCGAGGACTACAAGGACCGTGCGGTTCTGTCGGACGGGTCCCGCGGACGGAGCGTCTACATCGGCTTCCGAAGCGATATCCTGACGCAGAAGCAGCTGAAGGAGAAGCCCAACGAGACGACCTGGTTGCGCCTGTCTGAGCAGCCCTCGCTCCTTGACAAGCGATATTCCGACCGCCCCGCGCAGTACTCGTCCGACGAGGGCACCCCGATGAGTCGGTGGGACGACGTCACGACCACACTGAGCGATATCGACACACGAAAGGAGCACTATGTACGACCCCCCGAGAATGAGATTGTCATCGACTTCGATATCTGCGAGAACGGAGTCAAGTCGCCTTCTCGAAACCTTGACGCTGCTTCTCGGTGGCCTCGAACCTATGCTGAGAGGTCTCGAGGAGGTGGAGGTCTCCATCTCCATTACGTCTACCGAGGAGACCCCGAGCGCCTCGCCCATATTTACGAGCCGGGAATCGAGGTCAAGTGGTATCCCGGACGTTCAGCTCTACGGAGGCGACTGAGTGTATGCAATGATATTCCTCCGGCTACTCTTGAGGAAGGCTCGCTCCCTCTCAAGGAGGAGAAGATGCTCAACCGCACGACGATGAAGGACGAGAAGAGTCTCCGCGACCTTATCCTGCGGAACCTCCGGAAGGAGATCCATCCGGGCACCAAGCCATCGATCGACTTCATCGAGAAGATCCTGAACGACGCGTACTCGCAGGGGATGGAGTACGACCTGAGCGACATGCGTCAGGCGGTCATGACGTTCGCCCTCAGGTCCACGCACCACTCCTCCTACTGCCTCTCGCGCGTTGCGCAGATGCATTTCCACTCGGAGATGGACGTCGACAAGACCGACGGAGTGGAGAAGGGCGATATCGTCTTCTTCGACTGTGAGGTCTTCCCGAACCTGTTGCTCGTGAACTGGAAGGTTCAGGGCAACGACCATATTCACCGCATGATCAACCCTGCGCCGGCAGAGATCGAGGCGCTCGTCGAGCACCGTCTGATCGGCTTCAACAACCGACGGTATGACAACCACATCCTGTACGGACGGATGATGGGCTACTCGAACGAGCAGCTGTTCCACCTGAGCCAGAAGATCATCGGGAACGTGCTGGACGCGGGGTTCCGCAACGCGTACGACCTCTCATACTCCGACATCTACGACTTCTCCTCGAAGAAGCAGAGCCTGAAGAAGTGGGAGATCGAGCTCGGGATCCACCACAAGGAGCTCGGGCTTCCCTGGGACATGCCGGTTCCGGAGGAGCGCTGGCCCGAGGTCTCCGCATACTGCGACAACGATGTACGGGCCACCGAGGCCGTATTCAACGCACGGCACGAGGACTGGACGGCGCGTCGGGTTCTTGCGGACGTCGCCGGCATGACTCCGAACGCCACGAACCGTATCCTGGCGACCAAGATCATTTTCGGGGACAACCGCCACCCGCAGAAGGACCTGGTCTACACAGATCTGAGCAAGGAGTTCCCGGGCTACAAGTACGAGTTCGGCGTTAGCTCATATCGCGGCGAGGTCACCGGCGAGGGCGGTTACGTGTACGCCGAGCCGGGCATCCACCGCAACGTGGCTCTGCTCGATATCGCCTCGATGCACCCGACCTCGATCGAGGTCCTGAACATGTTCGGGCCTTACACGAAGCGCTTCTCCGAGATCAAGGCCGCTCGCATCGCCATCAAGCACGGCGATATCGAGCACGCCAAGTCGATGCTCGGAGGAGCGCTCGGTCCATATCTGACGGACGCATCGCAGGCGAAGGACCTGGCGTACGCGCTGAAGATCGTGATCAACAGCGTCTACGGCCTGACTGCGGCGTCGTTCGACAACGCATTTCGTGATCCGCGAAACGTGGACAACATCTGCGCCAAGCGGGGCGCGCTGTTCATGATCGATCTGAAGCACTTCGTCCAGGAGCAGGGCTTCACGGTCGCGCATATCAAGACGGACTCGATCAAGATCCCGGACGCGACGCCCGAGATCATTTCCGCAGTCACCGAGTTCGGCAAGAAGTACGGCTACACCTTCGAGCACGAGGCCACGTACGACCGCATGTGCCTCCTGAACGACGCCGTCTATATTGCTCACGACGAGAAGGGTTGGCACGCCACAGGCGCCCAGTTCCTGCACCCGTACGTTTTCAAGTCACTGTTCAGCCACGAGGAGGTCACTCTCGATGATTTCTGTGAGACGAAGGCCGTCACGACCAGCCTGGTTCTGGGGGACCAGGAGACTGCGCCGGAGGGCATCCGCTTTGTGGGCAGAGTCGGTCGCTTCGTACCTGTTCGCGAAGGCGGCTTCGATATTCTGCGCGAGAAGGAGGGGAAGTACTCCTTCGCGTCCGGAAGCAAGGGATACAAGTGGCTCGAGGCGGAGGACCTGAACGGCGATATCTCGCTGGTGGACGACCGCTACGCCAACTCGCTCGCCAACAAGGCGCGTGATGCCATATCCGCATTCGGCGATGCGGACGAGTTCCTCTCGCAGGAGTAACTTGGACTATAATGAGACCCCTACGAAAGGAACCGTTATGAACCCCAACCTGCTCATCGCCGTCCGCAGCGTTACGCTTGGAATCATCCTCGCACTCGCCTACGGTGACGTCCCCCAGGCCAAGGACCACCTCCCCAAGAAGTGATCTCACCCTCTATAGCCCATATCCAGGGCTATAGAGTTTCGTCAAATTGGAAAGGAAACACAATGGAGATCCGTTTCGTACCCCGAATCATCGTCACTCAGCACAACGCATATCTCGAGGACGCCTCCTTCGAGACGCTTGTGCACGCGGCGATGAACGCCGCAGTCAAGAAGTACTGCGGGGTCGACGTCTCGTCGGAGCACTGCCCGCTTCCGACGCGAGTGGTCGTCTCGGCCAAGGGCGTTATCCGTCTCGAGTGGGACGAGAACGCAGAGGGCCCGATGGTCATCGTCGGGCGCCACACGGACGGACACTACGGCCTCATCGCCGAGATCCGCCCCTCCAACGAGACCGCCCATATTCTCGACGGCTACCAGTTCGTCGGCTACGCTCTCGACCCCATCCGCTCCGTCTACATGAGGAAGTCAGCATGAGCAGCCACATCGTCTCCGTCCGTTCCGACGACCCCTGCATCGACGGGATCAAGATCCTTCTGTCGGACGCAGTCCGCAACGACGCAGACAAGTCGGGATACCACCATTTCCCGGTCGTCTCGCCGAAGACCTTCGACGGGATCAAGTCGTACATCATCGCCGGCTCACTCGATATCTCGGAGGATTGGTACGACGTCCAGAGGAACGGCCTCTGCGTCAATGTCATTTCTCGCAAGAGGACCGTCGAGTGATCTGGATCCTCTGGACGATCCTCGCCGTGATGTCCCTCTACTATGCGGGCACACGGTGGGGATCCGAGTACGCATGGGCGCTGTTCTGCGCCCTGCTCGTCATCTACCTCATGCACTTCCGCGTCATCTGAAAGGAACATATTCATGCCGTCAGCACAGATCACCCTCAAGGACGTCCGCCTCCTCTTCCGCAACTTCAGCGGTGCCCGGGACCGTTTCGGCAACGAGGGCAAGCGGACGTTCTGCGTCGTTCTCCCCGAGGACGCTGCGAACGACCTCCGTGCACAGGGAGTCAACGTCAGGGTTCTCAAGCCCCGCGACGAGGACGACCAGCCGGAGCCCTTCGTCAAGGTCAACGTGAAGTTCGGGACCCGCCCGCCGAAGATCACGGTCATTTCCGGGAAGCACCGGACGATCCTGAAGGACGAGGCGTCCCTCGGGATGCTGGACTGGGCGGTTATCCAGCGCGCCGATATCCAGATCCGAGTCTGGCACAACGCCGAGCGCGGGTTCACCACCTGCTGGCTGAACAAGGCCTTCATCACCGTCCAGGAGGACGAGCTCGACGCGATGTACGCCGAGCCGCCCAGCGACGAGGACGCTCCGGAGGAGTGGCGGGCATGAGGATCACGCCCGACACCATTTCCAAGCTGCCGCAGCTCGAGGACGTTCGTGTTCGTATCGTGCGGCCGGACGGCTCCTCGGTCAGTGCCCGAGGGGATATCTACGCCGCTCTGCCGGGCGACGACAAGTGGTCCGTCCTTATTCGGAGCAACGGAGTGGAGGAACTCTTCCTCTCGTCCGAGTGGGAGGGCATCTGGTTCGACGCCGCGAAGCTCCTGTGCCTCCACAGCAAGCGCGTCGAGACCGCCCGGTCATATCCGATCGAGGGGATCAGGTACCTCCTGATCAGCGACATCGAGTCGCTGCACGACACCTACGCCGTATTCGGAGAGGACCAGGTCTACCTGCTCGAGGACTCCTTCGGGAGTCGCATGAAGGGGTACTACACGTTCTCCCCGTGCCGGGAGTCGCGCCTCATCCACTGGGTCCGCGTCGAGGCGAGCTTCGTAGACCTCAAGGTCGTCCACCGACCGGACGACAGCACGTCATATCTCTACGTCATGAAGAAGGAGCCCGAGCAGTGAACGGTATGTGGAAGATCATCTCTCACGAGGAATTCTACAACGACAGGCTGGCCACGATCGCCGACGGGCAGGTCCGCGGCCATATCGACGAGACCGGCTTCCACGGCGGATTCGTCGGGGCATTTCGTCTCGTCCTCGCGAACGGGGTGGAGCTGATCATCCCCAAGGGACAGTTCTACTCGATCATCGACTTCGACGAGGGCACGATCGAGCTGATCGCTGCCGACTGACCATATTCGGACGGGGGGCCTGGAGCGATCTGGCCCCCCGTCGACACAAAGGAGCACCATGTTACCCTACAACCGCCTTATTCTCGTTGACTTCCTCGAGGGGCCGAAGATCTGGGCGTACTGCATCAGACAGATCATCGATTATCAGTGCGGGCACCGCAAGGACATTCTGGTGATGGAGCGCCGAGATCTCGAGACCAACCAGGCGTATGAGTTCGTGCTGGATACAGATCGCTTCAGCATCATCCAGGAAGTCGATCCGTATCGAAACGAGTACCATCTGGTCGTGATGGCCTATGGTTAACCCGCCCCCTCGACCGACATATCCGATCACGGAGTGGATCAGGGACGAGAAGTACCTCGGAAAGAGGGAGTACTGGATCCGGTCCGGGCTCACGAAACAGAGGTACATGATATCCAGTAAGGGCCGCGTGAAGGGTCCTCGCGGCTATATCGGGTGCGCCAGGCAGGGCGAGGGCTTCGAGGCCCGAAATCGTCAGGGCAACTCCCAGTTCTTCCGACTCGCCCGGCTGATGTGCGAGGCCTTCACGACATTTGAGTACGATCCGAAGAAGCATCGGTTCTGCTGGTTGGACGGCGACTCGCAGAACCGGGCCCTCTTGAACCTCGGCGTGCAGATGATGACGGGGGAGGGGCGGAAAAGACAGGAGAGGCGCAGGGAAGTCGCCCCGCATATCATCCGGATCAAGATCGAGGGGGAGGACGCGATGATCGAACGGCGCACCCATATCGCCCGCGTCGTTCTGCCGAACATAGTCAAGAAAGAGAACCTCACCGATATCTGGCTCGTCTCGCACGGCATGGTGGAGGACGCGCACCGGTGGACATACTCAGCAAGGAGGAAGACAGATGGAGAACAAGATCGTTGACGCATTCGTCCGGGAGGCCATTCTCGCAGGCGCGGATGATGTGATCATTTCCGAGGACGACGTGGACCCCGAGACCAACGCCATCAAGTTCGTGGCGGTGAAGCGTTGAGCGAGGAGACCTGGCGGACCCTGTACGCATATTACGATCTCGAGGTCAGCAGCTACGGCCGCTTCCGCAAGATCAGCACGGGGACATATCGCAAGCCGACCCTGAACAAGGGGTCGCTCGTCATGAGCGTCCTGGACGCCGAGACGATGCAGCAGCAGCAGATGGTCGCCCACCGGCTCGTGTGGGAGGCATTTCGCGGGCCCGTGCCGCC
>ERZ772910.1921-NODE-1921-length-10102-cov-5.163930_pt1 | contig 10102 bp, 8 predicted proteins | sample MGYA00511357_ERZ772910 | MGnify/ENA primary metagenome ERZ772910 (study PRJEB29015, sample SAMEA2738096) | human oral metagenome | biome: human oral; feature: human-associated habitat; material: saliva | place: China | collected 2193 ...
AACCATAAAGTTTAATTGGAAATTCATTTTTGAGATTGCAAAGAGCAAACAAACTCGTTAAAATGCCCGTTAACAATCCAGGCACATATTTTCGAATGACAATTGTCTGAATAAGATGTCCGAACACATGATAGATATAAGCGATTACAATGGTTGTGTAAATGGTATAGTTGTTAAATTGGTAACTAAGATAAAGTGTTATCAGTAGAAGTAGAAGTTGCTCCATGACAATGACATTGAAAGCAAAAGGGGTGTATAAATTGAAAATTTGTTTATATGGAATTTGTAATGATATTTTTTTGACAAAAGATGGCATCCATATGATTTCTTCCAGTTCATGAAGCATGAATAAACTCGGAAATAGGAAATAAAATTGTAGGGTAGTCATTAAAGCTGGTCCTTTCTAAATAACATGAGATTTATTTAGAGCTAGCATTCAGTATCTCCAAATAAAACTGGACCACTTTCTGCTCGTTATAAGATTTCCCATTTTTCAACCACCAGCTGATTGTTTCAATGAAGTGGCTGACGATCAGGTGCTTGAGATAAGAGTGAGGAATGTTGGGGTGTGCTTGAATCAGTTCGTCTGCTAACATGGGATAGACGTCATGTTCTAGTTCTTTTCGCAGTTTCCGGATAAAATAATCGTTTTTGGAGAGCAAGAGGCTGCTTACATGGTCTTGATTTTTCTTGAAGTGCTGAAAGATATGAGCCAAGTAGTCTTGTGGAGAGAGGTGTTCATCACGCTCAAAGAGATGGTGAAAGAGCTTTTGGCAGAGCTCATCCAGTAGTAACTCCTTGCTCTCATAATGGCTGTAAAAGGTGGAACGCCCTACATCAGCAAGGTCAATAATCTCCTGAACCGTGATGGCCTCATAATCTTTTTGGTTAAGTAACTGTAAAAAAGCAGCATAGATAGCTTTTCGAGTCTTGGTAATGCGACGATCTTGAGTACTCATATGGATAATTTGAACAAATTGTTCAGTAACTTATAAACTGAACAGAGTGCTTCTATCCTTTCTTTTTGGTGTGAGAGATAATACTAGTAAAGAGAATAATCATACTACTATTATACCAAAGGAGAATAAAAAAATGAGTTCAAAACGTGCTGTTTGGCTGTCTTTTTTCTTAAATTTGAGTTATGCTATTGTCGAGTTTATCGCTGGTGGAGTATTTGGCTCTAGTGCTGTGCTGGCTGACTCTGTCCATGACTTAGGAGATGCGGTTGCAATTGGGGTATCAGCCGTTCTAGAAACAATCTCCAATCGTGAAGAGGATAGTCAGTATACCTTGGGTTACAAACGATTTAGTCTTCTAGGAGCTTTGATAACGGCTGTGATTTTGATGACAGGATCAGTTTTCGTCATTTTGGAAAATACAACAAAACTATTTAATCCCCAACCTGTCAATGATGAGGGTATCCTCTGGCTAGGAATCATTGCAGTTACTATAAATGTGCTAGCGAGCTTAGTGGTTCGTAAAGGAAAAACAAAGAACGAGTCTATTCTTAGCCTGCATTTTCTGGAAGACACCCTTGGTTGGGTCGCAGTCATCCTGATGGCCATTATTCTCCGATTTACGGATTGGTATATCTTAGATCCTCTCTTGTCGCTGGTCATTTCCTTCTTTATCTTGTCAAAAGCCATTCCACGTTTTTGGTCTACGCTGAAAATTTTCTTAGATGCTGTACCAGAAGGAGTAGATATCGAGCAAGTCAGGAGTGATTTGGAGCAATTGGAGTATGTGGCCAGTGTAAATCAGCTTAATCTTTGGACTATGGATGGTTTGGAAAAAAATGCTATTGTCCATGTTTGTCTGGAGCAGGTCAAGCATATGGAGGTCTGTAAAGAATCTATCCGAGACTTGCTCAAAGAGAGGGGCTTTCAAAATGTCACTATTGAGGTTGATGCAGACCTAGAAACTCACCAATCCCATAAGCGAAAAATTGAGGAGTTGGAAGTAGGTCAAAGTCATGGACATGAACATCATCATTGATGAGGCGTAGTATTAGTGAGCGAAAACTTGATAAAAAGTGTATACTTAAGGTAGTTACATACAGAGAGGATTGTTTTTATGAAATCAGCAGTTTATAGTAAAGCAGGACAGGTTGGTCTTGTTGAAGTGGATCGTCCGCAGATTAAGGAAGCAGATGATGTTATTATCCGTATCGTGAGAACTTGTGTCTGCGGTTCGGACTTATGGACATATCGTAATCCTAAAATAAAAGAAGGCCGTTTAAACAGTGGTCACGAAGCTATCGGAATTGTCGAAGAAATTGGAGAGGCTATAACGACAGTGAAACCAGGGGATTTTGTCATTGCTCCATTTACACATGGTTGTGGGGAATGTGATGCCTGTCATGATGGCTTTGATGGAACTTGTGATCGTCATTTGGGTAATAGCAACTGGTCTACTGGTGTTCAAGCAGAATACATTCGTTTCCATTATGCCAATTGGTCCCTAGTCAAAATTCCTGGGCAACCTTCTGACTATACAGAGGCTATGCTCAAATCTTTCTTAAGTCTAGCAGATGTTATGCCAACAGGTTACCATGCAGCGCGTGTGGCTAATGTGCAAAAAGGTGACAAGGTGGTCGTTATCGGGGATGGTGCTGTGGGTCAATGTGCGGTTATCGCAGCCAAAATGCGTGGTGCATCGCAAATCGTCCTCATGAGTCGCCACCAAGACCGTCAACAGATGGCCTTGGAGTCAGGTGCGACAGCTGTTGTAGCTGAGCGTGGTGAAGAAGGGATTGCCAAGGTCCGTGAAATCCTTGGCGGAGGAGCAGATGCAGCTCTTGAGTGTGTTGGTACTGAGGCTGCTGTAGAGCAAGCGCTCGGTGTCCTTCATAATGGAGGGCGCATGGGATTTGTCGGTGTGCCTCACTACAATAACCGTGCCCTTGGTTCAACCTTTGCCCAAAATATCTCAGTGGCAGGTGGAGCAGCCTCAGTTACTACTTATGACAAACAAGTTTTGTTAAAAGCGGTCCTTGATGGTGATATCAATCCGGGTCGTGTCTTTACCTCAAGCTATAAACTGGAAGATATCGACCAAGCTTATAAGGACATGGATGAACGTAAGACTATTAAGGCTATGATTGTACTTGACTAACAAAAAAATTCTAGTAGAGGCTGTCTACTAGAATTTTTTGTAGTGAAATAAAATCTTATTTCAAATCCGACATCACTTGTTTCTTGGTGAAGGTGCGCTCTTGTTTGTTGGCTAGGGCCTTGATGCGCGCATCAAGGAGAATGGCACGGCCTTCGGCACTTCGGGTATAGACGAGGTCATACTTGCCTATACTCTTTCGGATTTGCGCCACAAAGGCTTGGGCATCCTCTTTCCGTTTGTCAAAGAGGCTTGGTACGGCGAAATATTCTGTCTGATCGGACACTTTTTCCTGTGCTTTCAGGATATAGCGCTGATTTTCAATTGGAGCGAAAAACTCGATCATGGTTTGCGAGAAGAGTTCCTTCTCCCGCATGGTTCCGCCCTTCATATAGATTAGCGTATTGATGGCATCCTTTCTATCTCGGACCACTTGGATACGAGTCTCCTGGGTCTGAATCTGCCCAGAAAGGAGCAGGGCTTGGTGAATGGCCTGGCCAAAAACTTCTAATCGTTTATAAGGACTCTTATAGAGATAGTAGCGGAGCCAAGCAAGGAGTGCGAGAACAGCTAAGACGAATAGAAGAATAAGAGAAGCTGTATTCCATCCACCTCTATGTGAATAGTAAATCAGGTTGGCGAAAGCATCAGTCAAGGTAGCGGCCGTCAGCCAACGAGCTAGCTTTCTAGCATCAAAAAATAGGGCCAGGGGCAGGAAGTGTTTATCCACTTGGACCTCATTTGCAATCTCCATATTCTCCAGAATCGGAAGAGCTTTTTGCCAGCCATCCCGGAGTTCTTGACGATGGGTAGAGCGCTCTAAGGTCTCTTCGTTGAGTTTCTGTAACTGTTTTTTAGTATAGCGGATATTGTCAAAGGCCAGACGCTCGATACCGGATTCGATAAAGGGTTCCTTGTAGTGGAGGCCTAAAAATTGCTTCATCCGTCTTTCTAAGAGCTCCAGATCAGGACTGTATTGTTTCAGCTGATCAGTGATGGCTTCGATCTCTTCCTTTTCAAGATCGGACTTTTCATACCATTTCTTTAAGGAAAGATTGATGGAGACCAGATGCCAGATGTTACTGGTCTTGTCTGGATCTTGGGGCCATACTCGGATGGCACGGCCTCGCATTTGGTTGCTGAGCATAAAGCTACCGACAAAGCTCGCTAGGATCAGGGAGTTGACACAAGGAGCATCCCAGCCTTCTCCTAGAAGAGACTTGGTTCCAATCACGACTTGGATAATCCCTTCTTGAAAGAGTTGGGTTACAGCTGTCACTAAATCATGTTGAGAGCCAACCAAGCGAACCTTGAGAAAGTCATCAGGAGATAATTGGCCGACATTTTGGTAAGTCAGTCGATTCGCTCCTAGAAGCTCTTCTAGTCTTGGCTTAGCAACTGTCGGGATGATGACGATACTACCTGTTAGGACAGCGATGGCTGGAGGGGTCGTTAGCTCTAAGCTTTCCCTGCGAATGGATTCAAAATACGAGAGTACTCCCAACTGAGTGAATTGGGCGTCCTTGTCCCCTAGATGAACTTCAAAGTCTTGGCGAATATAGTCTGTTAAGACCAGTTGGCGCAGTTGGCTTCCAAGAGCCTGGTATTCTGCCTTGAAAATCTCTCGAACCGCATTGAGTTTTCCGAGGGATTGATTGAGCAGGAGGTCTTGTTTTTTGTTGCGGACCAGTTTGACTTGTTTTCGATCGATTAAACTAGCTGCTTTTAATTCATGGAGGAGTTGCTTTTCGTATTCTTCTGGTAGATTGTACCAGTGAGGCACCTGAAAGAGCAGGCCTTGCAATAGAATTTCAAGCCAATCCATGGTGAAGGCAGGTAGTTTTTTAGCTCCTAAAAGGTCCTGGAAACGGTTGGGAAAGGCGATTCCTTTGCTCCGAAGAAAGATCAGGGTAGCAGAGAGATACTTGGGCTCATTGAGCAATTCATCATCGCTGATCTGACCAGATAAGGCCTGACAGGATTGCAGGTATTGACAAAAGAGGGAATCGGAAGTCAATTGTTGCAAGAGAGCATTCTTTTGTTGGCTAAAGGCGTCCAACTGAGTCTGCTCTTCCTTTGTTGGGAAGGCAAAGTAGACATAGTCCTGATGAGGACAAAGGGTCTCTTCCTTGACCAATTCGGGAACCGTGATTTCCTCATCAATCTCACCACACATGCGGATATAGCGTTCCCAAAGAGCAGGATCCCCTTCATAGGGAGGGGTAGCAGTGAGGGAGATCATCTTTAAGTCAGGGAAGGCTTGACGAAAGGCTTCCAAGCTCTTCCACCACTCATTGCGCAAGTGGTGACACTCATCTAAACAAAGGGTCCCAAGTGAGATGGCTTTGAAAGTAGTAAAGATATCAAAGCCTTTGAAATCAAAGGTTTCAATCTCTGCCTGGTCATCGGTATCCTCAACTTGTGATTGGCCGACGATTTGATTCATGGCACTGTGTAGGGCCTGATAGGTAGCCACTGTAATCAGCTTAGGATGTTTGAGGTCCTGAGAAATCAATTGCTCCGCTTGGCTTTCATTCGTCAAGAAGGCCTGGACAATCCGATCGACCCATTGTTGACGAATCGTGACCGTAGGTGCCAAAATCAAGGTTGGCTGGCCAAAGCGCCGGATAAATTCGATACCTAAGGTTGTTTTTCCAGAGCCAGGAGCCGCTACCAAATGTAGGTGGCCATCCGCCATAAAAGCGTCACTCTTATCGAGAACGCGTTTTTGATAGTGTCTCCATTGACCTGTAAAAGCTAGTTCTTGTAACATTGGTTTCCTCCCTTGTACTGTCCCCATTATAACATAGCGAGGGACATGAATCTTTTGATAGCAGTTGAAGATTTCTACTTTCTAATGAGAATGGCAAACAGGAATCATTCGGACAGAGCGAAAAAGCCCAATCAACGGATTAGGCTTGTTAACGTTAGTCTTTCTTTGTTTTACGAGAGAGACCAAAGGCAGCACCCATGCTAAGAAGACCAAGGCCAAGAGTTGTCAAGGCAGTTGAGGTCGTGCTTCCTGTATTTGGAAGGCTTGCTTCTTTTTGAGGAAGAGCTGCTGGTGCGATATAGACTTCTGTTTTCACAGGCTCGTTTTTAGCTGGTGTGAAGACAGTTGGTTTTGCAGGTGTTACAACAGCCGGTTTTTGAGGAGTAGGAGTCGGTGTTGCAGGCGTTTGGATGCTAGGTGTTTGTGGTTTTGCTTTCGCCACACGGTGGGTTTTTGAAATCAACTCATACTTGTCTGTTTGTACCTTGAAGACACGACCTTTTTGGACGGTTTCAACGACTTTATTGGCAAATTGAACGTTCAACAAGTCAGCAAAGTTTTTGCGGATATCTAGGTAGAGACCATTTGTCCCATTGACCAATGGAGCAAAGTCTTTTTTAATATATGTATATGTTTTACCAACTACGGTCAAAGAGATACCTGCATCTTGAAGGGCCTTCAGTGTTGCTTCTTTGGTTGGTGTATCGTTTGTAAGATCAATGTCTTCGTCTGTGATGACGAAAGCAAAGCGGTGGTTATTTGCTCCAGTTCCCCAGTTGTAGTCCGCTGAAGTAGCGATGTGGTGCAATGGAACAGTAGCATTTTCATCAGCACCATAAGTTTTGATAGTTTTCAGAGCGGAAATGAAACTTTCTGGATCCGTTGTGAATTTTGATCCATTAAAATCGTGGTATTTTGTTTGTTTTGAGTCTTCATATTCAACCAACCCTAAACGAGCTTGAATATTTTTAGCAGAAAGATTACGAACAAAGGTCTCGACATTCTTCATTGTATCATTGATGTGGGAATCCATCGAAGTTGATTTATCAATGACAAAGACGATGTCGGATGTTGCTTGGACTTCTTTTTTATTGACGATATCTGCTTCTTTTGTCACTTCGACTACAGTTGTTTTATTGACAGTTTCTGTAGTTGTCTCAGTGTAGTCAGCTGTTTCTTTGGTTGATGTAGCTGTCTTGGTAGAAGAGACTGGTTTTGAAGTGCCAACAGGTGTGTCTTGATCGGCTAAGCTAGTCGTTTTGATGGTTGCTGTTGAAGTAGTGGTTGTATCTCCACCGTCTGTTTTAGTAGCTGGGCCTGTTTTTTGGACATCCACAGCGATGACATCTCCAGTTTTTGCTTTATCAGCAGGAACAACTGGGGCATTGGCTTTGGCATTGATTTCTTCTGTTGCAGCCGTAATAGGTGATTTTGCTGCTGTAGGAGCTGCAGGAGCAGCTTGACTTGTGCTAGGTGCAAGGTCATCAGCTGAAGCAATAGTCGTTCCTGTGAAGACAGTTCCTAAAACAACGGATGCTAAAGTTAAAGTTTGTTTACGTGAAATAGTATATTTTTTCAAAATATGTCCCCTTTTTAATAAACTTTTTTCTATCATACAGGTTTTTAAAAAACTTGTCAACGGTATAATAATCAAGGGCTTTGTTGGTTTTCATATCCCTAATTATTGATAAAAAACCAAGCGGGAGAAATATGCATAAAATAGGTTTAATATACAAACTATATAAAAAGAAATAGGATTCCTACAAATTTGCAGGAATCCTTATTTTATCGGCATTTCTACTATATTTTTTATCCGTAAAAAATACTAGTTGGTCACTTTATTTATGTTTCTAAATCAAGACATAGGTCTCAACCGCTTGCCCCGCCCCGTTTTCATTGTTTGACTTTGTTACGACTGTTGCTCCGTCTTTCACTTCTTGCGGGGCATTGCCCATAGCGACCCCGATGCCGGCTTTTTTGAGCATAGGGAGGTCGTTGAAGTTGTCTCCCATGGTGAGGACTTCTTCTAAGCTCAAGTGGTAGTGGTTAGCGAGCTCAACCAGAGCATCTTCTTTGGAAACGTTCTTAGCCGTGACTTCTAGGTAGTTGGCTTTGGAGAGATAAAAGGCGGTAGAAGGGAAGTCGTCTGCAGAAATAGTGCGATAGAGAGCTTGGATCTCTTCTGGCTCTCCAATTAAGAGCAATTTGTGGAGGGGCTTTGTCGGATCCAGCAAAGGATCCAATAGGGGAAGAATGAGAGGTTTTTCTCCTGTAATCCGGGCCTCCTCTTGACTCCATTGGTCAAGGCGGTCGGTCATCCAGTCTTTTCCACTATAGAGGTTGATCGAAACCTGAGGAAAGTGTTGGTTGGCCCAGTCGATAAAGTTCCGGGCCTCCGTCTTGTCCAAAGGATGCTCGAAAAGAACCTGCTCTCCCTTTTGGATCAAGGCACCATTGTAGCAGGCCATGGGGCAGTCTTCTATACCGAGTTCTTTCGCAATGGGTGCCATTCCTTTTGGAGAGCGAGCAGAGGCCAGTACGAAAGGAATGGTTTCGCGTTTTAAATCCGGGATCAAGGCTGCCAACTGTGGATCAATCTGATGGTGGTCATTTAAGATGGTACCATCGATGTCGCTGATGATGAGACGAATGTGAGACATAATGAGGACCTCCTAATAGAGAATAGTGGTTTCACTGCCGATTTGTTTAAGAATTTCAGGGCTTGGTTTTTGATCGGTAATCCAATAGTCAAATTGCTTGAGACGAGCGAGATAGTAGTTAGCATGTTGGTGGAACTTGGCACTTTCTGCTACCAGCACCTTGGTACGAGTCCGTTCAAAAACGAGAGACTTGACTGCAACGTCTTCAGCATCCTCAAAGGTGACTTCGCCATTGGCTAAGCTACTCGCTCCAAAAAAAGCAAGATCAAAGCGAAGATTGTCCAGTATATGTGCTTGATTCGCATCATAGTAGAAGCGGTTTTTAGGGTAGAATTTCCCGCCTAAGAGGTGAACGTCAACCTGGGAATGGCTACTGAGCTGGATGGCATTGTCAAGGGAATGCGAATAGACCGTGACTTCCTTATTCAGCATGCCAGCAAGCAGGGTCATCGAGGTGGAAACGTCGAGAAAGATCACTTGTCCATCTTGGATCAATTGCAGGGCCTTTTGAGCCATGGCAGTCTTTTCCTTGTTGGCTCTCTGGCTACGGTCTAGGTAAGAAGGTCCGGGTTCTTTGTTTAAGGGGAGAAGTCCACCATGGGTCCTACGGACTAGCTGGCGTTGGCTCAGAAGGGCAAAGTCTCTGCGGATAGTATCTTTTGAGACCTTGAAATAATCGACCATTTCTTTAGCGGATAGCTGTTTCCGCTCTTCTAAAAGTTCTAGGATTTTTTCGAGCCGTTGTTCCTGGTACATGAATTCGCTCCTTCTTGCTGTTCTTGCCTTTATTGTACATCATTTTGTAATCGGGTACAAGTTTTCTTAAGTTTATTTAAGTGTTTATGATCTTTTTCTTAGAAAATCTTATTTCTGACGTTTGTTTTAAAGGGGGAATTCTGCTATAATGTGTCAAAAACAAGTGGAGGTTTCCTATGGCCAGTGAATATGAAAAAATGATTGCAGGTGACTTTTATAGACCCGGAGACCCTGAATTACGGGCTTTGGCAAAAGCCTCTCGGGAGAAACAAGAGGCCTTTAACCAAGAGGTGGACCCTAAAAAAGGGGCAAGTATCATCAAAGAGTGGTTTGGTTCTACCGGTGAAAACCTCTATCTCAATCGTCAAGTTCTTGTGGATTATGGGGTCAACATCCATCTGGGAGAAAATTTCTATGCCAATTACAATTTGACCATGTTGGATGTATGTCCCATTACCATTGGAAAGAATGCCATGATCGGTCCCAATTGCCAATTTTTGACGCCCTTGCACCCACTGGATCCAGATGAGCGCAATTCTGGTCTCGAGTACGGAGCTCCGATTACGATAGGAGACAATTTCTGGGCAGGAGGAGGGGTCACCATCCTTCCTGGTGTCACGCTGGGTGATAATGTGGTCGCTGGTGCTGGGGCAGTCGTGACCAAGTCTTTTGGAGACAATGTGGTCCTTGCAGGAAACCCAGCCCGTGTCATCAAAGAAATACCCGTCAAAAAGGAGAAACGATGATCCATAAACATGAAATTCCTATTTTAGAGTTTGATGACAACCCGCAGGCAGTCCTG
>ERZ772910.1922-NODE-1922-length-10100-cov-2.938079_pt1 | contig 10100 bp, 10 predicted proteins | sample MGYA00511357_ERZ772910 | MGnify/ENA primary metagenome ERZ772910 (study PRJEB29015, sample SAMEA2738096) | human oral metagenome | biome: human oral; feature: human-associated habitat; material: saliva | place: China | collected 2193 ...
TGCTTCCTGCCTGCTTTAGTCCGCTTGCCGACATCTGCGCTGCCATTTCATCTCGACGTAGCCCGCTATGCCTTCGATGAAACGTCTGCACATCTGCTCAACAATCGAACAAAATCAGACAAGGATTCTAATGAACGATTAGGGATAAACCTCGAAAGACACCGTACAAACAGCAACACAAGACTTGTGAGATTTCTTGCCGCACGGTTGAATTTATTTGTATTCATTTACATGCAGAAGGGATAATGAACCAAACATTTCCCTTCTGCTTTTTTGTGCATACCTTTGTGCCTGACAAAGGAACGAACGGCGATGCTGCAAACGCATCGCACGTGACATACACCTTATTTATATATATGACTATCCTCTTTATCTCTCTCGCCTGACAGTGAGTAGGTCGACATTATCACTGGCATGGGATTACGCAGAATAACCCGGGACAGCAGAAAAAAGAAATAACAATACTCAGCGGCGCAATGACCGTCTTGAGTGCAATCAACAGAACATCATGACAACAAACATCACCTTGGAAGAGATACGAGCACTTATACACACTGAGATGAAAAAACTGCTGCAAGGCAACACCTCCGTCACAGTCAATAGTCAGCCATCACGGAACCTATTGCCACCACAACTCATGGCAAGGATGACGCACCCCGAGGCTTTCGACAAAGCAGTAACGGAAGGACTTATCGAAACCGGCGAGAACGGTAGAATGACATGGACTGCAGAGCGTATGCTGCAGGTGTATTTCTTCGGTCGGTTGTTCTGTGGCGACAAAGCCGTTTACAGTAAAGCACTCGACAAATATATATGGCGACAGCATAAGTGTATTTTCCCCGACAGTGCCCTGAAGCGTCTTTTCGGTATATCACTGAACAAAATGCGACACAAGCGGAGGAATCTTACCGTGCCACAGAACTTCCGGTACATCGACAATCTGTTTGCCGACTGACATTGCAGGAGCCGTAGCCACGTGTTTCAGTATTAAACCCAAAACGGTCAATAGACCACGGTGTCGTTTTATTATCAAAGATCAAGAGCTTTCCTACTGCTTTCGTCCGCTTGTGTGGCATCTTAGCAGTCTTATTTCCTTGCCGTAGCCCGCTACGCCTACGGTAACAAGACTGTTAATCTGCTCAACAATCAAACGAAATCAGTTTGGAATCTATTGACCGTTTTGGGTTAAATCTAAATAAATAACGATTAATATGTATGTACTAAACAAAGAACAACAGGAACTTATACGTTCTGTCGATCATTTCACAAAAGCGACTGTCAACAACATCTGTAAGGGTAGGTTTCGCAACATTATAGCTGACATTCATCAGGAAGCACTACTTGCTGTATGCAAGGCAACGCTGTCATACGACGCCTCATCGGCTGTTGCATTCACCACATACCTTTATCCCCACATCGTCTATGCCGTGCAGAAGTCGGTGCGCGAATATGGGTTCGCCGTAAGAATACCGCAACATGCTGAAGGATTGGCGACAGTGGTTCATCTGCATACGACGGTCGACGACGACGGGAAGTGTGTAGGCGATGAGATTCTCGACGGTCATCAGGAGGAAGGCTCAGACGAGATACTGAGACAAACGACAGAAAACGAGAAGGTGGACTTTCTCTTCTCGTTGATTACAAAGCAGGAACAGCGGATTATCCGTGGTATCTTCGGCTTCGATGGAAAGGCGATGTCGTTTCAGGCATTGGCAAAGAAACTGCAGCTCTCGCCCATAAAGATACGCCAGGTGTACAACAATGCTATTATAAAAATGGAGAATGGCGCGATGCATTACAAAAGGCGAAAGAAACGATGCCTGCCCACGGAAGAGATTCGGATGTATTGACAGATTGGGATTAGCTATACAGGGTTATATCTGTCCTGCCTCGACTTGTCTTACCACGCGTTCTGTCACACGATCTATTCCGTCGGGCTTGTATTCTTTCGTCAGCGATGCTCCGAAAGCCCAGGCAAACGCCTGATAGAATCCTGCACGCACAGGACCAAGGAATGCCTGAATGAGATTATAGCTGGATGAGTTGCACTCGCGGTAGATAAGTTTAATCAGAAGTTTACCCTGAGCATAGGTGAGCTTCTTCATGCGTGGCTGATACTCTTTCCATATGCTTTTCTCCACGTATTTCATGTGCTCCCTACGCTCTGCTTGCGTATCAAGGGTCTGCATATACTCGTAGGTCTCTATGATGATGGCATTTGCCTCTTTGGCAATGGGCAGCACCTTCTTTATATTACGCACGAGTTTATTATACGCCTGTTGCTGTCTTTTGTTCTTAAATTCCTGTTTAGGATAGATATACACATTGTTGAACTCAACATAAGGTATGGAGTCGCCCTCGAGGAGAACCTTTCCTACTTTCACCATAGGCACAAACGCCGGGTCGTCGACGCCTGCCTCGCCCTTTGGGGCATCGGTGGCAATGTCCTGCGCCTTAAGTGCCGGTGTCGACGCTATGGCAATTAGTAGTGTAAGCAAGAATCGTCTCATCATACGGCAAAGATACAAATTATCTGCCAAATAAAAGATTCTTTCGCCGTAGAAATGAAAAAACGATAATTCTTTTATTACTTTTTTGCCGTTCCGTTTTTTTGCAGTACTTTTGTTGTTCGAAAACAAATAAAATAATATGATTATGGCTCAGCCTCTTCTGATTTACAACACCCTCACTCGTAAGAAGGAACTCTTCAAGCCGCTTCATGCACCGAATGTCGGTATGTATGTATGCGGTCCTACAGTATATGGCGATGCTCATCTGGGTCATGCCCGTCCAGCCATCACGTTCGATATTCTTTTCCGTTACCTTAAGCATCTCGGATATAAGGTGCGCTATGTGCGCAACATAACCGATGTGGGGCATCTCGAGCACGACGCCGACGAAGGCGAGGACAAGATTGCCAAGAAGGCACGCCTTGAGCAGGTTGAGCCAATGGAGATAGCGCAGTATTATACACGCCGCTTCAACTCTGCCATGGACAAGCTCAATGTCCTTCCGCCTTCTATCGAGCCTCACGCCACAGGGCATATCATCGAGCAGCAACAGCTCGTAAAGCAGATTCTCGACAACGGCTATGCATACGAGGCAAACGGTTCGATATATTTCGACATAGAGAAATACAACAACGATTTCAAATACGGAATCCTCTCCGGTCGTACGCTGGAGAATATAAAGGATGCCTCGCGCGAGAGCCTTGCCGGCATTGGCGAGAAGAAGAACCAAGCCGACTTTGCACTCTGGAAAAAAGCGCAGCCTGAGCATATCATGCGCTGGCCTTCACCTTGGTCGGATGGATTCCCGGGCTGGCACTGCGAGTGTACCGCGATGGGACGCAAGTATCTCGGCGATGAGTTCGATATACACGGTGGCGGCATGGACCTCATTTTCCCTCACCACGAGTGTGAGATAGCACAGGCACAGGCTTCGATGGGACATAAAGCCGTGCACTACTGGATGCACAACAACATGATTACTATCAACGGACAGAAGATGGGCAAGTCGTACAATAACTTCATCACGCTCGACCAATTCTTCACCGGCGACCATCCACTGCTGACAAAGGCGTTCTCGCCAATGACCATACGTTTCTTCATTCTCTCTGCCCACTACCGCGGCACGGTGGACTTCTCAAGCGAGGCTCTCGAGGCAGCAGAGAAGGGATTCAACCGTCTCATGACCGGGCTGAAGGACTTGAAGCGTATACAACCAGCCAAAGGTTCTACGCCGGAGACAGCAAAGTTTGTCGAGACACTGCCACAGCAACTCTATGAAGCTATGAACGACGACATGATGACGCCTATCGTCATCTCACTACTCTTCGAGGCATGCCACCAAGTAAACCTGCTCGTCGACCGCAAAGCGAAGATATCTGCCGACGATTTAGAGAAACTCTCGCAGACGATGCACCTTTTCACAGAGGACATTCTTGGTCTGAGCAATGCCACTCAGGCTGGCGACGCATCGCGCGAGGAGTCGTTCGGAAAGGTTGTCGACATGGTTCTCGATATGCGTGCAAAAGCTCGCGAGGCAAAGGACTGGGCTACAACAGACCAGATTCGCGATGCTCTGAACGAGGCAGGATTCATCATCAAGGACACTCCCGACGGCACCGTATGGGAACTGTAACGTATGCACGACAGCGCAGACAGAGATTATCACACATCTGTCATCAGACCGCAGTAGGGTTTATTGTTACGATGGCAGCCTTCCATCACTTTCCTACTTATAACGGCTCATCAATGGCTTCTCTATCATAAACCACGACAGACAAGCCAATATACCTGTTATTATCAGTGCAAGAACAAAGCAGAGATAGATATTCAAATCCTTTACACCATAGAGTACCAGCAGTTGGATAACGGGGAAGTGATAGAGATAGAGCCCATAAGTCACATTATCGTATTTCCTAAGGAAGTTCAACGGCTTGCAGTTGTAGGCAATGCCTATGATGATGGCAGAAAATGTCAGCGGTTCGATAGCATAGCAGAACGCCGTTATATAAGGCACTTCAACGACATAAACGAACGTTTCGGCAACGACAGACAAAGGAAGAATCACATTGTAGTGCTGACTGACATAGTCGAAGAAGAGCAGTAAGAACATTCCCGAGAAGAAATACATGAAATACTGTGTCTGCAAAGGCACAACAGCATACAGCAGCAAGCCCAACGCAATGATAGGAAAGGTCAGCGCACGCTTGCCGGTGCGTCGCATCAGAATTATCATAAGCGGGACAAGGGCATAGAATATCATCTCCTGTTTCATCGACCACAGCGAGCCGTTCATCTGCGGAACGTAATTGCTTTGGAATGTCTGTGGCAGTTCCGGCTCGAGCCAGTTGAGCATGAAGATATTCGCAACGGTGTATTTCCATGTCTGCATGGATGCGAAAAACTCGCCTGTGTCAAGCGTTGTGACAGTCCATCCCAACGTCAGACAGAAGAGAATGCACGCCACATAAGCCGGCACAATCCTGACAAAACGCTTACGGGCGTAGGATTTCATCCGGCAGTCGCGTCGCAGGAAACTATAGGTCACGAGGAATCCTGTGATAGTGAAGAACGCCTTAACGCGCATACTGCCCGTAATGAACCAGAACTGTTCATTGCCGGTCAGCGTGCAGAAATGTGCTATGATGAGAGAGAAGGCAAAGACATATCTGAGAAAATCGAAACAGTTGCCCTTTCTCACCTCATTTATTATTCTATCGTTAAGTATCTCCGGCATTTAATCATCTCACTATTGCAACCTTTGTCACGATACCCTTCTTCCCCTCCTCCGTGGCAACCATGACCATATATACTCCCGATGCCACGCGCTTGCCATTGATGTCGCAGCCATCCCATGTGAATGTTCCGCCGTTCGACGTGCCTTCAGCAACAATCTGTCCGCTTGACGTCACAATCTTTACCTCCGAACGATAGGTCAGTCCGACAATGGTTATCAGTCCGGTATAGTCGGGCGTAACGGGGTTCGGATAGGCATAGATATTGTCTTTCACAAGTCTTTCTGCATAGCCAGAAGCATCGCTGGCGTAAGAGCAAAGACCTTTGTCGGTGGCGATATACACTTCACCGGTGGTATCGTCAATGGCTATGCTCTCTATATTGTTCGACAGCAGAGGGCTGTTTGATGCTGTGAAATGGTGTATCTGTGTAGTATTGTCATAGTCGATGAGATATATTCCATTGTCGTTCGTGCCGAACCATTTGCGGTTGGCGGCGTCGATGGCGATGCAGGTGATGTCGATGCCCGAAAGAAGATAGTCGGCGAGGTTGGTACCGTCGTTGCGCGGAACTTTTATCTGCTGAAACACTTCCGTGTCGGAAGTAACGTCGGTGGCGAGATATTCAAAAGGTCCGATATTCGTGCCGAACCATATATTGCCGTATCTGTCCTCTACGCAGCAACGCACATACATGAAGTTCACTCCCATGCCGTCCTGATTGACAAGGCTCTTGTACGCCTTCAACCGGTCGGTCTTTATGTCATAGCGTGCCAGTACGGGTGTGCGCCAGTCGTTATTGACAAACCATATCTCACCGCGAGAGTCGAAGAAAGCACTCACCTGACGCTCCCAGGAGTAGTCTGCAGTGTTTTTCATCTCCGGATGTGAGAACGAATCCCACTTACCATCCTTATTGAGTTTATATATCTTTGGGGCTGGCGCTATACCGTTGAACACCCACACAGCGCCTTCATTGTCAAAAAGTGCCGAGGTTGCAAGTGTGTAGTCAGCTTTGTAAGGGCTGTCAGGCTTCACTGTGGCTGCAAGCTGAAGAGGAGAGTTGCCCCAATAGTAGTCATTAATGACCTTGTTGTTCTTGTATTCGTACAGTCCTGTTCTTGCAGGCACGAACCAATGGCTCTCGTCCTTAGGGTCGATTTCTATCATATAAGGATTGACATATGACCTCTGCGATATATAGCCGATGTCATTGCTTATTACACTCCATTTGTCTTTCTCCTTTATCTGTATGTATGCCTTGCGTGCCGGCGAGGAGTAGCCCGCGACGGTATATAGTTTGCCGTTATACATTCGCATATAGCCAAACTGATTCAGTTCGGGACCCTCAGGACGGTATTTGTCGATGATTACTTTCTGTTCAGCAGTTATCTGCTTGTTTTCTGCCGTGTAGTCTGCCGTCCGGCTCCAACTGCTCCTGTCGATAAGATTGCTTGTCAGCAGCGCCGAATACTGTCCTGACTGCTTCGACTCGGCATATATTCGCCGGTTGTCGACATGAGTCCAGTCAACCGAGATACCGATGTTGTAAGTGTCGCTGATCAATGCCTCGGCGACGTTTATCCTGATCACGCCAAAAGCAGTGCAGAGATAAGCATATCGTCCTACAACATTGATTCCGTTGATTGTCTTGTCCACGGTCATCACCTTTGAGTAATAGTCGGAGATGTTGATCACGTTTCCGTTTTCCTCAAGCAGGTCGATGTTCTGATTGGCATATGCAATGACGAGCCGTCGCCCTGCCTGACACCATGCTATGTGCTTTATGTCACAGTCAGAGAGGGTCTTTGCCTTGTCGAACACCGTCACACTCTGGTCATTGGCGTTGTAGCAATAGAGCGACCCGGAGTCAAGTACATACGTCTTGTTGCCAGCCGTCTCTGCCTCCGTCGCATTGCCAAAGGCGGGATGAACCCTCCACTCGCCTATCACTGCCGCACTTAACGCAAGGTGCGACAACAGCAATATGAATGAAATTAATAGTTTCTTCATTGTCGTAATCTGCTTTTTCTGTCTTACCGTTCAGTTCTTTTATTCAGAAACTCTGACAGTTTCTTCACCGCACGTGCTCTGTGTGAGATGGCATTCTTCTTCTCCACACCAAGTTCGGCAAAGGTCTTGTTGTAGTCTTCGGGTATGAACACAGGGTCATATCCAAAACCTTTGTCCCCACGTTTCTCCGTGGAAATCTCTCCTTTGACAATGCCCTCGAAGAGATACTCCTTACCGTCGATGATTAATGCTATCGCTGTGCGGAACTGCGCACGGCGATTGTCGATGCCGCGCAGTTTATCGAGCAGACAGCGTGTGTTGGCTTCCGCATCGTGAGAGTCGCCATAGCCGTTCATCGTACCGAAACGTGCGGTATACACGCCGGGTGCTCCGTCGAATGCCTCCACTTCCAGTCCGGTGTCGTCGGCAAAACAATCTACACCGTAGCGGTCGTTTATGTAATGTGCCTTCTGCAGAGCATTGCCTTCCAGCGTATCGGATGTCTCAGGAATGTCGTCGTGGCAGCCCAGCTCTTCCAATGACACAATGTCGAACTCTTGTCCGAGGATAGCACGGATTTCTCTGAGTTTATGTGTGTTGTTTGTAGCGAATACAATCTTTTTCATGCTTATCATTTTTGATAAATAACGTGAAAAAGGCGGTTTTATTTCGTTTAAAGAGGAGCAGTTGATTGGAATAAGCAAAAAAATTATACTTTTGTATCGGAAAACTGACGTTTATATTTTCCTGCGTATGGAACAGAATGTTTTTACTTATGAATAGTCTTTTCAAATTGCTTCGCAACTGGACACTCCCTATTTCCATGCTGGCAGGAGTGCTGGGATATTTTCTCATCTCCTCTCTTCCGTTGTCACACGACGAGAGTAAGCTGACATTTTTCATCATAAGCCATTACATTCAACCCGTGCTGCTATTCCTGATGCTGTTTCTCTCGTTCACAAAGGTGACGCCTCATGAGATGCATCCCCAGCGTTGGCATGGCATCGTGCTACTCTGTCAGGCACTGGGGTTCGTCGTTTTCTCTGTTCTTGCGATGTCAATGAAAGGCATAGAGAACAGAATCCTGTGTGAGGGAGCGATGCTCTGCTTCATTTGTCCCACAGCTACGGCATCGTCAGTAATAACAGGACGACTCGGCGGAAGCGTCTCTGACGTAACGACTTATCTGCTCATATGCAATCTCATGGTGGCGTTGATTGCTCCTCCGTTTCTCACAATGGTAGAGCCACACGAAGGTCTCAGCCGACTGACTTCGTTCTTTATGATAATGGGAAAGATTTTTCCACTGCTTATCAGTCCGCTTATATGTGCTTGGATAGTGAGGTTTCTCCTCCCTAAGCTCCACGACCGCATACGTGCCATAACAGGATTAGCGTTCTATCTATGGGCAGTAGGACTGGCACTGGCAATCCTTGTCACCGTGCGATCAATAGTCGAGAGTGCCATAGGCATGACCTATCTTGTCGGGCTTGGCATCATTTCCCTTGTCGCTTGTGTGCTGCAGTTTGCCATTGGCAAGTTCGTTGGCTCGCATTACGACAAAGGAACAGGACAGCACATCAACCGCATCACTGCCGGACAGGCTTTCGGACAAAAGAATACCGTCTTCATTATTTGGCTCGGTCTGGTATTTCTCGATCCCGTGACATCTGTCGTCGGAGGACTTTATTCCGTATGGCATAACATCATCAACTCGTATCAACTTTATAAGGTAAGGAAGTTATGAAACACTTAAGTACTATATTCTTGGTTGTCGTTCTTATTATATCGTGCAGCAGAGAGCCGCGCGGCACTGTTCCCACAGGGTTCAAGGCGGAAGTGATGCTGCCCATTACTCCAATAAAAGACCAGGGCAAGAGCCCTCTGTGCTGGGTGTATGCCATGCTTGCAACTATCGAAACGGAGCATCTTGGGCAAGGTGATTCGGTGAATCTGTCGGTCGATTATATCTCGCGGATGTTTCTTGAGGAACAGGCGATGAAGCGTTTCAGTACCAAGGGCAGTCATGACATCAGTCTGCGAGGCATGGCGCCGATGGTAATAGACCTTCTTCAACGCTATGGAGCCATGCCTTACGACAGTTATTTTTCACGGGAACCGATAAATTACAATGTCCTAAGTAGGAAAATAGAAAAGACCGTTGATATGTGTCTTGCCCACAGATATGACTATGTGCGTTGCCTCGACGAGGTGCGATACCAACTCAACGAGAATATAGGATATATGCCGAGCATGGTGTTCATGTATGGGATGAAATACACCTTACTGGAGTTTGCCCACTCTGTATGTCTGCCCGATGAGTATGAATCGCTCACGAGTCTTGAGGCTGAGCCGGTGAATAAAGTGATAAGACTGCCTTTTGCTGATAATCATTACGACATTACTGCACTTAACATCCCTGCCGACAGCCTCATAAAACGCATGGAGCATTCCCTTCGCAAGGGGCATCCTGTGCTTTGGGAGGGAGGTCCTGAGGATAATCATGCCGTTGCCGTAATCGGCATGGGCAGCGACAACACCGGCACAGAATACTTTGTTGCGAAGAACTCATGGGGCAAAGACAACCCGACCAAAGGACTGCTATATATAAGAAAGGATTATATGAAAGCCCACACCTCGGTGATAGTAGTGAAGAGAAGGTAGTTTTCTAGAAAATCTAGATTATCTACAGCTCTAAGTTCCTTTAGAAGCAAATCTTTCCGGGCGCTCGGGCTTTCTTAATATTTTATTCCTGCTGCGGAGAGGAGACGCTGAATGCGCTCCACCTCTGCCTTGAGAGCAGTGTTTTCTTTTTCCAGTTGCCGCATTCGCTCTTCTTCTGCCT
>ERZ772910.1925-NODE-1925-length-10092-cov-6.167181_pt1 | contig 10092 bp, 18 predicted proteins | sample MGYA00511357_ERZ772910 | MGnify/ENA primary metagenome ERZ772910 (study PRJEB29015, sample SAMEA2738096) | human oral metagenome | biome: human oral; feature: human-associated habitat; material: saliva | place: China | collected 2193 ...
AGGGAGGGATCATTTCTCATCACCTTCCACGATGTAGCAGTCGCATTCAATAATCCCGGGGATGCCGCCTTCAACCCAGCCGACACCATGGGGGTCTTCAGGGCCTTCGACAAGGCTGGCGGGTACGACCTTGAGCTTGCCACTGGAAATCCTGTCAATAATCAGACCATACAGCTGATCTTCAATAATCATTGCAATAGCACTAATACGTGCATCTGCAATGCCGTCACGCCGCCGTTCAGGATCAGTGAAGGTGTCATAGTCAGGTGGCATGAAATCCTCTGTATCGGGACGCCCCATAGCGTCCCATGCCTTGTAGACAGTTTCGTTGCTACACCAACCATTGATGGCGGTGCATGTCTCATCCCAGATATCGACAGGGCCACTCAGAACATCCGCAGCGAATTTGATTGACGGATCATTGCACAGAACTTTCTGTGCATAGACTGTTGACAGCATTGTTCTACCTTTCGGTCTCGTTTGTTTTTCTGTCGCTCCCTGCCTAGGAATCGAACCTAGCGAGCCTCCCAAACGAGGGCAGGGATGAGATTATTCGTAGATAATCTCAAAGGGCTGCGTGGAGCCTTTCAGGTATGTGAACAGCTCATCGCATGTGTAGACGCCATCATTGCGGCTGCGAATACAGGAGCTATACCAAAGCCCATCTTCACGAAGCATGAACACCCTTACCGAGGAGTAACTGGCTATGACAGTCCCCGGCGTCAGAAGCAGGTCTGATGGTTTTCGGATTGGGATGAAAGCCCCTTGCGGACGCTTGAGTCTCACCTTGACGCCATCCTTAAGAAACGCAACAGTCTCTCGAAGATTGTCAATCTTACGGTTGTAGACATCCAGAGATGTCATGTCACACCCCTTTGTGTAGAAGCTCTACGGCCCTACCTTCCTCAAGGGCCTTCAGTATAAGAATGTACATGCCTTCACTGTCCAAGACGACACCCTGAGAATAGTTCTGCCAGATTTGATCATATGAATTAGAGGTGAGGAACCACTCCGAAACACCGACCGTAATGAGGGTACCGAGATTGAAGTTTTTGTCCAAGTCTTCTGGCTTGCTAATCATAATGTCCCCGAGTGTAAACTTGCCGAATGCAGTGTCGTTCAGAAGCTGCTTGATGAGGGACTGGGCTTTGATGATTGTCTTCAGGTAGTCATTCATCACAGGCTCACCCCCTGATGGCCAATGTTGTAGATCCGCAGCTCATGAGGTGTGATGCTGTCGAATAGGCCTGTAGTAGGCATCTGTGTTCCTTTCTGTTGACCTGTATTGTCGTTCCCGGCGTGGGAGTCGAACCCACATTTACCTACCGTCAGGGCCGGGATACCCTTCTCAGGGTGTACTCACGAGGGCATACTCACGCCCCCACCTGTCGTGCATGTGGACAGCATGTGCTTCCCACTTGATGGGTGGCGCATCTCGCCATATCCGCAAGACCATGCTGACAAGCCGCTTTTCGTATGGCGACAGCCCCGAGGAATTAGCATACAGGTTGCCGTCCGCATCCCAAGTGCACACAACTGTGCCGGTGAGCCGGTTCTGAATAAAAAACCCATTCATCCCACGACACAGCGTGTACTTGGATCCGAGGCGTCGCACCCCCATGAACTGGGAGTCAGGATAGGCGCTTTGTAGGGTGTCCCGAATCGTCATGTCGGCTCACGCACTCTTCAAGGGGAGCAGGGTCTTGTATGCCCGGCGGTGAGTGACCTCCCAGGTCTCCCAGTCAACCCTGTACCAGGGCCGCCATACCTCAATGATCTGGTTAATGACGCTCTTCTCATGCCAAGCGAGTTCCCCGAGAACCCACACGACGCCCGTGTGCTTATTCCACTGGCACAGGGTCTCGTGGGTGTCATTGCGCACGAGCATGTACAAGTTCTCATCCCGGTTGATGTGAAGCTTTCCACCGACAAGGCAGGGGTAGTAGCCGGGGCCGTTATTCTTCAGGTTCTGAAGCGTTGCCATCAGTACTGCCACCCATCCTTGTTCGTAGCGGTCTCGAACTCACGGAGTGTTGCCCCGGTCGGGTAGTAGGACTCCCAAGCGTCAAGGTCCCGGGTAATCCGCTCCATCTCCCGGCGCTCGCGAGCACGGATGCGCTTGCTCAGGTCCCGGGTGTGACGGGTGTACAGGGAGTGCTCCCTGCGGAACTCACGGGGGTGCCACGCGACACCACGCGCTTCCTTCACGTCCCAGGGATCGGTCTTGTAGGTCTTCGACATGATTTTACCTTTCGGTATTGGGTTGAGCGCCCTCACCTGTTGAGGGTGCTTCGTTCCCCGCCCGGGGATTGAACCCGGCTTTGTCGCCATTGATGCGGGGATGGCCTTGTTGGGCTAGTTGTTGGCGTTGGCGTTGGCTTCGACAGCTGCCCAGAACGTGACCTCGGGGGAGGGTTCGAAAGCCTGCGTGGCGGGGTTGAAGATGTAGGCGTCTTTGGCGATGCCTTCAATGTTGAAGTTGTCGGCGTACTCGCCAAGGGAGGCCTTGATTTCGTCGTACACGTCGGTGATTGTGGTCAGCTGGTTCATTGTCGGTTCCTTTCGGATGAACTTGTACAGTGCTTGTGTGTACCTGTCGTTGAAGGTGACACGTTTCCACTGTGTATCGGTGGCGCAGGTGATTGATTCCCAGCGCTCGGTGATCATGCATACCCCGGTGTGCATGTAGGGCTTGGTCGTATACCAGTCGGGTACTTGGTCGAGGGGCACATACTCTACTGTGAGTCCGTCGTTGTTGGTTTCGGTTGCGTAGGTGGCGACGGGTGCTGTGGCGAGTAGGGCGGTGGCTGCGAGGGCGGCGATGTTCATCGTTGGTTTCCTTTGGTGTGGTGAGGGGGCCTGTTGGTGGTTCGACAGGCCCCCTCGTGGGGGTCACAGGACCCGGAGGCTGAAGCCCGCGTTTTCGAGCTGGCTCAGTGCCGTACGGTCGCCGTGGATTGCGCGCTCAAGGCGCTGCGTCCACTTGGCTGCGTCGTAGGCGTCGAAGCCGGGGGTGGCAGCGAACCAGGGCTTGGCGCATACCTGCACGCAGTCCGCCAGGATCACGGTGGGCAGGTGGGTGGGGACGGCGGTGTCGGCAAGGATGAGTTCCATTGTCGCTTCCTTTCGCAGTATATCAAAGGGGATTGGTGATTGATTCCCAGCCGAGGATGAGTTCCATGGTTGGGCCTTTCGGTCTCGTTTGGTTTGTTGTGGCTTCAGCTTACACAGGGTGTTGTCACTCTGTCAACTGGAAGCTTCGTGATGTGTGTCACATCGTGAGCCGGGCAGGAATCGAACCTGCCTTCACCCGCCCCTGTGAGGTGCGCGGCTCTGAGTATGCAGCGCGGTGGGCGGCTACCCTGTGCGCTAGCATCTGGCCTGTGGAAGTCTTGGCAGGGGTGCCAACCCCGTCGCGACGGTGCAAGCCGTCGCCTTCCACGTCATTTAGTTTACAGTCAAGATCGTTCGGATCAAAGGGCTTGCTCGCCTCACGGCGGTCTTTGGTTTTGGCCTTTAGGCTGTTTCCCTTGCCGATGACTCAAGCTTAGCGCAGCGTCTGTCAGAGTGTCAACTCAAGTCTGCGTGACCTGTGCCACATCATGTGCAGGGGTTGCTCACGCCTTCGACAGGGGCTTAGCTCATGTGCAGGGGCTGCTTACGCCTTCGACAGGGGCCGCTCAGCTATAGGCATGTGTGCAGGGGGGTCTGGCCATAGGCATGCGGGCTAACTCGGGTTAGTTTGAGCCGAGGGCCTATGCACTATCGACAGTAGGGGTCGGCGCGTGGCAAGGGGTAGGGGGCCGGTGCAAGGAGGAGGCCTGCGTACGACACAGCTCATGAGGGCCTGAAAGGCATACGACAGGGGCAGGTTAGCTATAGCTATAGCTATCGACACGGGCAGGGCCCCTTATGTTGGCGCTTATGTTGGCGCTTATGTACGGCTCATTCGACAGGGGCTACTAACGACACTGCCTGCCCTCGCAAGCATGTTGCGCCCTCCGCTATCTCGCCGGGCGCTTATGTACGGTTCGACACCCCCCGTGCCGGGAAGCAACGACACCCCCCGGGCTTGCTTTGCTGGCTTTGCTGGCTTTGCTTTGCTTTGCTTTGTTGGCTTTGCTTATGTGCGTACTGTTCTCTACACATACTGAGGGCGGTGACCCTGGTAGTTTATACCCTTGAAAAGAGAATGTCAAGGGTTTTTAGCAGTGAAAGAGATAACACTTTAAGCTTGAGGCATGCTGGCACTTGACATCTCACAATATGGAACGCTTTTGTGTTTTTTGATTGGTTGTGTTATACGCGTGTACATGGCGTGACGGATTTCGGATCGGGAGGGTGAGGTGTGGGTGTAGGACCGCCGTTAAGGGGTCTAGAAGGCGATCTGAGCGAGTTTTAGGGTGGGGGTAGTGTCATGGCCTAGGTAGGGGTCTGAAAGCGCGTGAGAGGGCGTTTAGAGCGTTTTTTCCACAACAACGTAACGTGGGACACATAGATAAAAACTGACCACCTAATACTTTTCTATGAATTCTTTACGCGGATCTTATAACTTTCTTTATTAGTAATAAAATTATCTATAGTATTAAGAATATTATCTATTTTAGAACATCTTGTATATAGAACATGGTTATTACAACTATGTTTTATAACTATTCTCTGTGGGTAATAATTTGCTGATTGTATTTCAATAAAAAAATCTAGAAATAATCAGCGAAAAAGGGGTTTTTCGCGAGGATTTTTTCACTGACACTCTGACGGTTAGATCATGTCAGTTCGTGCAAGTTGATTCAAAGGTAAACACAATTTTACTTGTGCTTCGTGAGACTGGTCACGCAGGAAAATGACTTTCGAAAAATTGGGGGCCCGTGAATGTGGTGTCTGTCATATGGTGTAGGTCACGTAGTGTGATCCAGATCATATGGTGCAAGTCACGGTGTAGGACTAAGGTCCTATGACACTAGTCACGGTGTAGGACTAAGGTCGCATGCAATTAACCTCGGTATAATTTCCGAGTAATCTTCATTCTAGTGACCTGGGTCACCTTCGTGACTTAGATCATGTAGTGTGCGTCACGTAGGTGATGGGGATCACATGATACAGGTCACGTAGGTGATGGGGATCACATGATGTAAGTCACGTAGGTGTATGTGAGCGAGGCCACGCAGCATCGAAAACGTGAGGCAGATCATATGATGTGCGTCACGTAGTATGAGATGGATCACATGATGCAAGTCACGCAGCATTGATTTGTGACTGGGGTCATATGATGCACGTCACGCGAGTTGGAGGGGGGTATGAGCTGACAGAGTGACAGGATTGTCTTTACACATCTATACAGGGCTTACGAAGAGGAAGGAACTGACACGAAGAGAGATGATACTGGGCTGCGTGAAAGAGAACACATGAGTATGCTAGGTCACAAAAGGAAGAAGGGAGGCCTGAGGATAGGTAGGCAGGGAGGCTGAGGCTGAGGGTAGGAGGCCTGAGGGTAGGAGGCCTGAGGTAGGGGCCTGAGGAGAGAGCCGAGGGGCCTGAGGAGAGAGCGGGTAAGAGATAGGGGGCTGTCGAAGTAAGAGGTAGGGGCTGTCGAAGTAAGAGGAGAGAACCAAGGGCGCATCATTTGACAAATTCAGGAAAATATGATAGAGGAGCATAGGAGTGGTTTGGGGGCCCCTCGACTTGACAAATAGAAAATCAAATGCTATATGGGGAGGGGAGGGGTGGGGGGGTGTCATACCCACCTTTCTATGGAGCTACACACCTTTCTAGGTTGTGGGTCAAGTCGCGTTGCATACTCAATGATTGGCTGCTAAGATATGAGTATCAACAACGAAAGGAGAAAACATGCACCTACAACCCAGCGAGTTCATTGCCAAAACCCGGGCACCTGACAACAACCCTCAAAGGATCACCACATACAACATGGTCCCTGGCACTGTCGTACGCCTCAGGAACCACGTCTTCGTGCTTGTCAATGCCGCAAGTGGATACACGCCAAGACAGGCCGCTCCCTTAGCCACGAACAGTTCGCGGCCCGGATGCGGGGTGACACCACCAACCTGCCCGTGATCCTGTTTGACCCCCTGGACACGGACACCAACACAGATAAGGAGAACAACAATGACTGAGCTTGAACCACTCATCAAGGCATTCGTCAAAACTCTTGAGGAAGCAACCACCAACACATCCGACCTTACCAGCACGCAGTTTGAGTGCTTCACTCCTGAGTGCCTACGAGTCGTGATGGACTCCCTCGACATCGAGCCGGGCACTGTCATCTGTGTCGGCGGCTGGGAAGCAATGCGTGTCGTTGGTAATGGTGACCGCAATGAGAAGGTGTGGGTCGGATTCGACGGTTGTACGTACACCCACGAGGAGTTCGCTAATACTGTTCGTTCGACTCATGATGTCGTGCGTGTCGTCCACTATGGGGTGATCTGATGAAGAACACGGCTGCTGAGTTTATCCACCGCGCACTACTGAAGGAGGACTGAAATGTTGGATGTATGGGATTTGGACTATGATGACCCTGGCATCATTGGTCTTTTTGAAACCAAAGATGCGGCATGAGTATCACCGTGCAATGACTGTTGTCGAATATCTTGCAAAGGAGAATGAGAACAAATGAATCGTAAGCTGGCTGCCATTACTGGTGCACTCATGCTATCTCTTGGGGCTTGTACTCCGGCCCAGACGGCCTCGTACAACCTGAGCAACGACAGTGATAACTTCCGCGTGATGCGTCGTGTGGTGTTCGTGAATGGGATCACTGATAAGTACCTTCTCAGCATTGAGGGTTTGTGCTCGATCACGAAGGATAAGGAGGATGCTCAGCTTGAGGTCACCTGTAAGACGGGTGATGGAGAGTACAAGAAGCATTATCTAGGTATCTCAGATAATGTCACCTACTTTGTGGAGCAGATGGATCCTGCTTCTGTGGACACCTATCATTACAAGGTGCAGTTCCGTCCTGAAGAGCTGCTGCCTGATATCGATGTACAGGTCAGTGGAGGCGATAACTGATGCTTATTCCGTTTGGTGCTGTTCTGATAGATACAGAGGGTAATAGGTAGTTACTGAGGAGTATGAGTACTTCTGGGTGAATCAGTTGGATATTCTTCTTAGTTCTGGTATGTCTAAGACTGTCGAGGAAGATTGGCTGGTGCTGGTGTGATGGTAAGTTCGTCGTCACTGAAGAGTGGCTTCGTGAAGTCTTTTCACAGGCAGTGATCGTGAACGTTGATGACTAGCAGGGTTGGTGGGGCACGGACGAGCTGTACCCTGATTATGACTCGTGCCAAGGTGTCGCTGAAGCAATGATTGGATGAATAATGCGGGCAAGACGAACTAAAGATTGCTATTGCTATACCTGTGGTAGGTATTTTAACTATCTTGGTATTGCCAGCCATAGGGCTTCGCATCGTCGTAGACGTGTAGATTGCACCATTAGGTTTACATATGGTGACGTTAAGAGTTGGGAGTACTCGAAACTGAAAGGAGGAGACTAATGAATGCTGAACTGGCTAATCTGACTAAGGAAATTGGTAGGATTGCTAAGACTAAATCGGGCAGTGTCGAGTGGGATAAGGTAGCAAAGTTTAGTGCGATTGTTCTGGTTTTCGACAGTCCTGAGCTAGAAAGCCTCAACTACCGCCAGTTTCAAGATTTATGGCATTGCACGCTCACAGAGAGATGATGCCGACTGGAACACTGTACAGGTGTTTGCAAATATGATGCTCCAGATTGATAGGGCAATGGTGGAGGCCTGATGGACATTAACTAACGACGCGTTGTACAAGAAATCAAGACTGTAGCTAATTTTGAACATCGCTACAACCCCTACAATTGGAGTACTGAAGGCAGCTATTGGAAGGAGAAAATCAATGGATAACCAGGAATACATTGACACCTTTGATGAGGTGCGAGCCGGCTACAAGAAGCTTCACACAATGGGCCTTGATAAGGTGAAGATCATGCATGTGGGGGGTGTCGGCAAGCGAGAAATCACAACTATCGCGAGTTGTGAGGACTTCAATACCATTACGACCAAGGGCGGTGTCGTTGTCACTGAGAAGCACGGGACTTATCTGAAGGTGACTGACCAGCATTGGGTGATGGTTAACCACTTTGAGGATGAAGTTATCCGGCATGATGCTGACGTGCTTCTTGCCTTGATCCTGGAACAGGATCACGTCAATGTGTTGATTGATCCAGGTCTCGAAGCATAGTGCTATGCTGAATACATAACTGAATAGCCCCTCAACTCCTTGCAAGCAAGGGACGGTGAGTGTTGAGGGGCACCACCCCTTGTGGCGGAACAGGCAGACGCGCTCGGCTCAAACCCGGGTTCCAGTAAGGAGTATGAGTTCAACTCTCATCAAGGGGACCACCAAGCACCGGACGATGCTGGATGATTAGGCCTTGTCGCCTGCCTCTGTCGATCAAGAGGACGTGCCGGTTGCCGTGATCGGGAGGTCACGTGCGGGGTAGCACCCTAGGACTGACAAATTTTTGTATTGTGATTGTGTTCGTCAGTCAACAGCACCTCCCACTACATTGAAAGGAGAAACAACATGAAACTGCGACTGACTGACTACAGCGACAACACATACATGGACACTGACGGGTCATGTGAGCTGTGCATGTACACAGGTCTCCTCGACCATCCAGAGTTCCAGTTCACCGACAGCGACGGTGGTGTGCATAGCATTATCGGCTGGCAGTCTGATTGGGGACAATACATCGTCAAGTACAGCGTGAATGTGCCTCTGTTCACTTACTGGCTGCACGACGCAGAGTTCAAGGAGCTGGATGAGCTTGCGATAGAGGCGCGACTGCATGGCATATGGTCGGATGAAACTGACCCCTGGGACACTGCCCTCGACGCTATCCTCTGGAGCGCAAGTGACCAGAGCAGTGAGGAAGACCTCGACAAAGCCCTCTCGTGGGCGCTGGTTGATAGGACGGCCTGAGACAGCGCGCCTCTGATCTCAGGAATACATACTAGGAGGGTTCGTCCTTCCAGGTACGGGCCTTGTGCGGGCTTACAACATGCACAGTGAGGGGCCTGTCGAACATAAGACAGGCCCTCACTTTAATACCAACAAAGAGGAAGGAGAAAGAAATGCGACCTTACAGGCAGCATGACGGCGACGCTGGGGCGGACTTGGAGGTGTCGATCCCATACATCATTTACCCTCATGAGACCATCATGGTGAAGACGGGCTACACGCCGCAAATGTTCGACATCCCCCGGGATGCTGTCGGCCTTGTCTTTGCCCGCTCGTCGCTGCACAAGAAGGGCTTGATTCTCGCCAATGGTGTCGGTGTGATCGACTCCGGGTATGAGGGTGAGGTTCTTGTGCCACTGCATAACCTGACCAACAGCCCTGTCGTTCTCGAAGAGTACGAGCGCATTGCGCAGATCGTGGTCTTGCGACTAGAAAACCTGTCTGAATTGTACGATGAGCCTGTCTTGTCCACGAGGAAGCGTGGTAAGGGCGGCTTTGGTTCGACTGGAAAGTGAGAAGAAGTTGAGCATTACTGTTTACTCTAAGCCTCGTTGCCCTCAGTGTGTGGCTACGTACCGTAAGCTGAATGGGCTGGGTGCCCCGCACGAGTGTGTGGATGTGTCTGAGGACTCTGAGGCCCTGTCGTTTATCCGTTCGCTTGGCTACAGTCAGGCCCCTGTCGTTGTTGTGAAGGATGCCAAGGGAGCTATCGTGAAGCATTGGTCGGGGTTCCGCCCTGATTTGATCAAGAAGGAGGCTGGCAAGTGAGTAAAATCGAGAACCCTGTGAAGCTGGAAGCTGCACGTGCGCGGATGGCGAATGCGCGAGCGTCGCGAAAGAAGATGGATTACCCGGCTGATGTCGAGGCTCGTCTTGATGATTTTCGAGCGCTTGTGCTTGCGCAATTCATTGATGCAGGCCTGTCGGCGTTCAAGGATGGGCGCAAGGTTGGGGGACATTCGGATCGGTATTTCTACAATAAGCTAGTCCGTGGCAGTCTGAATATCAAGGACATGATCCTGCTGAATGATTACCTGCCTATTGACTGGACGCTTATTTTGAAGACGATGCGTCGTCC
>ERZ772910.1928-NODE-1928-length-10084-cov-5.485293_pt1 | contig 10084 bp, 8 predicted proteins | sample MGYA00511357_ERZ772910 | MGnify/ENA primary metagenome ERZ772910 (study PRJEB29015, sample SAMEA2738096) | human oral metagenome | biome: human oral; feature: human-associated habitat; material: saliva | place: China | collected 2193 ...
TGAGGTCGAAGATGTCGGCGTGGCCGCGGTCCAGGGTGGCCGTGGTGCCGGCGGGGGCGGTGCGCATGACGGCGCAGGTGCTCGGGTCCGCGGATGAGGCCGTGGCCTCGTCGGTCGAGGCGTCGGTTGCGTCGGCGGCGGTCCCTGCCGCGTCGGTTGCTACCGCGTCCGCGCTGTCTGGGCCAGCGGTGGCCTCGTCGGCGGCGTGTGCCGCTCCGGGCACGAGGAAGGTGGCCGCGAGGGCCATGGCGGCGAAAGCCCGGGCAGCTGCGCGGCCCGGGTTCCGGTACTTCGTGGGGTTCATGAGGGGGTCCTCTAGGTGCTTCGCACATGAATATGAATGAGAATCGTTATCATTCTACGCCTGTCTCTCACGCCGCGCAAAGTTCTAGAACCCGAAATCCCTGGCAGCACGCCGCCTGAGGGCCGTCGGCTTGTAGCTCGATTGCGACCCGAAACCCCTGGCACCCAGAAACCTCCGGGAGCACCCCTCCCCCAAACTTCGCATGCAATTCCCCCACCCCTCTTTCAAACTTTGAATCCACATCGTTGAAATTCCGCGGTTTTCTCGACATCGCCAATTGGTCTGACGACCGAATTGCATGCAAAATTGGTGGCGTGCGCACATTTGCGCAGGTGGTGTGCACGTAGCCACTTTGCTTTGCGATTGCTTCGCTTTGGTGCGATCTAAATTACTGGCCGAACGGTTGATTCAAGGTTTTGGGAGGGATACGCTATACCCATCAAGCGCCTGACATAGCTGCCAAGCTGGTCCGGCGCTTTTCTTGTTTGAAACGCAGGGTCGCGCCGACGCTACCCGCGTTGGCACACTCCTCGTTACAGACCGGGTAATCCTCGGCCTCGTCAAGCAGGGAATCAATACACAATACGTTCCCACAAGGAGTTCACTCATGTTCTCGACCATCGACGTCATGGTTGCCCAGGCCCACATCGATCAGCTCAACGAGCTCGCCGACGCCAAGCACCTGGTGAAGGCCGACCGCCACTGAGCGAATTCCGGCACCAGCGGAGTTCCACGCAAGTCCGCAGACCCGCAGGGGCTGCGGACTTTTTGCATACCGCCGCGTCCGCGCGGCACCCCTCCCCCACGTCGCGCTCGACCAGCGCACCACGGGGTACGCCCATGTAGAGGACACCACGAGGCCGACCTCGGTCGCTGGTCCTGGCCACGTTGCCGCTCCTTAATAGATGAAAAGCCAGTCATCGGCTTCTCCATATCAGCGGAAGGTCAACGGCTGGCTTTGCTACTGAAACCCCTACACTTCGCACGGCATGTGTCACCGTTTTCCTGTGGTGTACAGGTATAGAACAGTTGACATCACCATGCGGAACGCTGACCCCTATCGAAGGTGAGGGGCTCTGATTAAATACCTCGTAGCCACGGACGGACGCAGAATCAGCAGGAGCTCGTCCCACCACTGTTGCTGGCGCCTGAGTGCCCGGAAGACACGGCAACCCATCCACGCAGGGCACGGCTGCGGTGCCCGTGGGCGGTGGCGGGGCTTGGCCGGGCATCGACACGATGCGGAACACCCGTCGACACACCAGGCCCCACTGGTGTGGAGGACGCCGGAGGGACCGGAGGGCACGGGCGGGCTTCGAGACGCGGTGTCGAGCGAAGCGAGGTCGCCAAGTCTCGCGGGCGGCCGGGGCCTCCGGCGCCCGAAACACCAGCGGCGCCACAACCAATGTTTCACGTGAAACATCTGCCCAACCACCGGCCTCGTCACCCCGTATGGCCTGGATAGTGGCACACTTGACCTATACGGTTCTACGCAACTTCATGCAAAGGATGGCATGCCTTGACTCAGCCTTCGACCAACGGCGAAACCCCGGCCTCGTCCGGGCGTACGCCCGCGCAGGGAAACCGCCTCGACCCCTGGTACGACGTCTACGCGGACCGCGCACACAACCTGCGCGCATCCGAGATTCGAGCTCTGTTCTCGGTCGTGTCGCGCCCCGAGGTCGTCTCCCTCGCTGGCGGCATGCCGAACCTCAAGGACCTGCCCCTCGATAAGCTCGCGGCGTCCGCGGAGAAGCTGATCCGCAACCACGGCGCGCAGGCCATGCAGTACGGCAGCGGCCAGGGCTGGGAGGTGCTGCGCGAGCGCATCACCGAGGTCATGGCCTACGACGGCATCGTCGGCGCCGACCCGGACGACGTCGTGGTCACGACGGGCAGCCAGCAGGCCCTCGACCTCGTCACGGAGCTCTTCGTGAACCCCGGCGACGTCATCCTCGCCGAGGCCCCCTCCTACGTGGGCGCGCTGGGCGTGTTCCGCGCGCGCCAGGCAGACATCGTGCACGTCCCCATGGACGAGCACGGCATCATTCCCGAGGCCCTGGAGGAGACGATCCGCGACGTGCGCTCCTCGGGCCGCACGATCAAGTTCATCTACATCATCCCGAACTACCACAACCCCGCCGGCGTGACGCTGTCCGCCGAACGCCGCCCGATCATCGCCGAGATCTGCCTGCGCGAGCACGTCCTGATCGTCGAGGACAACCCCTACGGCCTGCTCGGCTTCCACAACGATCCCCTGCCGGCCATCGCCTCGTACAGCCCTGAGGGCGTCGTCTACCTGGGTTCCTTCTCGAAGATGTTCGCCCCCGGCTTCCGCATCGGCTGGGCGTACGCCCCGCACGCGATCCGCGCGAAGCTGGTTCTGGCCCTCGAGTCGGCGATCCTGTGCCCGTCGATGGTGGGCCAGATGGCGATCGCCGACTACCTGAGCAACTACGACTGGTACGGCCAGGTCAAGTCCTTCCGCTCGATGTACGCGGAGCGCTGCCGCGCGATGCTGACCTCGCTCGAGGAGTACATGCCCTCGTGCACGTGGACCGTGCCGGATGGCGGCTTCTACACGTGGGTGACGCTGCCCGAGGGCCTCGACGCGAAGGCCATGCTGCCGCGCGCCGTGCGCGCCCAGGTCGCGTACGTCTCGGGTACGGCGTTCTACTACGACGGATCGGGCTCGAACCACCTGCGCCTGTCCTTCTGCTACCCCACTCCCGAGGACATCCGCGAGGGCGTGCGTCGCCTCTCGACGGTCGTCAACGCGGAGAAGGAAATCGTCGACATGTTCGGTACGGCTTCGGGCAACGAGGCCGGGGCCGGGTCCGATCGCTAACAGTTACCTGAGGAGACACCCCCATGGCTACCAAAGTTCTGATCATCGCTGGCGGTCTGACGCACGAGCGTGACGTCTCGGTTCGTTCGGGCCGTCGCGTCGCAAATGTCTTGACGCAGTTCGGCTACGAGGTGCGTATTTCCGACGTTGACGCGTCTCTCGCGAAGGCTATTGAGTCCTTCTCGCCAGATGTCGTGTGGCCGCTGGTGCACGGCTCGATCGGCGAGGACGGTTCCCTGCAGTCGTTCCTGGAGTCGGTGGGAATCCCCTTCGTGGGCTCGTCGTCGGTGCAGGCGATGCTCGCCTCGAACAAGCCCACTGCGAAGGCTCTGCTGGGCTCTGCGGGCCTCGCAACGCCCGGCTGGGTGACGCTTCCGCAGGCGATTTTCCGCCAGCTGGGAGCCTCTCACGTACTCTCTGCTCTTGAGGGTTCGGTGTCCTTCCCCGTCGTCATTAAGCCGACGGACGGTGGCTCCGCACTCGGTATTTCGACCGCTCAGGACGCCAAGGCACTGCGCCGCGCGATGGTGGATGCCTTCGCTTACGGGCAGCGCCTGATGGTCGAGCAGCGCATTAACGGCCGCGATGTGGCCGTTTCCGTCGTCGATCTGTGGGACGGACCCGTGGCCCTTCCCCCGGTCGAGGTGTCCACGGACCGTGGCCGCTACGACTACGACGCTCGCTACACCACCGATGAGACCGAGTACTTCGTGCCCGCACGCCTCTCCGACGAGCTGCTCGCTGACCTGCAGGCCGCGGCCGTCGAGGCCCACACGACGCTGGGTCTGCGCGACCTGTCTCGCATGGACTTCGTGGTTGACGACGAGGGTACCTGCTGGTTTATCGACGCGAACGTCGCACCCGGCATGACGGATACGTCGCTCCTCCCCCAGGCGGCAGACGCCGTCGAGGACTCTTCCTTCGCGCAGCTGTGCGCCGACATTGTCGACTTCGTGGCCGGTGGCCGCGACGTGCATAGCGTCGAGTACGTCATCGACGGCGAAGGCGTCGGTGTCATCATTGACGAGGACGCCGAGGTGGCCGAGGAGTAATCGTACATTCACCGCACTGTGGGCCCGGGGGACGATCCTCCCGGGCCCACATGTTTCACGTGAAACAATCGCCAGTCCGTCACACAATACAACGATGGACAGGCAATACCATCGACCGATCGAGGCGCCCACGGTCGGTGAATTCGCGCAATATAAAGTGAGGACATCCCAGCTGCCCGAAGGGGCTGCCTAATGTCCTCGCTGTAGGGCGCTGCGGCTGTCCGGTGCAGAGCACATAGGGTGGACTGCCTTCTGACCCTTAGGGGTTCCAGTGTAGCACGGGTTGTAGTCGGTCGCAAACAGTAGTAGCACCATGCCAATCACGAAGATACAACGAGACTCATGTCCGTCAACGTTTCACGTGAAACATTGACCGTCGTTCATGCGCGTCTTAACTGACGACGATCTGGCGCGATTACTCGTGCGCGCGAGGCTACAGAGACGCCATATCCAGGTGAAATTTCGTGCCCTGTACGCCCCTGTGTCGTTTTCGTAAATCCGAGGGTAGGATCGTTTCGCCGACACGAAGCCTCTCAGAAAAGAACTCCTAGCTCTTTCAAACGCGTTTCGGCGTCCTCGACGCCCTTCCAGACGACACCCTTCACGCCCAGGAGTTCGGCCGCGCGAACGTTCTCGCGGCGGTCGTCGATAAAGACGACCTCCTCGTGCGGCACATCGAGACGCACGAGGACGTCTCGGTAGATACCTCGAGACGGCTTACAGATGCCGTAGTCGCACGAGAAGGCGAAGAAATCGAAGAGGCTTCCCCATTCAGAACGGCGAATTGCCTTTGCGATGGGATACGGTGCGTTGGACAAGATACCGACGCGCACGGCCTGACGTCGGAGCCGACGCACGAGATGAAGTGTTTCCTCATTCGCCGTTGCCATGCGTGACGCATCGAGTGCGACGAGTTCTTTCAACAAAGCAACGGAAGGTTCAGGCTGCCCACAATCCCCGGCAATGCGGTCCCAAAATTCGCGATCGGACATTCCAGCGTCATACTCGCCGCGATGGGCCCACATCGCCTGATCGACGAGCGTCGTGAGACATCGAGAGCCGTCTCCGAATAACTCGGCGATGGCGTGCGGGTTCGGGTGGGCATCGACGAGGACGCCACCGACATCGAAAAGCACGGTGCGCGAACTGCCTTGGGCGTTCATGCCTTTCGCTCCTTCTGGTACTGCGAGGGCCCGACGGCGGACCCTTTAAAGGTAGTTTAAGCGTGAATTCATCCGGAGATTAGCTCAGAAAATGTCACGTAGGGAACATACTGTGCGTGATCTGCGAAAAGAACTATGAAGTTAGATCAGTGGAGAATAAGGTCTGCAATCCGCTGAAGATCCTCGGATCCTGCGAATTCGATGACGATCCGACCCTTCTTACGTCCCTCGGTGATGGTCACGCGCGTATCGTACGCGTCGGACAGCGCCGATACGACGCTCTCCCCCAGCTGCGACAGCGGGCGCTGCTGGCGTGCGCGCGGACGCGCTGTTGCCTTCGCCTTGCCGAGGCGAACGATCTCTTCAGTGGTGCGCACGGAGAGACCCTCGGCGACGATGCGCTCAGCCAGCCGTTCCATTTCCTCCGCAGTCGCCAAGGACAGCAGGGCGCGAGCATGGCCCGCGGTGATAACCTGTGCGGCCACCTTCTTCTGAACGGACGGGGGAAGCTTGAGCAGGCGCAGGGTATTGGCAATCTGCGGGCGGGAGCGGGCGATTCGCTTTGCGAGCTCTTCCTGAGTCGCACCGAAATCGGCCATGAGCTGCTGATATGCGCTCGCTTCTTCCAACGGGTTGAGCTGGGCCCGGTGGAGGTTCTCCAAGAGAGCGTCACGGAGCAGATCCCCGTCCTCGGTCTCTCGGATGATTGCCGGAATCGTGGTTTCGCCCGCGAGCTCGGAGGCCCGCAGGCGGCGCTCACCCATAATCAACTCGTAGCGCGCCTCGGGCTTTTCGGCGAGGAACTCCTGGAGTTTCTCGGACCGACCCTTCGCGGGAATACTACGAACGACGACGGGCTGGAGAACGCCGACTTCCTTGATGGAGGCCGACAGTTCCTTCAGATCATCCTCGTCGAAGACCTCGCGAGGCTGCTTCGTATTGGGAACGATCTGATCGATCGCAATTTCAGCAAAGGATGCACCCGGGACCGGAAGAAGCTCGTGATCGACGGATGTTTCACGTGAAACACTGTCGTGACCACGAACGTCATCAGCGGCTACTGCTCCAGCACCAGCGGGCACGCGCGGGTTGGCCTTCCGGGAATCTGAGCCATTGATTCCACCACCGAGGGCGTTACGAGAGCCGGTTGCGCGTCGTCCCCCAGACGCCTCGACGGACGGCATCGACGGGCGCTTCTTCTTCGATGAGGCAGTGGCGCGCTTAGGCTGCAAAAGGTCCTTTGCAGAACCCCCACGCTTGCCGGCGGAGCTACCTTCGGGGAAGAACACGTCCAGGGGACGTGAGGGCGCGGAGGGTGCGTTTTGCGGCGTCTGCTCACTAGCCTGAGGAATGAGAGCGCCAAGACCACGGCCGAGGCCGGTGTGCTTGCGAGCGCCCTTACGGCCCTCAGACTTCGGTGCTGCATCCGCCATTGCAATACTCCTTCAATTGCGTCGGTTCATTGTTTCACGTGAAACAATGGCATGCGCTCAGCTGGTAAGCGTCTTTGATCACTTTGTTGCACCAATGCTCACGCATGGTGACTAATACGTTCCCATCAGCGGAAACATAGGGAAATCCCGAATGTTTCACGTGAAACAATCACTCCTCGATGGCTGCGACACGCTGACACAGCTCAAGTGCGGCCTTCCGATACGCGATTGCACCAACGTTACGGGGGTCGTAGGTGACGACGGTCTGACCATAGCTGGGAGCCTCAGAAATGCGCACGGAACGCGGAATAACGGTCTCAAACGTATGGTCCGGGAAGTGCGAGCGAACCTCGCCCTCGACCTCCTCGGAGAGCCGCGTTCGCTTGTCCGCCATGGTGAGCAGCATGCCCGAGACACGCAGGCCGGGGTTGAGATCCACGCCAATACGTTCGACGGTATGCCACAACTGACTGAGGCCCTCCAAAGCGTAGTATTCGGCCTGAATCGGGATCATGACCTCGTCGGCGGCAACCATGACGTTGAGCGTGACGAGCCCAAGGGAGGGCGGGCAGTCGATGAGAACGATGTCAATCTCGGCATGCTCCGAAACATACTCACGCAGAGCATCGCGCAGGCGGTACTCCCGCCGTTCGACATCGACGAGCTCAATCTCGGCACCGGACAGGTCAATCGTGGCCGGGCAGACCATGATGCCGTCGATATCGGGGCACGGCTGCACGACGTCGGCAACGCTCGCGCCGCCGATAATGACGTCATAGGTAGACGGAGTACCGGCGGGGTGCGGGACGCCGAGCGCGCTCGAGGCGTTTCCCTGAGCATCCGCATCGACAACCAGGACGGACAAGCCACCCGTCGCGAGGCCGGCCGCAAGATTGACGGCAGACGTCGTCTTACCGACGCCCCCCTTCTGGTTCGCGACGGCGATAATGCGCGTGTGTGTGGGCCGCGGGAACGTTGCACGCTCGAGCATGGCCAGATCGGCCATATTGCGCTCGATCTGATTCGACAAAGGGGTGTTGTTGGTACTCACGTGACACCTTCCTAGATACTGCCCCTAGTTTACGGGGAGACGCACACACTTCCAGCACGAAAAGCCCGGGATGCATCCAGGCGCACACAATCTCCTCGTGCCGCCACGAGACGCCGAAAAATTGGTTCTGTGAGATCGATTCTCCCAGCGAAGAAGAGAGGCGACAAACCGTCAATCGAGAGAAGCGATCTGACGCAACGCCACATCTCTGTGGCCTACACCACTATATGAAAGGGGCGCCGCAGCAACCGCCACGACGCTCCTCTCCCCCACTGAGGGACGCGTTACTTGATGCGCGTGCAGACGACCACGTACGTGGACTCGTCCTCCATGATGGAGGGCACCTCATGGATCTCAGCGCGCAGGTGATGACGACGCAACTCCGCCTCAGCCTCGTCGACCTCGATGGGCGCGCGACGACCCTTGAGGGCCACGAGCGAGCCGCCGGGGGCAATGAGCTTCGACGTCATGCGCACGAGCTTGCTCATGTTGGCCACGGCGCGGGCGGTGACCACGTCGGCCTTGCCCTTGCCGCGCAGCTCCTCGGCGCGCGCCTGGTGGATGGTGACGTTGTCGAGACCCAGGTCCTCCACGACGTCCATGAGCCACTCGACGCGGCGCGCCATGGGCTCGGCCAGGTGCACGTCGAGCTCGGGGCGGCAGGCGGCGATCACGATGCCGGGCAGGCCGGAACCGGAGCCCACATCGAGGACCTGACGGCCATCCTTGCGGGGCATGAAGTCCAGGACGGCGGCGGAGTTGACGATGTGGCGCGACCAGATGCGCTCCATGTCGCGCGGGCCCAGGAGGCCGCGAATCTCACCTTCCTCCTCGAGCATGCGCGCGTATTCGGCAACCTCGGCGAAAGCCGGCCCGAAAAAATCGCGGACGGCCTGCGTGGGCTCTTCTGGGACGAAGGGGTCGCCGACCTGGCGACCCCTTCCCGTCCCGTTCGGGTTCTCACTCACCGTCAGATTCCTCGGGGAGGATGACCACGCGGCGGTGGGGCTCGGCACCCTCGGACTCGGAGGTCAGACCCTCCTCGGCGACCACGTCGTGGCACACCTTGCGCTCAAACGGGTTCATGGCGTCGAGCTTGACGGCCTCGCCGGTGGCGCGCACGCGTGCGATGGCCTCGCGCGTGATGTCCTGCAGCTCTTCCTTGCGCTCGGCGCGGAAGCCGGCAATGTCGAGCATGAGGCGAGAGCGCTCGCCGGTCTCGGTCTGGACGGCCAGGCGGGTCAGTTCCTGGAGCGCGTCCAGGACCTCGCCATCCTCGCCGACGAGGCGCTCGAGAGCCTCGGGATCGTCGGCGACGATCTCGACGGATGCGCGACCGTTCTCGACGTCGATCTCGATGTCACCGTCAAGGTCAGCGATGTCGAGCAGTTCTTCCAGGTAGTCGGCGGCGAGTTCGCCTTCTTCTTCGAGGCGGGTGAGCTTGCCTGCATTGTCGTCACTCATGACGGGTCCTCCATGATGGGAAATGGGGTCTTGCTGAGATCCAGGGTACCCGCTCGGGTTCCGGGACCGTGAATTGTCGATCAGTGCTTCTTGCCGGAGCGGCGGCGGGCCTTGCGGCGCTCAACGCGGCGGCGCTCAATCTCCTCGGCGCTCAGGGAGCCGTTTGTACTGTCCTTCGCGGCCTCGGCAGGCGTCGACTCGGACGAGGCCTTGGCGGCCTCCCGCTCGAGGGCGCGGCGTTCGCGAACCTGCTTCTGGAGCTCGGCACGCTGGGCGGAAGCTTCCTGCTTAGCGAGGCGCTTTTCGACGGCGAGGGTCAGGCCGTGCATCCACTGCTCATCGGGCAGGGTCGTCCACTTCTGGAAGGCAAGGTTGCGGTAGACGGTGATGATTTCACCGGTGGTCATGGAGGCCGGGAAGTCGGAGGCGACGTGCTGTTTCTTAGCCTTAGAGCGCACCGCGACGAGCGTGCGCTCGTTCAGTTCGTCGACGCGCGGGTCGGTGGACTCGGTGCCCAGGGCAGCACGCTCACGGTCATAGTTCTGGAAGAAGGGCTTAGCCCACTCCTGGTAAGCGGACTCACGCGAGGAGAGCAGGTCGGCGTAGGCCGGGGAGCCGGGGGTCGGCATGACCTTGACGGTCCAGAACGACTGGCCGAGGGCCCAGAAGGAGGCGGTCACCGTGTAGATGACGACGCCCATCTGGAAGAAGACACCGGAGAAGATGAACATCAGCGGCATCACGTACATCATGGAGCGCTGCGACTGAG
>ERZ772910.1929-NODE-1929-length-10078-cov-2.799960_pt1 | contig 10078 bp, 9 predicted proteins | sample MGYA00511357_ERZ772910 | MGnify/ENA primary metagenome ERZ772910 (study PRJEB29015, sample SAMEA2738096) | human oral metagenome | biome: human oral; feature: human-associated habitat; material: saliva | place: China | collected 2193 ...
AAGGTTAAAGACCCTTATCATATTGAGGGAGATATAGAAGAATTAAATGGTTTAGGACTTTTAGATTTAGAAACTATTATGGAAAATGAAAAAACACTTGTTCAGTATAAAGGAAAATTAGTTGTTGATAATGGAATTTTAAAAACTTTAAATAACTTTGAAATTAAAGGTTATGAAATTCATCAAGGTATTACAAAAGGAAATGAGAAAAATTTAACTACTGATAATAGAACTATTTTTGTAAATAGAGATAATATTATTGCAACTTATATTAAAGATCGTATTAGACAGGGAAAAATGTTAGATGATAATCTAATTTTTGATCTTTTTAATATGTATTATCATCTTTTGGGCGATAAGGATTTGATTTTGGCAGATGGTTTTCCAAGAACGATTCCTCAAATGCATTATTTCCTCAGTAAAGAATATAAACATAAGAGAGATTATTTTGCAGTTTATTTTGATATTCCTAGAACTATTGCAGTTCAAAGAATTTTGGAGAGAGCAAAAATTCAGAATCGTGCTGATGATCTTAATATGGATACAATTAATCAAAGGTTAGATCTTTTTGAGCAGGAAACAATGCCAGTAATTCAATACTTTCAAAGTACTGGAAAATTGATTACCATCGATGCTCAGCAAACGGTAGAAGAAATCTTTGAACAGACAAAATTGGCACTTGCTGAGTTTTAAATCTTTCATACTACGATATAAGGTCCTGAAATCTAATTCAGGATTTTTTATTTTATCACAAAATACAGAAAAGGCAAGGAGATAAAATGATGAAATAGAGAAAAAATAAGACAAATAAAAAAAATAAAGTATACTTGGAGTAGGAAATTTTATTCTACTATTGGTGAATATGATGACGAAGAGAGATTATATTACTATCTTTCTAGAGAAAGTAAAAGAAATCTGGGAACCAGCAAGAGGATTCCTTGTCCTTATGAGGTATAATATCTTGAATGAGGAACAGACAGAAGATCTTTTTCAGGTATTTAAGAGTGTTGTACAGAGTAGCTCTGATGAGATGAAAAAAAGGAAGTTACAAAGAGCAATTCTCGCAGTAGAAAATCTAAGAAATCAAGAAAAAACTGAAACTACATTGAATCAAGATCTCGATCAGATCTTATCCGAAATATAGTCAAATTAAAACGAAAAAATATTTTTTATTACTTATTCTTAGTAAAAATGGCAGATACTATTCAGATGAAGGACAAAGTTAATTCTACTTTAGAATATCTTAAAGATAGGAAAGAGGTGGGAGAGAAGGATCTTGAGATAATGAAAGAGGTTCTTTCTGATAAGGAAGCTTTGAAGCTTTTAGAAAAAAAATTAGAAGAGAAGGAATCTAAAATTCTTTCAAGTCTTTCTGAGGATCAGATGAAAAAGGTATATCAAAACCTTTCTCAGCAAGAGAGGCAAAATTTTGAAAAACTTTTTAATAAAATTTCAGTAGATAAAGATCAAAAGGCAAAGAAGGTCGAAATTCAGAGAGCAATTAAGGATAAAAAAGTCGAATTGGCCAAATTGGAAGGATGAATAAGAAGTGGTTCTACTTATAAGGTAGAAAACTTTAGATCGAAAGACGAATCTAAGGAGGAAGTAAAACTTTCTTCTAGTGAACATGTTTCTTCAGCGATTTCTGATCAGGAAATGGAAAATCTTAATAAAATTCTCTGAGGTAATTTATTAGTAGAAGAAAAGCTAAATAAAGTAGAAAAAAAGCTTAAATCAGATTTCAAGAAGGCAATTATTATGCTAAAGGAGAACTCAAATGTTTCTTTGATGGAAGTAATTAGAGCTTTCAATAAAGGTGAAATGTCAAAAGTAGAGTTAGAAAAGAGCTTTGCTAGAAAAGATAAAAAAGAATGGTCAGAAAAAGAAGTAGATAAACTTCAAAAGGGTTATCTTGCATATCTTGAGGCGAAAAAGGGAAATCCTGATACTTCAAGATGGAATGCAGTAATTGGAACCTTGGAAACAGGATTGCTTAATTTGGGACAATCTCTTGATAAAATCATTGTAGAAAATGTTAGTATGCCGATTTCTAAAAAAGAAAGAAAGGCAGGAGAAAAAGAGTTCAAGAAAGAATTTTTTGCAGCAGATACAGGAGAGTTTAAAGACCTAAAGACTAATTATAGAAAAGAACATGTACAGGAAATTAAGGAATTGAAGCAATATTATGGTTATTCTGATGAGGAAATTAAGGAATATATCAATAAAAAAGCCTATAAACAGTACCTAAAAGAACAAGAAAAATTCTGAATTCAGAAATCAGATTTAGGGAAGTTTAGAGTATTAATCAATGCTTTAGAGGGGAAATCGGTAGAGGATAAGATTACAGCACTCTTAACCGATACCAATTTTGATGGAATGAGAAACCGTCTTGATGGAAGAGGAACTAAGAGAGGAAACCAAATTGATCAAGCTTTGATTATAGCTCAGAGAAGTGGGAAAACCATAGATAATATCTCAGAAAATATCGTAAATTATCTGAATAGTAAAGGAGAAAATATTGAGTTAAAGGCTCCATTCGCTGATTCTTTTGCTAAGTGGCTTAGTGCTGATATTAAAAATGCAATTAAAGTGCAGTCAGCTTTGATGGATTCTCCTGTAGATGCTGTAGATATTATGAGTTATGGACCAGATGCCCTTAGGCATTCTCTTGAGAAAACTACTTTTTATACTGAAAAAGAAGAAAATCAGGCACTTCAGAAGCTTGCAGGTTTGCCAGAAGATATAAAAGCTAAACTTACAACGGAGGGGGCAAAGTGGTCGCTTTCAGGTTGGCAGGAACTGAATAAGGCTTTTGATAAAAGTGAACTTACTTGAGATCAGAGGAAACAATTAGGACAAATAATCTCTAAAATAAGGGAGAGTGTTAATTTTTCAAAAGAAGAATTAAAAGGAATAGAAGATAAGATTGCAACTGATCCTGCTACAAAAAATTTGTCTGTTGCAGCAAGAGAAACTTTGATGGCTAATCTTTCTGGGTATTTACTCTCAAAAATGAAAGAGTCTGGAGCTAATGCTAAGGTGAATGGTCTTGGTATCGGGGTTAATGTGCCATTAAATCAGATATTGAAAGGACTTTCTTTTTCTCTGGGTACAGGAGCAACTATGGAGGGAAAGTCTTTTGCAGGAGTAAGTGTTGCTTGGAATACGGAAGTGGTAAAGTGGAAAGATGGAGGAGTTTCTGTTGGACTTAATGCAGGAACAACTTTGGGGCTTATTCCGATTTATGGATTTAGAGCAGGTATTGAGCAGGATGTTAATGCTAAAAAGGTACTTGGAAGTGTCGATCCGCTTTCTTTGAAAACCTTCTCCGCAGGAGTAAATCTGACAATGATTGGAAAAATCCCATCATACGGAGCAAGTATTGGATTTGAAAAAAATCAGATTAAAGGTATTGAAAAACAGTATGCCCATATCAAAAAGGAAATTACTCCACTTATCAAGAAGCTTTTGACAAAAGAAGGAGATAAGTATCCAGATATTGCTCAGACGCTTCAAAGTCTTTACAAAAAATCATCTAAAGAAGAAATCCAGAAAGCAACAGAAAATCTGACTTCAATTCTTAAAATGGTTCAAGATCAAGGATTAGATGCTGAACAGGCATCTCAATTTATCGGAGAACGATATGCAGAGAGTTGGAGAGATAATGCGATTCAAGGTTTGCCAAAAGGATGGAAATTTACAGGAGCTTCTCTGGGAATTCAATTTTTGGCTGGATTCTTTCCTATAGGAACATTAGGTGTGACGCTAACGAAATATAAAAACTTCTCATATGAAGATTCTCCTGAATCTTGGGCGAGATATCAGCAAAGGATTGAGCGTGGGGTTTGAGATGAGAAAGAGAAGAACGTCGAACCTACTGATTTTGCATTCATTCAGAAACAACTTGAAGCTTCAAATATCTTGAGAGGAGAAAAGATTGTTATGGATAAAGAGGGACAGGTTTATCTGCCAAAATCTCTGATCAATAAAGAAGGCTTCACCGTAAGAATTAATAAAGATATGCAAAAATATCTTAAGATGAACGGACAGAAGACAGCATTTATTTTGCCAAAGGGGCTTTCTTATCGTTTCTTGACCAATGCAGGAACAAATAAGGCCAGTGCATTGCTAGATATTGGGTATAAAAAGGGTGATGAGTTCGCTACTTTGACTACAGAGATGGTCCCAGAACAATCGGAGGATTATCAATTAGCACAAAAAATCTCTGCATTTAATGCTAAATTACAGACATTAGAGGGCTTGAAAGGGTATTCTCTTGCTAAGAATGGGGAATTGTTCAAAGAAACAGGTGAAAAACCTGAAAAAGTATTGGTATTGGACGCAAATGGTAAATCAGTTAAGATCGATGTAAAGAGTGGATTGAAATTTGATGGTGAAAAGGTTGAACTTGTACAGACAGGTGGTTTGCAAATTATTAATACTCTTCCATCAAATTCTAAATCTCTCGACGCCCTTAATGATGGGGTTTCTAATGCCCTTAAAGGACTTGAAAGTCAGTTAAAACATCTCCGAAAGGAAAAATCTAAAGCTTATAGAAAAGTGGCTGGAGCATCTAGAACGGAAAATGTTACAGAAAATACTGTAGAAACAACTTGAGATAATGTAGTCGAGAACTCAAAAGCAGATACAATTGTTGATGCTAAGGATAAAAAAGGATATCTTCTGGCGGCAAGGGAGTTGCTCAGTAAAATAAAGTACAATGATCAAACAAAATCATTGCATGAAGCCTTGGAAATTATTGGAAAAGATAAGAATGAACATTTTAAAAATCAGCAGCTTGCTCATCAGGTAATCGATCAGATCAAGGTTATTATGGCAGAAATTGATTCAAAGTTAAAAGATTCAAATGAAGAGATTCAAAAGCTGACGCAGGTCAGAGATAGTCAATTTAAGTATAAGTCAGCTTTACAAGCTTTTACAGGAGTTGGGGGGGTAGATTATGCACAACTAGCTGGAGATTTGAAATCAACGAAGTCTGAAACCAAGAGGAATATTATTGGATTTACTGCTTTCTATAGAAAAGGTGTGGAACCTACTGAAAGAGGTATGGGGCTCACTCCTTATGGTCATACTAATGTCCTAGGTCAGACTTTTGAGCTTCCTGATTCATCAAAAGCATCTGCAAAAAACTGGATTATTAAGAATCTCAAAAACCATCCAGCCCAAATGCAGACCATATCAGAAAGCTTAGGAAAGGTTGCTAATAAAGGAACAAACGGCGTAAATAATGAATGATTTCTTACGAATGATTCATTAATAACTTTATTGGAGAATTGATCAGTTAATGTTGACAATTGAAAGAAAATTAGTATTACTAGTGTAAAGCCAGTAGCTTATTTTCTTGCAGAGTGTGCAAACCAGTCTATTGGACTTGAGCTTTGAGATCTAAAAATAGAAGAGGCTGAGCAGATTACGCTTTCAGAAGGAAAAATGACCTACAATACTGGAGAGAGTCTAGCAAGAGTTAGTGTTGATGAAAAGGATGTTAATGTTGGTATTGCTTTTGGAGGAAAGGAAAAGAAGAAAGAAGATAAGAAAAAGAAGAGAAAAGAAATTGGAAAAAGAATATTTAAATCTTTTGCAAGAGGTACAGTTAAAGCAACAGCAGGATTTGTTGGTGCGGCACTTACATCAGGAATTAGAAATGTTGGTTTACTTGAGCTTGGAGAGACAGTAAAAGATGTTTCAGGGCTTGCAGGAGATGTTTATGATTCAGTAGAAGCAAGAAATAAAGCTAAGAAACAAGGACAAATAATTCCAAGTGTAGGACAACAACAAACAAAAAAAGGAAAAGAAAAAATAAAGAAAGAATATGATGAAACTGTTGATAAGTTTGCAGCACAGAATGCACAAGTATTAGATGATATGGAAAAATTAACAGGAACTAAACTTTCATCTCAGACAGAAGAAGGAAAACAAAATCAAAAAGCATATTATGAATATTTAAAGAACAATCAAAAACAGATAGATAACGAATTTGAAAAAGCAAGAGCAGAATTAAAAGAGTATCTTAAAGAACAATATGGAAATGTATCTGTTATGGCAGAAGAGGTAATTACAAGAATGGAAGAAGAGCTTAAGACAAAAAGGAGTGTAATTACTAAAGATATGAATGAAAAAGCAAAAGAATTTATTATAAAATATAAAGAAAAACAATTATTAAATATGATGGATTCATTTGAAGAGATGACAAAAAGAATTAATGATAATATTGTTCCAGAAAGAAAAGAAGAGAAAATAGGAAGGTATGCAGATGTTGTAGATAAATTACCAAAAATAGAAAAAGTAATGAGATATAAGGATATAATGATTGATGCAAATAAATTAGATCCAGAAGATGATAATGATAATGAAGAAGCTGTAAACTTTAATAAAATTGTTAAAGATGTTTTAAAGGAGCTTCGGACAAGGGTAGAGAGGAGGAAGAATATGAGAAAAAATAAGATTATGGTAGAAAAAGCTCAAAAATATATATGGATAATATTGATGATATATATATATATAACAGTTTCATTAATATCAAGCATAAATGAAAAATCTTTAAGTATAAAAAAAGAAATTATAACAGTAGAAAAAATATCATATTTTTCTTCTACTACAAATAACAATAACAATAATAATACATCATCATCAACTAAAAATAACAACAATAATAGTAATAATAATAATGAAAAAAATAAAAAAAATGAAGAAAAAAAAGATACACAAACTAAAGAAGAAAAGGAAAAAGAAGAAAAAGAAAGACAAGAAGCAATAAATAAGAGTTTTAATATTGATCAAGCAAATCCTATGACAGACTTTTTACAAGATCCAATATCAGGTATAGGGCATCTTTTAAATGGTATAATGGGAATATTACTTTTTCTTCCAAATCTACTTGCAGCAATAATACTTACAAGTATAATGGCATTTCTTACAATATTATTACAAGATTCAAATAAAGAAGGTGGAGCAGGAGAAGCTAAATCAGGCTGGATGCTTACACCAGATAAAATATTTATGAATAAGGTTCCAATTACTAATATAGAAATATTTATAAATGGTAATGTTGCAGAAAAAACAAAATTAGCAGGATTTGTAAATTCTATAGCTTCATGGTATAGAGTGGTATTCTTAATATCTATAGCAATGTTATTTTTAATATTATTATATTTATCAGTAAGAGCAATACTATTGTCTGTAGCAAAAGATATAGCAGATACAAAAAATATGTTATTTAATTGGGTAAAAAGTGTAATGATATTATTCTTTATGTCATTTATAATATTTACAGTAATATCATTGAATTCAGCATTTGTGTCAATAATTACACAAAGTATGATAAATGAAAGTGGTATATTAGAAAATCAAGTACAACAACTTGTTTTTGGAATGCTTATGCCAAATTTTGTTAGAATGATAGTATCAACTGTTATATTATTATTATTATTGGTACAAACTTTATCATTCTTAGCAGTATATGTTAAAAGACTTATAACAATAGGATTTTATATATTAATAGCACCTATAATATCTGTATCATATGCACTTGATATTGCAGGAGATCGGAAAAGCACAAAGTATGAGCAAATGGCTTAAAAAATTTATGGGACTTGTTTTTGTACAACCATTTCATTTACTACTATATACAATATTTGCAGGAACAGTATTTAAAATGGCAGAAAAGACAGGAGGACTTAATTTTGCATTTATGATACTTATAATTGCATTTTTTAAATTCTTTAGTGAAGCTGAAGGAATATTAAAAGAAATGTTTCAATTTGATAAAGAAGTAAGCTTAGCAAAAGGAACAGGATTTGCTAAAATGGTATTATATGATCAAACATTCAAGAGAATTGAAAAATGGGGATCAAATAAGAAAAGTGGAGATGAAGCAAATGAAAAGCCTATATATATGAAATCAGATACTTTTACAAAAAATAATCCACAAGTATCACGGACGGACAAACGCCGAATTCAACATCAGGAGGAGGACCTACATCTAGCGGAGGTGGAAATTCAAATGTTCAATCACCAGCAGTTAAACTTGCTAAACATAATTTCTTTGATACAATGAGAAGGACAAAAGAAAAAATTGGAAATAATAAGATTATAAAAGGGGTATCAAATAGTAGAACAGGTAAATTTATAGGGGGAGCATTTAAGTTTACTAATAAACATGTTGCACCATCTTTATATGGAGCAGCAATAGGATTTGCAGTAGCAGATAATAACCCAGTAGATGAAATGATTGCAGGTGGAATTATAGGTCATAAAATAATGGAAAAAGGTATTCTTCCACAATATAAGAAGTTAAATAATAATTTGAATTTACATATGAACTATATTAAAAATGCAAAAGATACACAAACAAAAGTAGAAAATCAATTTGAAAATCTTGAAAAGACTACAGGTAAGAAATTTGATGCAACAACAGTAGAAGGAAAACAAAATATACAAGATCTATTAAATAATATAAAAAATAAACTTAATACAGGTGAATTAACAAAAAGTTATGCAAATGCAATAGAACAATATAAGCAATATTTAATGAATTTTGAAAGCAAAACTAAAATGGAAGCAGAAATAATGACAATGCAAAAATTAAATGATATAAATAATAATAAAATAGATTATACAAATTTAGATGGAGCTGAGAGAAAACTTGTTGAAGCACAACAAGAGAAAAATATTGCAGATCAAATAGAAGAATTTAGTGTAACAAATATGCCAATAAATGGTGATTTCAGAGATGTTGAAGCAATGATGCTTAATGATGCAACAATGAGGACAGGAAAACCAGGACAACAGGTAATTAGTAAAACAAGAGAAGAAATGAGAGCATTTAAACAGGAAACAGATGAAGTAATTAAAGAAATTAAAGAATATATGAAATCATCAAAAGATATTAAAGATGAAATCGAAATGCTTAGAAGACAAGGAAAAACAGAACAAGAAGTAATACAAATATATGAAAAAAATATGAAGAAGATAAATGACTTTAAAGTTAAAGTTGAAAATAAAAAATTAAATAAATATATAGATCCAAAAGAATATGCGGAATTAGATAAACTGAGTCAAAGAATAGAAAATGATCAGTTAAATACTATTAATAAAGCAGATTATGAAAAATTAGCATTAGATGTTTATAGACCAAATTCTGGAAATAATAGTAATAATGGAAATGGAGGAAATCCATAGAGTTTAAAGATACTATAATGGAAATGAGAAGTAAATATGGTAAAAAATAATTTAAATAAGAATAGTAAAAATGAAAATAGAAAAATTGGTATATTAATAATAATAATGATTATTTTGATTATTATAATATTAGCAACTATACTAACAATGATAGTTAGGATATTTGAGAAGAAAGAAGAGCCTAAAGTACAATATGTAACAGGAGTTGAAAAAGATCAAAAATTAGTTGAAAGATTAAAAGGAAAAAGTGAATTTAAAAGAATGAATATATATCTAGGTGATATTGTAAGAAAACTAAATTCAAAGAGATATACAGAAGTATATAAAAGATTGGCACCAGAATATAAGGAAAAATATTTTAAAAATATAGAAGAGTTTGAAAAATATTTTAAAGAATATTTTCCAACAACATTTAGTATAAAAAATGTTAATTTTGAAGCATTGGGTGAATATTATGTTGTAGAGGTAGATATTATTGCAGATGATTCAAAAGAAGAAAATAAGAATAAGCAAGGCTTGTATTTTGTATTTAGAGAATATGACTTTGATGATTATGTATTTTCATTTAGTAAAAATAATTAGATAGGTTAGGAGGGAAAATGTTTATAAGGTTATTTACAAATATTAGATTAAAGTTTGCAAAGTATATAAGAGAAAATGCTTTTAAAATAATTATTATATTAGTACTTATACTATTTTTTACAAGTATATATAATATGATAGTAAATTTTAGTGTTCCAATTAGACCTATAGTATCAAAAGATATTGAAACACCTGTGATTTCAGAAGAAAAGTTTCCTAAAAAAGTACAAGAAGAGGGATTGAAGCAAATAAATCAATTTTTAGAATATGTAAATCAAGATAAAATTGATTTAGC
>ERZ772910.1930-NODE-1930-length-10077-cov-13.527839_pt1 | contig 10077 bp, 6 predicted proteins | sample MGYA00511357_ERZ772910 | MGnify/ENA primary metagenome ERZ772910 (study PRJEB29015, sample SAMEA2738096) | human oral metagenome | biome: human oral; feature: human-associated habitat; material: saliva | place: China | collected 2193 ...
CCAGCAACCTTTGGTTTGACAATATGGTCATTCCCAAAACAGTCAAAAACCAAGATGCAGCCTATGCCTTTATCAACTTTATGTTGAAACCTGAAAATGCTCTCAAAAATGCGGAGTATGTCGGCTATTCAACACCAAACCTACCAGCTGAGGAATTACTCCCAGAGGAGAAAAAAGAAGATAAAGCCTTCTATCCAGATGCTGAAACCATGAAACACCTAGAAGTTTATGAAAAGTTTGATCATAAATGGACAGGCAAATACAGCGACCTCTTCCTACAGTTTAAAATGTATCGGAAGTAGGAGATAAACGTAAGAAAACGAATCAGTCAAGCTGGTTCGTTTTTTAGAAAAAATAGAAATAATGGTATAATAGTTTTAGGTTGAGAGTTATTAGAATTGTTTATAGCATCTCTGAAAATTTAATTCTAAAGGAGTTCAAAATGAGTCAGACTACGCAAGTGCATATATATATATATATATAACCTAATAAAAAAATGCAAAAAATATAGATTGAAACCTACTGAAAATCCAGTAGGCTTTTTGCGTTTCTTGGAGGTATCTAATGGCTAAAAAGTTATTAAATATCACTGAGATTGAGGATAGAACCAAGGTTTTAGTAGAGAATCTTAATAAATCGACATTTATTATTGATTTTGTTTCATTGTTTGACATTACTAAAACGACCATAACAAGAGCAAGTAAAGTGGCATCTGATGATTTTATAATAAAAAACAAATTGTATTTTCGTAAAGTTGAAAATCAGCCACTACTTGCTCTGACTGAGATTGATAAAGAGTTGGAGGCTCAGGTTCGTAAATCTCGATTTATTATTACAACAGATTTTCAAGAATTATATGCAAAGGATACACAGACAGGACTAACTCTAGCAATTTCTTTTAATGATTTACCAGCCCATTGTGATTTCTTCTTACCTTGGAATGGTATTGAAAAGATTGATTATGATAAGGAAAATCCTGCTGATGTAAAAGCAGCAGAGCGTTTCACCAAACTTTATGATGAACTAATTTCTATCAATCCTGAACTAGCAATCACTGAAACTGATGGTAAATCATTTAATCTATTTTTGATTCGTGTTCTTTTTCTACTATTTGCAGAAGATACAAATATCATCTCCAAGGGAGCTATCACAAATGTTATTAAGATGAGGACATCCGAAGATGGTTCTGACTTGAATGAGTGTGTTAGAAAACTATTTACTGTTTTAGATATGCCTGAATTTAGTCGTCAGAATTTGGAGTCATGGTTATCAGATTTTCCTTATGTAAATGGTAAGCTTTTTTCAGAGCCACATCATGACCTTATTTTCAATAAAAGAACTCGTCAATTACTCATTGAAGCAGGGGAATTGCTAAACTGGAATGAAATCAATCCAGATATTTTGGGCTCAATGATTCAAACTGTAGCAAATGCAGAAGCAAGATCAACATCGGGTATGCACTATACTAGCGTTCCCAATATTATGAAGGTCATCAAACCACTATTTTTAGATAATTTACGAGCAGCATTTACGGAATTAGAAGAACGAGCTGATTACTATATAGGAGGTGGTGACTTTAGCGAGGAACATCGTCGCAAGGAATTACGACAAATCTTACCTAAGTTAGAAGATTTACTTACTCGTATGGCCTCTATCAAGTTTTTAGACCCTGCTTGTGGTTCTGGAAATTTCCTCATCATTACCTATAAAGAACTTCGTCGTTTAGAGATTAATATCTTAGTTAAACAGCGTGAAATTCGTGATTCCTTGAATGAAAAAGCTGTTTATCAAGGAGAATTGATTGCTGATGCCTCTAAGATTTCTTTATCCCAGTTTTCAGGAATTGAATTGGATGATTTCGCTCATGAAGTAGCAAGGCTATCCTTGTATATAGCGGAACACCAGATGAATGTGGAGATGGAAGAAGCACTTGCTGATGTCCATCCAAGACTATTACCTTTAAGAGAAGCAGGAAATATCGTTTGTGGAAATGCCCTAAGAATTGACTGGGAAACTATCTTGAATGCTAAGGTAGATGATGAAGTTTATATATTTGGAAATCCGCCGTATATAGGTACTAAAGGAAGAAATCATCAAAATGATGAACAAAAAGATGATTTAGCTTATTCAATTTATCCTGTAGAATCTAGAATCCTTGATTATATATTCGGTTGGTTCTACAAAGCAAGTAAATTCATTAAAGGTAAAAATTCAAAGTTTGCATTTGTATCTACTAATTCGTTGTTTCAAGGTGAGCAAGCTCCTCTATTTCAAAACCATATTTTAAATAATTTAGAAATTAGTTTCGCATATCCTTCGTTTAAGTGGAGTAATAGTGCTAAAAAGAATGCAGGTGTAATAGTTTCTATTGTCGGAATTCAAAATATAAGTTCTGAAAAGAAATTATTGTTTGAAAAAGACAATACGATGATAGTGGAGAATATTAGTGCATTCTTAAAAATTGGAGAAACTGTTGTTGTTTCAAAAAGACGAAATCCTAGTGAAACATTACCATATGAAATGACTATTGGAAGTGCAGAGTATGGAGAAAATAATTTAATACTGACACAGAATGAGAAGGATGAAATTTTAAATAGATTCCCTAACTCAAAAAAATTTATTAGAAGATGTTTGAACGCAACTTCATATATGAATGATAAGAAAATATATGCTTTATGGATAGAGAATAAGCAGATCTCAGAGGCATTATCAATTCCACCAATAAAAAATCGTATTGAAAAAGTTAGAGAATTTAGAGAGGTTAGTAAAAGAAAAGGGACTCGAAAGGCTCGAGAATTTCCGTGGGCATTTGCTGAAAAACGCTTTGTCCAAGCTGAAAGTATTATATTACCAGTTGTTAATTCTCAGGATAGGCAATATTTACCTGTAAGTTTTTTAGAGGAAGGAATAGTTGTTACTAATGCATTGTGTATTGTATATAATGCACCGATATGGCTAATAGGGATTATTTCATCAAAGATGCATATAGAATGGCTCAAAGAAGTTGGTGGTAGGTTAAAAAATGATTACAGATACGCTCCTGGGCTTGTCTATAATACATTCCCACTTCCAGAACTTTCAGAAGCTAGGAAAAATATGCTTGAGGAGGCTGTTTTTGAAATGCTGGATGTTCGAGAAGAAGAGGGTGGAACCTTGGCTGAGTTGTACGGTGGTGCTAATAAACCGATGAACGAACGTCTTCGTCAAGCACATGAAAAAATTGATGGTATCGTAGAACGTGCCTACCAGCAAAAGCCTTTTGAATCAGATGAAGAACGACTCAGTGTCTTATTGAATCTGTACAAAGAAATGACAGAAAAGGAAGCGAAATGACCTCAAATATATTTGAAATCAATTACAATGGTACAGGTGCTAGTCAATCAAATAATGCACTTGGTATGCGTGAAATGCAGGCGCGCGTATATGCTAAGAGAACTTCTCAACACTTATTGATTAAGGCGCCTCCTGCCTCTGGTAAGTCGAGGGCTCTGATGTTTATTGCTCTTGATAAACTACATGCTCAAGGTTTGAAAAAAGCTATTATAGCAGTCCCAGAAAGATCTATCGGAAAATCATTTCGTTCAACAAAATTGACAGATTATGGTTTTTACTGGGATTGGGAGGTTCTTTCTCAAAATAATTTGACTGAACAAGGAACCAGTAAAAGTAAGGTAAAACAGTTTGTAGACTTTATGCATTCAGAGTCACCTGATGATAGAGTTTTAATCTGTACGCATGCGACCTTGCGTTTTGCCTTTGAACAGCTGGCTGATAGTGATTTTAATGATGTTCTTTTAGCTATCGATGAATTTCATCATGTATCTCAAGATGATAATTCAGTTTTAGGAAATGCCTTGAGAAACATATTAGCCAATTCAACAGCCCATGTAGTGGCTATGACAGGGTCTTATTTCCGTGGAGATTCTGTACCCATTTTGGCACCTGAAGATGAGCAAAAATTCGACAAGGTATCCTATACTTATTATGAACAGTTGGAGGGGTACAAATATCTGAAAAGTTTTGCCATGGGTTATAACTTTTATCGTGGTCGTTACACGGATGCTTTGCACGAAGTACTGGACACAAGCAAGAAAACCATTATTCATATTCCCAATGTAAACTCAGGTGAGTCAACCAAGGATAAGTATGATGAGGTTGACCGAATTTTAGATGAATTGGGGCAAGCCGTTCCAGACCCTAAGACTGGATTATGGTTAGTTACTGAGGGAACAGGTCGTGTATTGAAGGTCGCTGACCTTGTCACAGAAGAAGGGCGTGAAAAAGTACAGGATTATCTAAACAAGATGACCAATTTAGATGATCTCGATATCATTATCGCACTTGGTATGGCTAAAGAAGGTTTTGACTGGCCTTATGCTGAGTATGCTTTGACGATTGGATATCGTCAGTCGCTAACAGAAATTGTTCAGATTATAGGTCGAGTAACACGAGATAGTTCCAATAAGTCACATGCTCAATTTACTAATCTCATTTCTCAACCAGATGCTCAAGATGATGAAGTTTTCTTTGCTGTGAATAATGTTATGAAGGCTATTACAGCTAGCCTATTGATGGAGTCTGTTTTAGCACCAAATTTTAAGTTCAAACGAAAAGACCGAGAAGACCAGAAATCTTCTGGTGCCGAAATGTTTGTGAAAGGTTTAAAAGAACCTAGTACTCAAAGAACAAAGGATATCATAGAAAATGATTTGAATGACTTACGTGCTAGTATATTGCAAGAACCGCGTATCCAAACTGCAATTGCTGCGGGAACGGATGCAGAAGTCATTAATAAGCAGATGATTCCAGCTATCATTAAGCAAATCTATCCTGACTTAAGTGGTGCTGAAGTTGAAGAAGTTCGTCAGCAGTTTATTAGTCAATCGGTGGTTCAGTCAGCTGAACGGAAAGAGGGAGTAGGGCAAACAGACTTTCTAAAAATGGCAGATAAATTTGTGAATATTGATGAGTTGTCTATTGATTTGATTGATCAGATTAATCCTTTCCAGAGAGCTTACGAAGTTATATCACGTGAAATTGATGCTCCGACTTTGCGTCTAATACAAGATTATATGGATGGTCAGAAGATGGAGTTTTCTGAAGAAGAACTGTTAATTCTTTATCCTCAAATTAAGCAATTTTTGAAAGAAAATGGTCGTTATCCAGATAAATCAAGTAACGATAAGTACGAACAGAGACTTGCTTATGCTTTGTTACAATTGTCTCAGATGAAGCTGAAGATGGAGAGCGGTAATGACTGATTTTAAAAACTTAAATGACATTTTTAACGATTCTGATTTTGAACATTTAATAGCTCCTTTAAAACCTAAGAAAAAAATAGTTACAGATCATGAAGTAGAGAAATTTTTAGAAATTATAGATTGGGTGAGAGAAAATAATGGGCAAGAGCCACAAAAGTCTAGAAATATTAAAGAACGCAGTTTATTTTCTCGATTGAATGGTATTAGAAAATCTCCTGATAGCATCCGAAAGTTAGAACCTTATGATGAATTTGGACTATTAAAAATAGATGTAGTTGAGTCCGAGACCCCTATTTCAAGTCCTGCTAGTTTAACAGATATTTTATCAGATGAATTGTTTGAGTCAGTAAATAGTGCTGAAAAATCTTTATTTGATGTCTCACGTTATAAACGAACGATTCAAGCGCGTGATAAAACACGAACACGTAAACGGATGGGAAACTTTGAAGATTATCAGGGATTATTTACTCGTGTTCATGATGAAATTAGTGAAGGTCGTCGTCAAGTCAGAAAGTCTGATGTGATAAAAGAAAAAGAAATTAAACCTGGTATGTTCTATGTGGATAATGGAGTAATGGTTTATGTTGTTTCTAAAGGAGAAGACTTCACTGACAAGAATGGCTATACAAACGCTGAACTTCATCTCGTATATGAAAATGGTACAGAAAATAAGAAGGCCTTACTCCGCTCTTTTGTATCTAATCTGCACGATAGAACGCGCCATGGACGAATGGTAACAGAATTGATAGAAGATGTGATGACTGGTATTAGTCCGAGTGAACGCATTACAACTGGATATATCTATGTGGTGAAATCCTTGAGTAGCAATCCTCAAATTGCCAACATCCGTAATCTCTATAAAATCGGTTTTACAGAGGATCAAATTACCAAACGGTTAGCAAATGCAGAAAGAGAAGGAACCTATCTTTATGCTCCTGTCCGTTTAGTAGCTAGTTTTGAGATTCAGAATTTTAGCGCTCGAAAATTAGAAACTACTCTTCATCATTATTTTGCAGACAAGCAGTTAGATGTAGAATTAATTGCACCAAATGGAGAGAGCTTTGTCCCTAAAGAATGGTTTCTAGTATCGCTAGATGAAATCCAAAAAGTGATTGAAAAAATTGGCTTTGAAATTAGATTTAGATAAAGAAAGACACTATTTAGAAGACTATTTAATATTTAGAGAACACAAAAGAGAAAGAGAGATAAAATACTAACATGAAAAGAGATAATGGCGATTATAATTTGTTTAAATTTGTGGGAATTGGTGCAGTGCTATTTTGCCTATTTATGATTATAGGTTCACGTTTTGTAACTGTTGGGGTGGATAATAAACCAAAAGATGCAAAAGTAACACAAACAGAAAGCGCAGTAAGCCAAGAAGGCAAGTTACGTACTGATTTACATGATGGGACTATTTTAGGTAAGTTCTGGAACAGCAAAGGTCACTTTGTCGTAGTATATGATGAAGACACAAAAGTTGCTAAGATTTACCCAGTGAAGGAAAAGGAATGGGTTGAGTATAGAGTAGGGGAAATGTATTAATTTTGCTAAATGATAAAGGATAAATCTGGTAATTTTGTAAATTAGAAAACATAAGATATTTTAGACTGATTAAACTAAAAGGAATAATAGAAAAATGAAAGAGTTGAATTTTTTGAAATATGCTACAATCGTATTTATGCTTTTTATCTTCTTTTGGGCAAACTTTGGGGGATATATTTTAGGAATTCAAGGGAATAATAGGGTAGAAACAAAGCAACAGACTGATAAAAAGATAGAAGAAATTAGCTTAAAAGCAGAGATGAAAGACGCTGAGATTTTGGGAAAATTTTGGAACAGTAAAGGGCATTTTATTGTTGTGTACAATAGTACTACAAAAGCCCCAGAAATCATTGAGGTTGGTTATTCTGAATGGCAACTTATGGATATTGGGGAACTGTACTAGAAATAAATTAAATATGACTACTTACATTTCGAAAATAGTAGTTAAATTTGCAAAATATCTTCTCTCTGGTAAATTCCCAAACTAAGTTCCACCGCTAATCCAAGTGGAAGTTAGTCTGATAAAAATCGTAAAAACCAGTGGAAATCCGTGTCAGGGTAAGTTCCACTGGTTTTACTAATGCTTGATTTTATTGCTTTTGTAACCAAAATGAATCGAAAAAAAGACCGCACAAAATCCCCTCATCTGAAACATTTGAATGCGGTTAAAGGTTAGTTTTTAGAACCGAAAAGTCTCAGACTTAATTCTAGCATAATTCGTCGTCTGAGACTAACTTCCAGTTTTAGGAGAGAGATGGAAGTTACTTTGAGAAGTTACCTAGGAAATTGGTCTGATTCAATGAGGATCATTTCCAGTTGACGCAAGCTTAAAAAAACGATATAATAAGAAAGTTGAGAATTGATTTTTAGTTGTCTTAGTCCAGAGAAATGGCGGTGCTGCGAGCCATCTAAGCTAGGAAGTCATGCTACTCAATCATACAATTGCATAAGAATAAGAGAATGACAAGTTCATTGAATGAAGGTGGTACCGCGGTTTTTCGCCCTTCGTGATATGAGCTTGTCTTTTGATTTTTGGAGGTGTTGATGAAAACATTTCTTGTCAAACAAAAGTTTCGTCTTGGAGGCGAACGCTTCGCTATCAAGGATGACAGGGGAGAAATCGCCTATCAGGTAGAGGGATCATTTTTTAAGATTCCCAAAACTTTTACCATCTATGATGCTAATGGTGAACAAGTCAGTCAGATTAGTAAAGAAATCTTGACCTTGCTTCCTCGTTTTGAGATTCAGCTTCGGGATGGCTCGAGTTTTGTCATTCGCAAGAAGTTGACCTTCTGGCGAGATAAGTATGAGTTTGATAATTTGGGTCTTCGTATCGAGGGCAATATCTGGGATTTGAATTTCAAATTGCTGGATGATCGCGATCAGCTGATTGCAGAAATTAAGAAGGAACTCTTCCATCTGACCTCTACCTATACCGTAACGGTTCTGGAGGACGCTTATGCAGACCTAGTCATTTCCCTCTGTGTCGCGATTGACTATGTGGAAATGCTGGAAAGCCAATCACATTAAACAAGTAAATAAGGAGACAATATGAAACAACTATCTAGTGCACAAGTACGCCAAATGTGGCTTGACTTCTGGGCGACCAAAGGTCACTCAGTAGAACCATCAGTAAGCTTGGTTCCTGTAAATGATCCAACACTTTTGTGGATCAACTCTGGGGTAGCAACCCTTAAGAAATACTTTGACGGGACCATCATTCCTGAAAATCCACGTATTACCAATGCTCAAAAGGCTATCCGTACCAACGACATCGAAAACGTAGGGAAGACTGCACGTCACCATACCATGTTTGAAATGTTGGGGAACTTCTCTATCGGGGATTACTTCCGTGACGAAGCTATCACTTGGGCTTATGAGCTTTTGACAAGCCCAGAATGGTTTGACTTCCCAGCTGAAAAACTTTACATGACCTACTATCCAGACGATAAAGATTCATACAACCGCTGGATTGAAGTGGGAGTGGATCCAAGTCACTTGATTCCAATCGAGGATAACTTCTGGGAAATCGGTGCTGGACCTTCTGGACCTGATACAGAAATCTTCTTTGACCGTGGAGAAGCTTTTGACCCAGAAAATATCGGTATTCGCCTACTTGCAGAAGATATCGAAAACGACCGCTATATCGAAATCTGGAACATCGTTTTGTCACAATTTAATGCAGACCCTGCTGTTCCTCGTAGTGAGTACAAGGAATTGCCACACAAGAACATTGATACGGGTGCTGGTTTGGAGCGTTTGGTGGCCGTTATCCAAGGAGCTAAGACAAACTTTGAAACAGACCTCTTCATGCCAATCATTCGTGAAGTGGAGAAATTGTCTGGTAAGGTCTACGACCAAGATGGCGACAACATGAGCTTCAAGGTTATCGCTGACCATATCCGTTCTCTTTCATTTGCCATCGGTGATGGTGCCCTTCCAGGAAATGAAGGCCGTGGTTATGTCCTTCGTCGTCTCCTCCGTCGTGCGTCTATGCACGGTCAAAAATTGGGAATCAACGAGCCTTTCCTTTACAAACTCGTTCCAACCGTTGGAAAAATCATGGAAAGCTACTACCCAGAAGTGCTTGAAAAACGTGACTTTATCGAAAAAATCGTTAAGAGCGAAGAAGAGTCATTTGCTCGTACCCTTCACTCAGGTCAACACTTTGCCCAAGGCATCGTAGCTGACTTGAAAGAAAAAGGTCAATCTGTCATTGCTGGTCAAGATGTATTCAAACTTTATGACACTTATGGATTCCCAGTTGAATTGACTGAAGAAATCGCTGAAGAAGCTGGTATGACTGTGGACCGTGAAGGATTTGAAGCAGCCATGAAAGAACAGCAAGAACGTGCGCGTGCGTCAGCTGTCAAGGGTGGCTCAATGGGTATGCAAAATGAAACCCTTCAAAACATCACTGTAGAAAGTGTCTTCAACTACAATGCTAGCCAATTGTCTTCTAAATTGGTGGCTATCGTGGCTGACAATGAAGAAGTAGAAGCTGTGTCAGAAGGAACTGCCTCACTTATCTTTGCGGAAACGCCATTCTATGCTGAAATGGGTGGACAGGTAGCTGACCACGGACAAATCTTGGATGAGTCAGGTAAGGTTGTGGCTACTGTGACAAATGTTCAAAAAGCACCAAACGGACAAGCTCTTCACACAGTTGAAGTTCTTGCACCGCTTGCCTTGAACCAAGAATATACGCTGGCAATCGATACAAATCGTCGTCACCGTGTTATGAAAAACCACACTGCGACTCACTTGCTTC
>ERZ772910.1932-NODE-1932-length-10072-cov-2.450135_pt1 | contig 10072 bp, 9 predicted proteins | sample MGYA00511357_ERZ772910 | MGnify/ENA primary metagenome ERZ772910 (study PRJEB29015, sample SAMEA2738096) | human oral metagenome | biome: human oral; feature: human-associated habitat; material: saliva | place: China | collected 2193 ...
CGCGTCGTACACGTTCGCGTGAACGAACTCGACGTGAGCGCCCGCGCGCTGAGCGATGCTGCGCGCGTGGGCAAGCGAGGCCTCGGACAGATCGAGGCCAATGACACGCGAGGCCCCGCGACGCGCAAACCCGATCGTGTCCGTTCCGACGTGGCACTGCAGGTGGATGACTTCTTTACCGGTGAGGTCGCCGAATCGTTCGATATCTTGGGCGAGCTCGGAACTAATGGCCGTAGGATCCTCGAGAAGACGCTGGTAGTCGCAATAGTTGCCAGCCATGTGCAGCTCGGCGCGGTCGTCCCAGTTGCGCTCGTTATCGGAAAACCATTGCGCTCGTCTGCTTGTTTCAGTCATGTGGGCATTGTATGTCGGTGGTTTGTTGGGGTGGGGTGCCTGCCGAGGCCTCGGTGCTGGCTATGCGTGCCTTGTTCGCTCTGCGTAGCTGCAGGTAGAGGACAGCGGCGGAAAAGAAGTCCGCGACGGCGAAGAAGTGCAGCGCTATGTGGAGTGCTGCGAGGGAGCCGGGTAGGAATCCGCGTTTTGCCGCGCGAATCGAGGCCGCGAAACCGTAGGAGGACGTCGCGAGCATCAGAAGGTACGACATCGCGAGCAAGGGAACCACGACGAAAGGCGCTGCAAGGAAAAGCCCGGGAATGACAAACATGATCGTCGCGATGCCCGTGGCGTAGAGGAATATCAGTGTGTAGAAGGGGATCATGCAGAGCTTGAGGATCAGATCCCAAAACGCAAGTCTGCGTGGACTCCCGTAGCCTCGATCGAAGCATGCGCAGAGGATATTTGCGATCCCTGTAATTAGCAGGAGAGTGCCCCAGGTGGGCCAGTTGGTGCCCCAGCCGAAGACGTCATAAAAGGGCCCGCCGCTGTAGACCGCAGCGATGAAAAGGAGCGGTAAGGCGGTGCGCACGACTTTGTACACGGCGAGCCTTCTTTCTGGGGAAAACTTGCACTACTGGCGAGGATATCACCGTGAAAGGTGAGCCTCTACAATCCCGTCGAGTTGGGCGCGGATCTCTTCAAAAGGCCTGTTGAGGTCGAGCGTACGCACACTGATCGCATTCCCGCTCAGCTGATACACGCCATCGGGGTATACCTCTTCATCGGTCTTCGCATACAAGAGCATTCCTGAGACTCTGTGCGCCTCGCTGCTATGCGCGGCCTCCATATTCTTCACATACGTGAAGATCTGATAGAGGTTCCCCGAATGCAGGCTCCGCGTGCCAAAACGCTCCTGCGTCGCATGCGCATAGTATTTCGCGTCAATAATGAGCACCGTGTCCCCGCGCCTCAGAGTCACATCGGATCGCATCGTCGGCAGCATGTCATCGAAAGCATCATCAAGCGCCCACGCAATATGCGGCGCGCTCGCCTGAATCTCTGGATGCTCCTGGCGGTAGTACTCCAAAATAAATTTTTCGTACAAGCGACACATGTTCTGCTCGTCCAGGAACTCGGCGAGCCGAGTCTCTCCGCCTTCATTGGTGTGCAAAAGCCCCGAGTGAATCAGCCAACAGACGTTGATCAGCATGCGATAGGTCTGATTATTGCGATCAAAACGCATACGCCAGTTGGCCGCACCGAGCTCAATATCCTTAACCTCCGCGAAGAAGGGAAGAAGCCTGCGCAGTTCTTTCTTCCGAGGCCTCGATATCCGTGAGCGCATCAAGGCCGTGCACGTCGCCTTGATGATCTGGTTCATTGGCGTGTCGAGCGAAAACTCATCGTAACTGCACACCAACTGCCGACGTAGAATTGAGCGCGTCTTGAGGGACTCCGTAACCTCGATTTTTCCGCGCAGAGAAGACAGTGGTTCTGTAACGTCGACATAGGAGCGTCCGAGGCCTCGCTTGAGTTGGGAGCGCACGCCGCGGATAAGGATCTCAGCCAAGAGCTCCGCAGTGGAGGCAAATTCCTCGGTCGCAATGTCGCGGTACCCCTGCTGGCGTAGTACCTGGAAGGCGTACGCAAGCATGTAGTAGGTGTTACGAATCGGAATCATTGGATTGAGCGGCGAAGTGCCTCGGACCAGACACGGACCTTCTCCTGATCATCAAACCAGTATTCGCCAAGCATGGGGACGAGCTCGTATTCAATGATCGCTGAAAGACTGGCGTGATCGGCTGTTCCTCCGACGAATCCGCAGAAGTAGCTGTGTCCGATCATGAAGCCTTCGCCAAGAGACTCGTCGCTCGCGATCTCGGTGTTCAGCCTTGCCACGCACGAAACCAAATTGTTGAAAGCGGGACTGTCGACGGCCTCGCGATAGCGCGTGAAACCGGTGGATGAAAAGCCTGGGTTGAGGGTGAAAAATGCAAAGCGGCGACGTAGTGCGTAGTCGAGCAAAGCAAGTGAACGGTCCGCTGTGTTCATCAAGCCGATCAGGTACACATTGCTAGGTACGTAGAAACGCTCGCGCGAATACAACAACTGGAGTTTGTTCTTCTCACCGCGTTTATCGTTTTCGATAAGCATGAAGAGCTCGCCGAAAATCTTTGAAAGATTTCCGCGGTTGATCTCGTCAATGATGAAGAAATAATCGCGCTCATTGTCCTCGGCTGCCTCCTTGCAGAAGCTGTAGAACGCGCCTTTGGAAAGCTCGAAACCGTCCGCGCTGGGGCGGTATCCCTCGATGAAGTCTTCGTAGGAGTAGCTTTGGTGGAATTGCACCATCATGACGCGTTTGGCGTCTTTCGTGCCCATCATTGAATACGCGAGTCGCTTCGCTGCGAAGGTCTTGCCGACACCGGGTGCACCTTGCAAAATGACGTTCTTCTTCGCGCGAAGTAGCCCGGTGAGGGTGTCGTATTGCTGATCGGACATAAAGACTTCCGAGAGGAAATCTTCCCTGTCATATGCGGGGTAATCGATCGCAGGCTGGTCGTCGATGAGCTCATCAGTTTCGACCTCGAAAAGAGTCTCGATAGCTGCGACAAGGGTGGTGTCATCCGTGATGTCAGTCAGTGTTTTCAGCGGGAGAATGCGATCAACTGCCCACTCTCCCTTGTGCGTCCACTCAACGCTGCGGAGGTTGGGGAAGTGCCCCTGGGCTTCGTCGTACTCGTAGTCTCCGGTGACGAGGCCGCGCCCGAGGATCTTCCCTCGGCCTCCCTTCGCAAAAACGACGTCGCCGGGCTTGAGAACATTGACGAACTGCCAGAGCCCATAGGCGTCGTTGCTAGGGTTAGTTGTTCCTCTTCTTGAGTCCACCAGGGTAAGGCGGATCTCTTCTTTGCTTGCGTACGCGGAGAGGTCGCCAAGTTCGTGCCAGGCAAGTCCCATTACTCCCTGGCTGTAGAAATCCTCCCACATACTCGCGCCCTTCCCCGGTGCATAGACCCAGTAGTGAGTTGTTTCAACATCAGCGTCACCGAGGGAATTGTTGGAGGGCTCGGCCTCCTGAAGTGTCTTTTGTTCTTTACGCTCTGCATTCACTTTTTTAGCGTCAGTAAATGCTGCATGGGCGATCTCAGGGAATGAAGTGAATGGATATTTTGCGCTTTCGCATGTGGAAGCAACTAGATCGCGGATCTTTAAGTATGTAGCGCCTGTAATGAGTTCTTTTTCTTTCTCGGGAGGAACAAGGTTTGCGACCTCTGTCCCGCAGGCTCCTTGGGAGTGCAGAAACCAACGGTTACGGCTATCGAGATTGATGAAGAACCGTGGTCGAATCCAATACAGTCCTGTCGTGAGTTTCTGTCCTAAACCACGCTGGCCCAGTGTCGCGTCAAAAGCGACCGTAAAATCAGCGCGATTATCCGGAGAATCGTTGTCGGCGAGCGCGATCCCGGCTTCAAAGACGTGCCAGAGGTTTTCTATATCCTGCGTGCGACTTTCGCTGTCGAAGGCGTTAAATGCTGCCGCGAGGTTGTTGATTCCGGGGACCCCGTTGAAAGTGACTGGTCGCGTCGCAGCGATTTGAAATTCCTGTGCCAATGCGTCAAGAACTACGACGCGTTTTTCGTTGGTGATTCCTCGTGTAAAGAGGCCAAACACGGTGAATGGGTCGATGTCCTCGGGAGTATTTGTGCGGTCAATCGTCGGCAGGGGAATCTCTGCTTGGGCATATGCATGCGACAGGTGCCTGAGTAGTGCCTGTCGATTGTTCGCGTATCCGAGCAGGGTGTTAGCGAGTTCTTCATAGAACTCAACCCAAGCGAATTGACCCATGTCCATAGCGGCCTTCCTTGAACGCGCTTGTAAACCTGGGTCTAATGCTAGTTTGCGTTCGGCCTTTATTGGTGCAGGCGCTTAGTCTCAGTGCTAATAATCAGCAGGCCTGCGGTAACAGAAATGGAAATCGCATATGCAAAAGCTTGTCGGCTTGGATGATGCGCTCTTTGTGGTCGAGAGTATTCGCTTTCGAGTTCCTTGCCTGTCGTGTGGGATGGGATGCGTCTATACTGAACACTGTTCATTATGGAGTGAAGCCGGCGAGAGGGGGATTTTCATGCCCAAACAGGTCATTGATAAAGACAAGCTGATTGAGCAGGCATACTCGATTGCTGCACGTGAAGGAATCTCCGCACTCTCCGTGCGAAAACTGGCCGCGGCCTGCGGAATCGCCGTCGGCTCGGTCTATATGTATTTCCCAACAAAAGCGGACCTGACGGCTGCAGTATTCACTCGATTCTTCGGCCAGGCGCTCTTCGAGGAATGCTGTCGGGTTGATGGGAGCGAGAGTTTCGTTGACTACGTGCGGAAATTGCGCGGTGCTTTGGGCGCGGCTCTGGCCGAAATGGATGTCGATTGGTTCGCTGAGATGCGCCGCCTTCCCCGCAGTGAGCACGAGGCCTTGGAGGCTGCGCGCGGACCAATGCTGGCCCACATGGAACAGGGACTTCAGCATGTGTTGGAGGCGGATCCTGCGGTTGTGCACTCACGCTTGGTTGGTGCGCTGAGCCCCGAGAAGCTCTGTCCTTTCGTTCTGGGAACTATTTTTACTTCCCTCATGGAGGGCTCTGATTGCGAGACGCTCTTTGCTCTTCTTGATACCAGCTTGTACGAGGCCGTGGCTGAGAGTTCTGATTTTGGGAGCGTCGCTGCGGCTCTGAGTGAATAGAAAGATTGTTGATGACACTGCTAAATATGAAGAAAGAAAACCTGATCACCGTGGCCGGCGTCGTCTGGTTGCTTGCAGGAATGAACGTTGCTCTGATCGGCATACGTTCGGCTGTAGAAATGAGCGGTGCGGCTGTTGGCGTTGTCATTGCACTTGTTGTCGGTGCAGTCGCCGCTTTCTTCGCTTTCCACGCAATGCTCGGCACAATCGTCGTGAAGAACGCGCAGAGGATCCGAGGCCTGGACGGCAAACGCCTGAGCTTCTTGCGGTTTTTGGACCTCAAGGGTTACCTGATCATGGCCTTCATGATGTCCTTTGGGTTTGGGCTGCGCCTGACCGGGCTCATCCCCATCTGGTTCTTCGCATTCTTCTACACCGGTTTGGGGTGTGCTCTGACACTGGCTGGGGCCAGCTTCCTGCTGCACCGAGCGTTTGGGGAAGGGTGGACTTTTCATGCTCGGAGGGTAGGGGAGTAGGTATTGCGTTTTCGCGTGCTGAGTAGCGTTTAAGGTGCCCGGCTTCGTCCTGCGAACTGTAGGACGAGGCCGGTTTTTGTTGCTCCGGAAAAGAGTAAACTGACGCTATCCTGAAAATATCGAGAAAATCTTATGCATCGAAGGTGAACGCATATGAGTCATGGACGCACACGTAGGCCCGAAGGTGGAGCGAATCTTTATTCCCTACCAACCTCGTTTGTTGCGGTTGATACGGAAACAACAGGCCTTGATTTTGACCTGTGCAACATCATCGAAATTGGCGCTGTTAAAGTTGACAACGGTGAAATTGTCGACAGCTTTAAAACTCTTATCAAGATCGATGAGAAACTGCCTCCATTCATCGTGCATTTAACCGGTATTACCGATGAGATGTTGGCGGATGCTCCGTCGGTCAATGAAGTGATGGCTGAGTTTGATGCCTTCGTAGGTGACTCAATTCTGTTGGCTCACAATGCATCTTTTGATATTAATATTCTCTACACGGCCTACGAACGCACTTTAGGCAAGCCCCTGAGCAATGACTATGTTGATACCTTGCGAGTAGCTCGCCGAGCGCTCCCACAGCTCCAACATCGAACGCTTCCTGACCTTTGTGAGGTCTTTGAAGTAGTCAATGAAGGTGAACACCGAGCCTACGGTGACGCTCTAGCAACCGTGCAGTGCTATTTGCGTATGCGTGACATCGTGATTGAGAGCCTTGGGGGTGAAGCGGGTTATGCGAATTCTTTTGCGCGAGCGACAACCTCGGGAGCTCATTTAAAGGCAAAAGACATCGTTGCAACTGCGGATGATATTGATGAAGGGCACCCGCTCTTTGGAATGCGATGTGTTTTCACAGGCGCAATGACCTCAATGGTTCGTGCTGACGCGATGCTAGCGCTCAAAAACGTGGGCGGCGAACCCCAAGATACTGTCCGCAAAGACACTGATTATCTGGTTGTGGGTAACGATGGATACAGCAGTGCAATTCAGAGTGCGCCAGGAAAGATCAAGAAAGCGCAAGCAAATCAGCTCAAAGGTCTGCCGATCCGGATCATCTCGGAAGATACTTTCCTGGCGATGTTGGAAGGATAGAGGATTTTCCTTCTTATGCCTAGCTTAGGGGCTAGAAACTCTCGGATAGGTTGTGTGTGTATGTCCGCCAAAACTGTTTTGGAGCCTAAAATGACGCTAGTTGGATTTCTGCTTAAAGGAGAGCGGAGTGTACGAGGATCTGTATAAATATCTCTCTCGGTTTCGAGGGAAAACGATTCAACAAATTTGTCAGTATTTCGATGCTTTTGATGAAAATCGGCTCAATGCCGAGTTGGATGCAATTATGACGATGACTCCTAGTGACCACTTTTCAGGTCTGTCATCATTTAATTTTACAGTTGACTCAACTCTCCAAGGGGGACGATATCCGTGCGCAGCTGCAGAGTGCCGGTTGCAGAATCTTGATTCGCTCGCAAAGTTCAGTGCAATGTACTCGGAGAAGACGCTAATTCAATCTCCAGTTGAGCGCATGATTAATGAAAATCCTCGTTATATCGACACTTTTGAACTCTCGCTCGCGATAGTTGAGTTGCTTGGGCTGGAGTGTGTTGTTCGTGCGGGATATGTGGGTTTTACGTCAGACTATTTACTTCTGTGTAGGGAATGCTTGCAGGAGGAGAAAGAACAACAGTTTGCTGCAAAATCTTTTCTCGATAGTGTTTGGGAGGGGGTTCTTGAGGAGTTTTTTCAAGCTACAAAGACCATACTTAAGGCTGATTCAGATGGTGAGTTATATGTAGAGATAGAAGGTATGGAGCAGTTCGGTACGGAGCATAGCCTCATGGTTCACTTTAATGAACTTCCTTCAGTGCTTGCGAATGTTTATCGGAAGAGGAATACTACGGTTCTCACACGTGAGGAAATTGTGGCTGCAGGAATCGTAAATCTTCTCACTCCAATGTTTGACGACATTTTCGGAGTGCTTGCGTCGCCAATATCTATTAACTCCACTCATCTCACCACGCGAATGGCGCAAACTCGCATTTTGGAACAAGTCCATTCCTATTCGTCAAATGAGCAGGTTGTTCCTGATGCTTTTGGGAAGATGTGTTTTGATCTTGCGATAGCTCCAGAAGCATCTCTGAAAAGCATCGTGCGAGTTAGACAGTCTAATTATGAAAGTTTTCAGATATTTAGGGATGCTCTTGAAGAAGGGTATAGGAACCTCGAGTCGGATGCTTCGGCGGCATCAGAGGTTAAACGTGACCTGATTGATCCGGAGTTACACAAATTAGAACTATCGCTCCGGAGGAGCAAAGATAAATTTAAAACAGCTGGTGGGGTCGATGCTGTGCTCCTGGTTTCATCTGTTTTTGCAGGATTTTTTAGCCCTGCCGCTCTTGGGGTGCTCGCTCCACTTGCGGCAGGACATACAGTAGACACTGTGTTGAAGCGAATAAATAATGAAGAGGTCAAACGAAATCCGATGTATTTTCTGTGGAAGGTTAATCAGGCAAGGCGATAGGTGTGCGGCGTTATTTGTTCTATGTGGTTTCCGATATGCCGTTTACCACTGATAGAACTTGCAATCCAGATGCTGTCCAATCGGCAGCCCTACCAGTGACAGCTGAATCGATAAGAGGGGTTTTACTCCTGGACTAGTGTAATGACAGTGTCATAGAGTCCAACCTTGCGGTACGGATAGCGGTTGCCAAGGCAGTTCCACTGGCCTCGTCCTCCATGGAATCAGCCAGCTCCAAGATCGACCGCACAATCTCCACATCAACATCACTCGCAACCCGCCGCTCCATTGACGCGAACTGCTCCAAGTAAAAGATCGGCTTCCCGATCGTTCCCCAAATACCGCCGCCCTTGTGCTTCACCCAGTTAAAGAAGGTGCCCGTCAGCTTCTGCGGAACCTCCTGAGTCCGGCCTCGATCAAAAGAAAACCAACTGCGGGCATACACAAAGGAGGCCAAAATATAGCGGTAATCTACGTCGCGCGAGGACAAGCTATATAAGAACGCCTGCGCCGCATCCTCTAAAGACACAGCATCGAAACAGCGTGTCAGGACATCAACCGCCTGATCGTAAGTAATAGGCCGATCCTCAACAACGACGCCCATCTTCCGGGCATGAGCAAGCTCCTCAGTGCTCACCGAATGCTTCTTCCGATCGTCCATCAAACGATTCAGAATCTGAACAGCCTTCTTATCCATGCTTGCCCGCCCTTCGAAGTGCCTGCAACAGTGGAAAGCGTGTAGCTCAGAAGTGCCTGCGGCACTAAAACCTCAGAACCCCAAAAGCCCTCGATAAATCGCCGCATCCTCATCCGAGAACACATCAAATACAACGACCATGGGGGACTGGGTCGCAGTGAGCCACTGATTGACCACATCCACCGCGACCTCGGCAGCGGCCTGCTTCGGGTAGCCAAAAACGCCCGTCGAAATACAGCAGAAGGCAAGCGAACCCATACCGCTTTCCTGCGCTAAATCCAGGCAATTCAGGTACGAGCTCATCAGCTCGAAACGATGCATGTCAGCGTCCTCGCCGGCGGGCACAATCGGCCCGACCGTGTGAATCACTCGCTGCGAAGGCAAGTTATACGCCCCCGTAATCTTCGCCCTTCCCGTCGGCTCCTCATGGCCTTGCTCCTCCATGAGCTGGGCGCACTCCAAACGCAACTGGACGCCCGCGAAAGTATGAATCGCATTATCAATACATGCGTGCCCGGGCTCCCAGCACCCCAGCATCTGCGAGTTCGCCGCGTTCACAATCGCATCCGCCGCAAGCCTTGTTATGTCACCGCGCCACAGGCGAATGTTCGGGTGCAAGGGCGCGACCTCGGCCTCGTCAATGGAAACAACACCATCCCCGGCAATCAACTCACTGAGCAACTGATCCTGCAAAGCCAGCCACTGCGGCGAGGCGGGCATGGGAGTGCGCGTATTGACCAGCGCGCGGAACTGCTCCCACATCTCATCGACACTCGTCGGCGCGGGCACCTGGATACCGCGCTCCTCGCACAGGCCCGCAATCAGTGGGGTCAACAGCTCAAGCATCCGGCTGGGCCACATAAGCATTCCTTTTCTAAAAACGTGGGTTGGCAACAGTGTAGTTCCATGGCGGTCATAGGATCACGCTGTTTCAGCAGCATGTACGTGAACCCGGTGCGATTGCCCTTAAGCGCCACCCGATTACCGCCAGTGGCGGTATAAATTGGCGGTAATCAATCTGCAGTGGGGTAAGTAAGCGACTTGTAGACTCGTTTGCGCGTGTCGCTCGTGCGCTGTGATTGGTACATTGAGCGTGAAAATGGCGCTTATTCCTAGGCAGACAAGGAGTCCGACAATGAGGTATGCCGAGACGGTGGAATTGAAGAGCGGCGTGGAACTCCAGGTGAGGAACGCCGTCGCCTCAGATGCCCGCGTTCTGCGCGAGACCACGCAACGTACGCATGCGCAGACCGACTACCTGCTGTCCTACCCGGACGAGCAGAGCGTCGACGATGAACAAGAGG
>ERZ772910.1936-NODE-1936-length-10057-cov-8.470606_pt1 | contig 10057 bp, 6 predicted proteins | sample MGYA00511357_ERZ772910 | MGnify/ENA primary metagenome ERZ772910 (study PRJEB29015, sample SAMEA2738096) | human oral metagenome | biome: human oral; feature: human-associated habitat; material: saliva | place: China | collected 2193 ...
TGACCGTCACCCGCTACCACTCCCTCACGATCGACCCCGCGACCATGCCCGACGAGCTCGAGGTCTCCGCGACCACCGAGTCCGGCATCATCATGGGCGTGCGCCACCGCACCCTTCCCCTCGAAGGCGTCCAGTTCCACCCCGAGTCCGTCATGACCCAGTCCGGGCACCTCATGTTCGCCAACTGGCTGGCCGCCTGCGGCGACGTGTCCGCGCGCGAGCGGGCCGTGTCCCTCAAGCCCGTCGTCGCGGATCGGTTCACGCTGTAGGTTGCGTGGGGGCTTCTTCCGGTCCTGGCTGCGCTGATGCGCCGTTTGGTGCGGGTTCCGGCCCGCTGGCCCCGCAGCTGTCTCCCATCGGGCCCGCGGCCGCTATTTCGTTGATCTGAGGTTCATCAAGCTGAGGGCTGCTGGTCTGAGGGACCTCGAGCGCCGGATTTGTGGGCGCGCCGGTCGGCGCGTTGCGACATTTAATCTCCGCCAGCGATCGCACTTGTGGGTGGTTGTATGCGGATAGGTAATCGGCTCACGGATAGGTTTGAAGCATGTGGATAGGTTAATAACCTATCCGCGAACGCATAACCTATCCGCGTGGGTCGCGCCTGGCGCGGAATCGGAGTTGGCTTTGTGCCCGTCGGCGCGCTTGTGCTGGGATCGTGGTACGTGGACCCCATGAGTGGAGCGTGGGCCTCGTGAGTGGAGCGTGGGCCTCGTGAGTGGAGCGTAGGTCCCATGAGTGGAGCGTGGGCAGCCCCGCCCACGCTCCACCAAACGGGTTAACGTGCGCATCAAGGGGCCCATGGCGCCACCTATCGGGCTAACGCTCCGGTCACACGTCCCGCACACCACAGCAGCTGAGCGCGTTCGCCACGAAGCCGGAACGCAACCCAGGCCTCGTGCTGAGTCAGCTGAGGAGACGACCGAGGGCGCCGCCACGAACCCGGAACGCAACCCAGGCCTCGTGCCTGAAACTGCGCGCTCATACATGCCCCCGCGCCACCCTGCACACAACACCCCGCCCCGCAGCACTCGCTCCACGCCCGCCATTCGGCGTGCGCATACGACGGGGCCCGCACCCCAGGAAGAATCCTGTCGGTGCGGGCCCTGATCGTTGGGTGAGCGGGGACTCACTTCTTGGTGGAGGGCGACGGGCTGGGCGTCGGAGATGCGGAACCCTTGGAAACCTTGAGCTTCACGGTCGAGTTCTTGTCCACCTTGGAGCCTTCGCCCGGTTCGACGGCGGTGACCTGGCCGCTGGGCTGGCTGCCGCTGACTTCCTCGACGGTCACGTTCAGGCCCAGGGCCTTGAGCTGAGCCTCGGCGTCCTCGCGGCTGATGCCGACGACGGTGGGGATCTCAACCTGGGCGGCCTTGCCGGTCGAGATGGACACGGCGATCGTGGTGCCCTTCTTGACCTTGGAGCCGGTCTCGGGATCCTGGGAGACGATGCGGTCCTTATCCTTGTCGGAGTCGACGGTCGTGACGTTACCGAGTTCCAGGCCGACGGCCTTCAGGGCGCTGCGCGCCTGGTCCTGGCTCATGCCCACCAGGTCGGGGACCTCGACCTGGTCGGAGCCGGAGGACAGGTACGCGGTGATCGTCTGGCCGGCCTTGACCTTGGAGCCGGGCGAGGGGTTGGTCTGGGCGACCTTACCCTCGGCGACGGTGTCGGAGGCGACCTTGCTGGAGTTGACCTCCCACTTCAGGCCCAAGGCCTCGACAGCCTGACGGGCCTCGTCGGGGCTCATGCCGACCAGGTTGTCGGGCAGGGTGACCGAGTCGGGGCCCGAGGAAATCGTGACGCGCACGGTCGAGCCCTTCTCAGCCTGGGCGCCGCCAGCGGGGTCGGTCGAGGCGACCGCGTCCTTTTCGACGGTGTCGGAGGCGACCTTCTCGGGGTTGAGTTCCCACTCGAGGCCGGCGGCCTCGATCTGGGACTTCGCATCCGCCTGGGACAGGCCGACGACGTTGGGTACGGAGACGGCCTCCGGCGTCGCGGCGCTGCGGCTCAGAGCCCACACGCTGCCGCCGATGAGGAGAAGTGCGATGACGACGAGCGTCATGATGATCGCGGTGCGGCGCTTGCGGGCCGCCGCTGCCTTGCTGGCGGCGTCCCCGTCGGAGCTGACCGCGGGCAGCGACGTCGAGGTCGAGGAGACCCCGGCTGCGGGCGCGCTCACCGTGGAGGTGGCCGCGGGCACCGCAGCGCGCGCACCGACGAGACCGGCGGAGGGCAGGACTTCGGTCGCCCACGAGTCGGCGGGCGGGGCGCCCACGTCCATGCCGCGTGCGACGCGCTGGAGGTCGGAGAGCATCTCGGCGGCGCTGCGGTAGCGGTCGTCGCGGTTCTTCGCCAGGGCCTTGAGCACAACGCGGTCCAGAGAATCCGGGATGTCGGAGAGGATCGAGGAGGGCGTGGGCGGGATCTGCTCGACGTGCTGGTAGGCGACGGCCACCGCCGAGTCGCCCTTGAAGGGCGGGCGGCCCGTGAGCAGCTCGAAGAGGACGACGCCGGTCGAGTACAGGTCGGAGCGCTCGTCGACGGTCTCACCGCGGGCCTGCTCGGGGGAGAGGTACTGGGCGGTGCCGACGACGGCGTTCGTCTGCGTCATGGTGGCCTGCGAGTCGGTCAGCGCGCGGGCGATGCCGAAGTCCATGACCTTGACCTTGCCGTCCGACGTCAGCATGATGTTGCCGGGCTTGATGTCGCGGTGCACCAGGTGGTTCGCGTGTGAGTACTGGAGGGCGGACAGGACGCCCGACACGATCTCGATGGCCTCGTTGATCGGAACGGCCGTACCGTCCGAGATCAGGTCCTTGACCGTGTGCCCCTCGACGTACTCCATGACGATGTAGGGCACCGCGATCGAACGGCCGGTCGCATCCTCGATGATCTCCTCGCCCGTGTCGTACACGGCGACGATGTTCGGGTGATTCAGCGACGCTGCCGACTGCGCTTCGCGACGGAAACGCGCCTGGAAGATCGAGTCCTGCGCCAGATCACGGCGCAGCATCTTGATTGCTACGACGCGCGATAGGCGAGTGTCGAAGCCCAGGTGGACTTCGGCCATTCCGCCTCGCCCGATGAGCGAGCGGACCTCGTATCGGCCAGCTAGACGGTGGGCCATGGGCTGTGCCATGTCCTAACCTCCTCGGTGATGGTTGCCCCCGCGTTGCTTGGGATGAGGGAGCTCAGCATGGATTTGATCGTAAAGGCTGCAAGTACGGTCAGCGCAATCACGATGAGTGCGATGACCGCAATGCGGATTAATTTCTTAGATGCAGGGACGGGCGGGGCAACGACGCTGCGAGAGTAGGCGGTCTTCGCTGCCGGGCGCTTGTGCTCGGTGGTCCGGGCGTCGAGTTTGTGCCAGTGTGGGCCGCGCGAGTCTTTCTTGGGCTTGGACTCGTACACGGAGCGGCGTGGGCGCGTGGACGCATTCTTGTTTTTCTTGTCCTTGCCGCGGGGTTGGGGAACGGTCCCGAAGACGCGCGGCGTGGAGCTGGTGGTCGTCGTGGTCTTCGACGAGGCCTTGGTGGGCTTTGCGCGCTCGTCCTTGACGTCGCGGGACGGCTGGGGGTCGGGCGCGGAGGAGGCACGCGCGGACTCGCGCTGAGCCTGCTCGGCTTCGCGCCGTTGGCGGGCCTCGCGGCGTTGGCGCGCTTCGCGGGCTTCACGTAGCTCACGCTGGCGGGCCTCTTCTTCGCGGGCGACCTGGGCGCGACGATGTGCTTCGGCGGCGTCCTCGGCCTGGCGGTCTTGTGCCCGCTGGCGCAGGCGCTCGTTGAGGGCTGCGCGTCGTTCGGCTTCCGTGGGCGCAACGAGCGTAGCGGGTGTCTGTGTGCGCGCGGGGCTTGGGTCCTTGCGCGGGGTCGACGAGGCCGCGGTCGGCTTTTTGGGAGCCGGTGCCTCGGCGCGCGCGGGTGTTGTCGGGCGCTCGGTGGCCGTGGGGCGCGCGGGCGTTGTCGGACGTTGGGACGGCTTGGGGGCCGCGGGTGTTGTCGGGCGCTCGGCGGCCGTGGGACCCGTGGGCGTTGTCGGACGTGGGGACGGCTTGGAACGCACCACTGGTTTCTTCGGTGTAGCCGCCTGCGTCGGGTCGACGGGCGTGGCAGGAGTCGGGGTGGGGGTCGCAGTTGGCACCGCGGCCTTCGCGGTGGGGGTCTTGGTGGTGGGGGTCTTGGCGGTGCGGAGTGAGGGTGACTCGGGAACCGCCGTGGGCTTGGAGACGACGCGCGTGGGGATCGAGGCCGAGATCGGCCCCTGTGGACTCGAGGGAACGACCGTGTGGCGTCCCGTAGATGTCAGGGAACGCACGGAACCGGACACCAGTGTCTGTTCGCCGGTCGTATCGGGGATGATGCGACGCACCCGCGTGGGTGGAGACAGGGGGTTGGTGGACGGTGGCGGTGCGGGTTCGTCGATGATGCGTGGGAGCATGGTGTGGCGTCCTGTGATCGGGATCATCGAGGACGAGGGTGCGACGGTCGTCGCCTCGTCGATGATGCGGGGAACGACGGCGTGGCGACCGGTCGCGGCGCTCACGTGGGGTACGAGGCCCGACGGGGGCTGGAGCATCTCGTCGGGGAGCGTGCGGCGAGTTAGGTGACGCACGGGTGCGAGGATCGGGACGGAGGGCTGGACGGGCGTGCGTGTCTCGGGGGCGAGCTGCGCGGCCTTGGGCAGCGGCAGCGGGCGAGGCGTCACGGATATGCCCATGGCCTTGGCGGCACCGGCGATCTCGCGGACGGCGGCGGCACCGGATTCGGGGCGTTTCGCGGGGTCCTTTTCCAGCAGGTGCAAGATGACGTCGGCGAGGGGTTCCGGGACGAAGTCAGGCAGCGGAGGTACCGGGTCGTTGACGTGCGAGAACGCGATGTCGACCTGGGTTTCGCCCGTGAAGGGGCGGCGGCCAGCGGCGGCCTCGTAAGCGATGACGCCGAGGGCGTAGAGGTCGCCGATGGGCGTGGCGGTCTCGCCCATCGCCTGTTCGGGCGGCAGGTATTGGGCGGTACCCATGACCATGCCCGCGGCGGTTAGGTTGACCTGGTCTCTCGCGCGGGAGATGCCGAAGTCGGTCAGCTTCACCATGCCGTCCGGGCGAACGAGGATGTTCGCCGGCTTGATGTCGCGGTGCACGACGCCCGCGCGGGCGGCGGCACCGAGCGCCATCGCGACCTGCACGAGGATCGGCAGGAGGTATTCGGGTTCGATGCGTGTGCCGCCGCGCAGATAGTCCGTCAGCGGGTAGCCGTCGACGAGTTCCATGATGATCCAGCCGATGCCGTCTTCTTCGCCCGAATCCTGGGTGTTCGCAATGTTCGGGTGCGAGATCGACATCGAGTTGCGGGCCTCGAGGCGCAGGCGCGACAGTGAGAGTTCCTCGCCTGTCAGCTCGGGGCGTAGAACCTTTGCGGCGACGATGTGGCCGCTGACGCGGTCGCGAGCCTTCCACACCTCACCCATACCACCCTGTGCGATGGGGGTGAGCAGTGTGTAGCGGCCCCCAAGGACGCGGCCGGCGCCGGATGTCATGCGCGGGACACTCACTGGAGCCCCGCTTCCAGGACGGCCCGGGCGACCGGGCCGGCCACGTCTCCGCCGTGCGGCGTGGGAACATTGTCGTCACCTTCGACGATGACGGCAAAGGCGATCTGGGGGTTGTCTGCGGGGGCGAAGCCCATGGCCCACGCGTTCGCGCGGTCGCCCTCGCCGGTCTCGGCGGTTCCGGTCTTGGCTGCCACCGACACGTTGGGGATAGCCATCGGGGTACCGGAGCCGTACGGCTGGGAGACGACGGCCTGCATCATGCTGGTGAGCTTCGAGGCTGTGTCCGCGGAGATCGGCCGACCGGCGTCCGTTGGTTTGGTCTTACGCATGGTCTGGTTGTCAGCGTCGACGATCTGCTTGATCAGGTAGGGCGCCATCATCTGGCCGCCGTTGGCGATCGTCTGCGCGACCTGGGCCATCTGCATGGGAGTGGCCTGGACCGTGTACTGGCCGATTGCGCTCATGGCGAGCTGTGCGCTGTCCGCGTCGGAGGGGAACACGGAGGGGATGACCGTCAGCGGGATTTGCTGTTCATGATCAAAACCGAAGCGGTTCGTGATGTCCGTGAGCTGCTGGTTCGTCAGCTGCTGGGAGGCCAGCACGAACGTTGTGTTGCACGAGCGTGCGAATGCCTCGGTCAGGGTCGGGTTGCCGTCGCCACAGGTCGAGGACTCGATGTTGGAAACCTGTGTAACCGTGCCCGGAAGGGTTGTTGTTACGGGCGAGGCCATGTGAGTGTCCGGATTGGCAATGCCATTCTCGATCAGGGCGATGGACGTGATGACCTTGAACGTCGAGCCGGGCGCGTAGCGTTCCGAGATCGCGCGGTTGAGCATCGGTTTCTTCGGGTCGGCTTCCAGCGCCGCGTAGGCGTCGCTCACTTTGCCCCCGTCGCTGGAAGCCAGCGTGTTCGGGTCGAAGGTCGGGGAGGAGTAGAGGGCGAGGATCGCGCCGGTCTTGGCGTCCAGCGCCACAACGGCACCCTTGCGGTCGCCGAGCGCGGTGGCTGCTGCCTGCTGCATGGAGGCGCTCAGCGTCAGCTCGACACCGCCGCCCTGGCGCTTTTCGCCCGTCAGGAGGTTGCGCAGGCGCTGCCCGAGCAGAGTCTGAGACTGGCCGTCGAGAACGTCCGCCTCAGCTTCCTCGATGCCGGTTGCCCCGTAGCCGATTGCCGAAAAGTAGCCTGTGGCCGATACGTAGAGGGGACCCTCGTCGTAGACGCGCGTGTAGCGATTGGAGTCCTCTTCGAGTTCAGAGGAGGCGATCGCCGTTTTTTCCACGATGATGGGTCCGCGGTCGACTTCCGCGGCGTGGCGGGTCGTGCGCACGTTACGCGGGTCTGCGTTCAGCGAGGGCGCGGAAATGAACTGCGTGTTTGTTATCGCCAAGCCCAGCATGGCGAACATGATCAGGACGACGACGAAGATCTTGCGAATCTGTGCGTTCATGCGTTACTCGTTCACCCCCAGTGCCGCCGGAATACCGGAGTTCCACGGGGACTGCGTGGACGCCGGGCGGCGGGCAGCGTCTGACACGCGGATCAGCAGTGCGACGGTTATCCATGAGGACACCATTGAGGAGCCACCGGCCGCCAGGAACGGTGCCGTCAGGCCCGTCAGCGGGATGAGACGGGTGATGCCACCGAGCACCACGAAGAGCTGGACGGCCAGCGAGAAGCTTAGGCCGGTGGCCAGAAGCTTACCGAATCCGTCGCGCACCGTCAGGGCTGCGCGCAGGCCGCGCTGGATGAGGATCAGGTACAGGATCAGGATCGCAGCCATGCCGGTGAGGCCCAGCTCCTCGGCCAGGGAGGAGAGAATGAAGTCGGAGTTGGCCAGCGGAACCTGGTCCGGATATCCGCGTCCCCATCCGGCACCCATGAGGCCGCCCGATGCCTGGCCGAAAATACCCTGCGCAAGCTGGTAGGAACCGCCGTAGTAGAACTCGGGTTCGAAGGCGTGCAGCCAGCCGTTGAAGCGCGTCTGCACGTGGGAGAAGAAGCGGACGGCGAGGGCGACGGCGGGGGCGAAGAGCGTGAAACCGATGAACAGCCAGGATACGCGGTTGGTGGCCACGTACAGCATTGCGACGAACAGGCCGAAGAAGAGCAGCGACGTGCCGAGGTCGCGTTGGAGAACGAGGATCGCGATGCCGATGAGCCAGACGATCATGATGGGGCCGAGGTCGCGGGCGCGTGGTAGGCGCATGCCCAGGAATTTGCTGCCGCCGATCGCGAGATTGTCACGGTTGGTGACCAGGTATCCGGCGAAGAATATGGCGAGCGTGATCTTGACGAGCTCACCGGGTTGGATCGAGACGGGACCCAGGCGGATCCACACGCGCGCGCCGAAGGTCTCCTGGCCGAGGCCGGGGATCATCGGGAGGAGCAGCAGGAAGAGGGACAGTGCGCCGAAGGTGTAGGTGTAGCGGCGCAGCATGCGGTGGTCGCGCAGCGAAATCAGGATGATGGCGGCGACGATGATCGCGATGCCTACGAAGAGCGCCTGCTTGTAGCCGACCTGGGCCTCGTCGTTTTTCGCGTACGACAGGTCCAGGCGGTAGATCATCGCCAGACCCACGCCTGTCAGTGCCACCGCGATCGGCAGGATGACGGGGTCCGCGTAGGGTGCCAGGAAGTGGATGCCGACTTCGCCGATGATCGCAAGGGCGATGAGTACCCCGATCTGAGGGATCAGGTTCGCGGGCAGGGTTTTCGTCAAGTTCAGTGAGGAGAGTACGTAGCCGGAGATGCCGACGGCCAGGGCCAGGGCCGTGAGGCCTAGCTCGAGGAATCGGCGCGGCTTAGCGGGGGCGATCGAGACGGTTGCCATCAGAAGTGTTCTCCGCTCTGGGCCCCGGATTGTGCCTCACCCGACTGCGGGACGGGTCCGATGTGCCCGGTCGGAGGCGTGACGGCGGAATGCTTGAGGCCCTCAATGTACTCGTCGATTTCCTCGCGGGAGGAGCGCAGCACCGGAGTGTCGAGGCGTTGGCGGTCCACGGGGGACAGGTCCGAGAGCGCGACGTCGGAGACTTCGACGGCGTGGGAGAGGCGCCAGGGACCGATGGCCTGGGGAATGCCCTGGTAGATGACGACGTATCCGTCCTGGCCGATCGCGTAGTACTGCGTCTGCGTCCACTTCCAGGACAGCCAGGACGTGGCTACCACGAGGACGGTCATGAGGGACACGAAGATGGGGGTCCACCAGGAGGTGCGGGGTTTGAGCTCGATGGGACTAGCGTCAAAGTCGGCACCGTGGCCCGAGGCCTTGGCTCCTAGCGCGGCCGCGCGCGCAGCCGCTCCCTGGCCGCCGCGCGACTTGGCGTTGCGGTCGATGGCAGCGGCACCGACGATCTGCGGGGGTGCGGGCGGGAAGGATCCGGCGGGGACGATGTCCGCGATGACGCACGTGATGTTGTCGGGGCCACCGCCCAGGAGGGCGAGGCGGATGAGTTCTTCGGCGCATTCGCCGGGGTCGGCGAAATCAGCCATGACCTGGCCGATCGTCTCGGGGGAGACGAGGCCGGACAGGCCGTCGGAGCACAGCATCCAGCGGTCGCCGACGACGGCCGTGCGGATGGTTTCATCGGGGGACACGTCGGCCTGCGCGTCGCCGAGGATTTTCAGGACGACGTTGCGGTTGGGGTGGTGCTCGGCTTCCTCGGGCGTGATCTGGCCGGTGTCGACCAGGTATTGCACGAAGGAGTGGTCGGTCGTGACCTGCGTGAGCGTGTCGCCGCGCAGCACGTAGGCGCGCGAGTCGCCGATGTGGACCATGGCCAGGCGGTTGCCGGAGCGCATGAGGGCGATGCAGGTGGTGCCCAGGCCTTCGAGGTCGCGGTCGCGGCTCGAGCGGTCGGTGAGTTCCTCGTGGGCGTCGAGGAGGGCCTCGCGCAGGAGGGGCAGCATGGAGTCTGCGGGGTGCGAGTCGGTGTCGAGGGGGACCAGGTGCGCGAGGGCAACTGATGACGCGATGTCGCCGCCGGCAGGCCCACCCATGCCGTCGGCGAGGACCAACAGGTTCGCTCCGGCGTAGCCGGAGTCCTGGTTGTTGGAGCGCACGAGGCCCACGTCGGAGCGGGCGGCGTAGTGGAATTGGACGGCTTTTGCTGACATGTCAACCCACCAATTCGAGCGTGGTCTGGCCGATGCGGATGATGTCGCCGACCTTGAGCTGGCGAGGGGTGTTTAAGCGCTCGTCGTCGATGAATGTTCCGTTTCGGCTGGAGAGGTCTTCGATCCACCAGCCGTCGGATTGGGGGGTGAGTGCTGCGTGGCGGCTGGACGCGTATTCGTCTTCGAGGACGAGGGTGCACGCTGGGGAGCGGCCGATGACGATGGGGGCTTCGCCCAGGGGCAGCATGGTGCCTACGAGGGGGCCTCCTGTGACGAGGAGGTCCTTGGGGGCCAGTGGGTTGGTGGAGGTGCGCTTCTTATCCTTGCGTTTGTTTCGCGAGGCTTTACGGCGTGAAGCGGCCTTGTCGCGTCCCTTGCCGCGCGGGGTGA
>ERZ772910.1937-NODE-1937-length-10057-cov-2.708658_pt1 | contig 10057 bp, 9 predicted proteins | sample MGYA00511357_ERZ772910 | MGnify/ENA primary metagenome ERZ772910 (study PRJEB29015, sample SAMEA2738096) | human oral metagenome | biome: human oral; feature: human-associated habitat; material: saliva | place: China | collected 2193 ...
TCGCTACTGATAAACCATTAGATTATAGCTTTGGGTTCATAAAAGCTCAAGATGTCAATGGATCACATACTGGTTTAAATGGTCGTACTTTCCGTTATACTCCAACCAATGGAACAAAAGGTGAACCAATTGAGGTAACCTCTAAAGCAACTGAAGATTCTAACGGTGTGACTAACAACGGACAAGTTAATTTCACCAAAATTCCGTTTGGTGACGGACTTCTTGAAGAATTACCACAAGAAGGTGATACCCTTCAATTAATCAATCCAATCTCTATTGTTACTACAACAAATAAAGATAAGGACGGAAATATCACAGGATATACAGTAACATTTACTGATACTGTTACAAAACAAGTAATTACAACGCTTGATGTCACAACTACTAAAGTGACTGATAATTCTACTATGTTTAATGTCAATCTTGGAACATTAGTAGATAAACCTGTGACACCAGTTGTTCCTACAATCAAGACAAAAGCACATACAAAAGACGGTGACCAAACTATTCAAAAAGTAGAAGTGTCAAAAACAACTCCTCTCTACGATAAAATCATGACAACAAATGCTATAAAAGGCGACCAAATGGTGGCTACACTTCACCGTGTTGTGACGGATAAAGACGGAAAAGTGACAGAATCAAAAGTTATCCGTACTTTGAATTTCACGGTTGATGATGAAACGGTCAAAGCACAAGAAAAACAAATTGAATCTACTGTTGATACAACAAAAGATGCTGATGTTCCCGAAACATCAACGGTTACTTATATTTGGACTGAAGATTTATTTGATGAAGGGAAGGACACTAAAAAAGATGAACCAAAAGCAAAACATGATGATTTGAAAGACCAAGACCAAACGTTGACAGTCGAAAAAGTCAAAAAACCAGTTACTCCACCAAGTTCAACAACTCCGTCAAGTTCAAAACCTACTACTCCAAGTACCACTCCTACACTAACCCTTAAAGTTTCATTACCAACTACAGGTAGTGAAACAGGAGATATGATTATGTATGGTGGTGCATTAGCCGTTTTAGTCGCTCTTGGTACTGGTGCTGTTTATTATATGAAAAAGAAAAAATCAGCTAAAGAAGAAGGTGAATAAATTGACCTATGAAAAAGCGTGGCGAATACTTGAAAGACAGGCTCGTCAATTCTTTCTGAAATTACAAGAAAGACAAACAGGCGAAACAAATGAAGTTAAACTCCATGATTTTATTAGAGAAAACTTTGAGATTGTAGAATTTGATGAAGATGTGATTATTTTTTGTGATGAAAATGAGCAAACTTATGAACATGATATTGTTTAGAAAATAGCAGATTTAATTGTCTGCTTTTTATTTTAGGCGAAAATGAAAAAAACAAAATATAAATCAAGAACTCCGCCAAATTATTTTGGTGAGATATTATTTTAAATTGAAAAAGAGGTGAAAATGTACGTTGTAAAAATGCGTGGTGGCTATCTTTGTGCCAATGGTGGAGCGACTAAACATTTAAAATTTGCTACTACTTTTGATACTAAAAAGAAAGATGAAGAAGTGGCTGAAAAATGGTTAAGAAGTGATGTATCTTTTAAAGCTGTTGAAAAAGAAAGTGAGGAATATGAGCAAAATTAAAATTTATGAATTAGCTGATAAACTAGGAATTGAGCGGAAAGAGTTACTCTCTAAGGCTCAAGAATTTGGAATTTCAGCTAAATCAACATCAAAATCTTTGAGTGACGCTGAAGTATTAAAACTAGAAAATTTCTATAAAAAATCAGATACTTCAGAAGTTATTGAAAAAGAAGAACCTATAGTGGAAACAAAAGTTTCAAAAACAACTGAAATTCCTGAAAAAAAGAAGTCTAAGTTTTCAATTCTTTCAGCTAAACCTAAGAAAGAAAAGACGGAAATGTTGCGGATGTTACCAAATGAAAAACCTCCTAAATTTAAACGGATGTCAGCTAAACAGGGAGGGGCTTTGGTTGTGGGAGGGGTCGGTTTCTTAATATTGTCAAACGTGGTCTTGTTTGGCTTAATGGCAAGTGGATATAAACCCACTCATAAAATCATTCGTGAAGAAGTGAGTGCTACGCAAAAAGCATCAGGTAATGGGCTTGATTTGCAAGCGAAAAATTATCTTGACGGCTTTGTTCAAACTTATTTCACATTCCCTGAAGATGAAAAAGAACAAGAAACAGCAGTTAAAGATATTAATGCTTATTTTGTTCAAAATCTGCCAGTGATTAGTCAAGGTATTCAACGTACACCTTCCAAATTTGAGGGTGCGGTCATGATGAGTTTGACGGATAATGAAGCGACTTATAAAGTGACTTATAGTGCTGGTGAAGTCACAACAAAAGAATTCAAAAAGGGAAAAGATACAACGAAACAAAATGTGGTGAAATATCATGATGAAACAACTTTGTTTACGATTCCTTACCAAAAAGTAGGTTCAGCTTACTATATTTCAGATGAACCTTATTTTTCAAGTGTTCCTGATTTACAAGCAACTGAAAATCAAGTGCCTACTAAAACGTGGTCTGATTTAGGAAAAACGAGTGATTCTGTAAAAAAAGATTTGGATAAGTTCACAAAATCATTGTTTACCGCTTATACAACTGACGGTGATACGTTGAAATTGATTTCAAAAGGGTTATCTCTTAATAAGGGTCAAGAGTTTAAATCTTTAGACCAAGCGACCTATGAATCAAAAGGGGACAATAAATATCATGCGGTAGTTCAAATCACAATGAAAAATGCACTCGGTACACATGTAGAAAATTATCAATTTACGATTGAAAAACAAAAGCAGTCATATTTTGCGACTGACTTTAAACACACTTTACCTGAAGGTAAAAAAGAATAGGAGAAAAAATGTTACGAAATATATTAATTAACAATGTTATTTTTGGCGATATTGGGTTGACTGGTGGTTGGTCTTGGTTTCAACAACAAGGACAAATCGTAGTTTGGATAGCGCTTGGTTATCTTGCAGGAAAAGAATTTTTCGGTCGAAAGTATGGGAAAATGATAGTTGTTATTGTTTTTGGTTCATTATTGGCTCTACTCGTCAATAATCCAGGTGGTTTGCTTACACCAGTTGGTAATTTAGTGAAAAAAGTTCTCGGTTTAGGCTAGAAAGGAAGGCGGAATGTCTGAAAAAGCAAAAAAAGAAGAAGTGCCTAAGTTTTCCTATAAATTGTCATTAGACCAACCTTTTTGGATACAGCAACTGACAGATAATTTTGCATTGAGAAAGGCAGTCCGTCTTTCCTTATTTGCTTATTTTTTCTTAGTATTCATTTTGCTATATTTTACAGTTGGAAAATTGATTCCATATTTTCAATGGCAAGTGAAAGTATCGCTTACGCTTTTTGCTTCATGGCAAATTTCGGTTAAAGTATCTGATTTGCGCCCAGATGATAAATTACCACCAGTATTTTTGTGGGACTTTATCGTTTATCAATTTGGGTATGGTTTGAAAGCAATTGAAATATATAAGGGTCAAAAATATGAAAAAACAAAATTGCGAAGTGTAGAAGAATTTATGGAGGAAGAATAAAAAGTGAATAAAGTCGATTTTGAGAATAGAGTTATTTCTGTTCATGATAACTTAGCACTAAGAGATGACGGTTCAGTCATTGCAATGTATGAAGTGCCTGCGTCTATTATTTCAAGTATGGACGTAGAAGGAAAGATAAAATTTAAAAAAAGAACTGAAGCGGTATTTGCTAGTTTAGCACCTAATTTATCGTTTGATATTGGAATGTTACCAGTTCCGATTAATTTAGAAGAACGTTTTGGGGCTCTCCTAGAAGATTGCGCAGATGATACTTATGATATGGCGCTTTATTTCTTAGAAAAAACAAATGAAGATTTATATGGTTCAATTGGTCAACTGATTAACTATAAGTTCTTTATGACTATCCCTTTAAAATCGTTTGAAGTTTCAGGTGATATTAAGCAAATGTTAAAAGATGCGTGGGGGCGCTTTAAAGAAAAAGCAGTTGCTGTCGTTCGTCAAACACTTGAATTTGAGATGAACTGGTATGAAGCCTATGACAAGGCGAATAGAGATTTAGAGTTAAATCTTTCATTAATTCAAGGTCGAAAAACAACAAAAAAAGAAACAGGCTTTTATCAACGAGTAGATTATTTACGAGGTCTTAATTATAATCGTGATGAAGAAATAGCATCAATTGAAAGTAGCGTACAAAATATTGATGATACAGTTATTGAACCATTATCAAATGGCGTAATTGGATTGAAAAATAGCTACGGAAAAAGTTTAGTAAAAACGTTGCCTATTGCTAATATGCCAAACGTTGTAAATAATCTTCATTTAGTAGAACATGCTCAAAAATTACCGTTTCCTATTGAATTGCATTGGAAGTTCCATTTCTCTAAAATGAAAGGGGCTTTTTCTTTAGCATCAAAAGGGGAACGTGCATCAGACCGAATCAAGGAGAACCAAATTGAAGCCTATGAAAATGGTTCAAATCAAAAAGGCTCACTTGCAACTGCTCGTGTTATTCTTGATGAAATGACTGACGGTGTAGATAATCGTGAACTCTTTGTCAATTACCTAGCGACTTTTGTAGTTGCAGGTCTAAGTATGAGAGAGGTTAATTATTATAAAAAAATTATTCAATCTGATATGAAAGATATTGGAGTTCAAGTTGTTTCTGGCATGTCAGACCAACTTTATTTCTTTTATAAAAATCGATTTATCGAACAATTGGAAGAAAAAGACAAATATTGTATTCAAGCTATGAAACTTTCATCAGCCTGTGAAAATCTGTTTTTTACTAGTCAAAAAATTGGTTCAGATATCGGTTTTCCTATTGGGCGAATCGACCATGCAGTCGAATCTTGGGCAGGTGACTATAAAAAAGCACTTGCTAGTTCTACCAATGCTGTATTTCTTAACCTGTTTCAAGCGAATAAGCAAGGGATTGCAGGAAAAATCACAGACAATCCAGCTTTTGCCATTGTAGGACAAACTGGTGAAGGTAAATCATTCCTAACTAAAGGACTATTCCTTTGTCACTCACTTCTTAAAGCTCTGACGCTTTATATTGACCCTAAAAATGAAATGAAGGCTCAATATATGAAAATCAAAGCAAAATATGAAGCCGATTTTCCAAAAATGGAGTTTGAAATTGAACAAGCACGTGAAGCAATTGAAGATGAAGAACAGCTTTACTGGGTAATTCGAGGGATTGAATATAAGTATTATAAACCAGTTGTTGATTATATTAATAACATTCACTTTGTCAGCTTAGATGCAAAAGAAGAAAGCAATCATGGAGCATTAGACCCTCTAGTATTTTTACATGGTGATGCTTGTAAGAAAATTTCTGTAAAAGTTACTGAAGAATTACTTGGTGAAAAATATACAAAAGAAGATAAGTTTGAAATTGCCTTTCTTGAATCTTTAGATGCAGTAATGAGTGAACGAGAAAAAGGAAAAAAAGTTGGTTTATTAAATGTTTTTGAAAGATTACTAGATTCAACAGATGAAATGATTTCTACACGTGCTAATTTGGCTTTAAGAAAAATTAAAAATTCTCAAATGGAACTTGTCTTTTCTCATGGTAAAAATTCAGCCGTTGATATGGATGCACATATTACAGTATTGGGTGTTACTGGTTTAAATCTTCCTAAAGCAGATGAAAAAATCACAAGTGACCATAAAGAGTCATTAATTGTCATGTATGCTTTAGGTGAATTTTGTCGTGAATTTGGGGAACGTGACCGAACACAAGAAACCATTATATTTGTTGATGAAGCGTGGTTCTTTAATAAGACAGAAATCGGAGCATCTATTTTAATGTCAATGAAACGTGTCGGACGTTCTCAAAACAATTTTTTAGGATTGATTACACAATCTATTTCAGATGTGGAAACAGAAGATGATTCAACGGCATTTGGTACAATTTTTGCTTTTCGTGAACCGACTGAAACAGATAAAGTCCTTAATTACTTTAAACTTCCAGTTGAGGAAACAACGCAGGCATGGTATGACAATATGACTAAAGGACAATGTATCATGCGTGATCCATTTGGACGGACAGCTAGAATTACGGTTGATTTCCAATTACCAGAAGTCACAGTTTTATTTGATACTGTAGAAACTAAAATGAAAAATACAAAGGCGGTGGCATAGTGAAAAAGAAAATGTTGTTATTTGTGGGGCTATTCGCATTTTTAAGTGTTTTAGCCTTACACACTTATGCAGATAGTTCAGGCTTTACTCCTCCGTCAACCCCTGATTTTTCTGTTTCAGACAATAAAAATAATTCAAAAGATGATTCAAAGAATAGCTCAAATGATACATCTAATAAAAAAGATTCCTCTAATACAGGGAATAGTGGTTTAATCAATCCACCAATTGCTGATAATATGAACGACTATGGAGATGCTAATTCTCCAAGTACAGTAGTAGATGAAGCCAAAAATGAGGAAGCTAGAAAAGATTTAGATAATTATACCTCTTATATGTATGCAAGTGATAAAGTCGTGATACTTCCTTCATTTACCGCAGGTATTCAAATGGTGTTTATACGGTCACAATTTTTCGTGACGAAAACCATTTATCAGTTTGTAAATTTTGTCAATCAAGGCTTAAATGGTAATTTAATACTTAGTGATTGGAGAGCATCTGTTTTCCAAACTGCTCAAACCATTTACGGTAAGTTTATGAGTCCAGAGTTACTTCCGATAGTCGCTATGGGGCTGTTTTTGACACTTCTATATTATTTTTTAAATAAGCAAATGATGCAGGGAATTAGAAAAGTTCTTTTAATCATTGCTTTAAGTACATTTTTTGTTTATGGGGGAAATAGCCTAGTAACTAAAGTTCATGATGCAATGAATGATGTTACAACAAGTGTTGTTAAAACTATTTCAGTAGCAGGTGTTTCAGGAACTGATAAAAATGACTTATTTACGACAATGGTTAAAATTCCTTTTCTTTACCTTAATTTTGATAATGTCAAGATAGATAAAGACGGAAAAATAAATATTAAGCAGAGTGATATTGACCGTTTGCTTACTTCAGATGATGATAACGATTCGATTAAGAAAATACAAGAAGATTTAAAAGATAAACACTTAACCTTTAAAAAACTAGGTGATAAATTTTTAACAGCACTAGCAAGTGTATTTAATGCTTTGTTGCTTGGGGCAATTTATTTATTCTTTTCTATTTTCTCATTCTTTATGGATTTCTTTTTCATTATTCTAGTGTTTATATTACCATTTGCAGCGATTGCATCATTTTTCCCTCGCTTTGAACAAACAATAATCAAATGGGGTAAAACAAGTTTTGGTGTGCTGATTTTATCAGGTTTAGGGGTATTTGGAACAGCTCTCATTGGTCTATTTGACGGAATTGTTAGTCTAGCACTAAGTTCTCTTTTAGGAAGTAACTATTTTTTTATAACCCTAGTAAAGATTGGACTTTATATTTTTGTTTATATTAAACGTAAACAAATTATACGTATTTTCTCATCTCATCACATGGGGCAAGGAAAATTCACTGGTCGTATGGATAACATGTTATCAAATGCAAAATTTAAAGCAATGGGAACGTTGAAAGCTCCTGTTTTAGCAGGGGTAACTGGTGGAGTAACCGCAGGTATGCTTGCAGGTAAATTTGCGAAAGATAAAGTTACAGCAGGTACTGGTTCGCTTAGACATGGTTGGGATAACCAACGTTACAATAAAACCTTAGACAAATTGCGAAAAAAGGGTTCTGATTCTGAAAAGGGTCAAAAACTTAATCAACGTGAACAAAAGTTGAGAGAAAAAATGAATAAACGTCAAGGTAAATTCAATCAGTCAGAAAATACAAAGCGTTCTAAATTCCGCGAAGCGTTTGATAAACAACGTTTGCGTAAAAATACTGAAGCATATAATAATCTTCAAAATAAACGCAATGGTAAACGTGAAGGAATAAAAAACATGTATGATGCAACTAATGCTAGAGCAGAGGAATTTCTTAAAAATAAACCTAATTCAACCAATGATAAAAAATCAAAAAGTGAAACATTGGATAAAGTTGACCCAATGATGAAAAATAAATCAAAATCAGGTGACACCATTAAACCGTCAATTAATAAAAATGTGATTAATGAAGGCAATAAGAATAATTCTAGTGCATCACCAATAATTGCTGAAAATGCAGGGAAACCAAAAGTTTTACATGGTAAAAATATGGCTGAAGGGATAAAAAAAACCACAACAAAAGAAAAAAGAGCCGTGGGAGAAGGATAATGACAATCCATTTACTCAAAAAATACCAGATAATCCATTTGTGATTAAATAATAGAGAGGGGAAAAATGAAAAAGGTGATTAAACGGAAGGTTATATTATTTAGCCTTCCTTTTTTATTGCTTTTATTGCCAATTCTAGCTTTCTTTGCTCTATTTGTAGGTTCAAGTGATTCATCTTCAGATACATATATTAATACCAATACACCACAGCAACAAACTGCCAAAGTGATTTGGGATAGAGTTCTAAAAGAAGGTGGAACGAAAGAAGGGGCGGCTGCTTTACTTGGTAATAATCAAGCAGAAAGTGAACTTCAACCTTCAATTATTCAATCTAATGCAACTTATAATGAAACAAAAGCAATGGATGCCACTCTAGGTGGTTATGCTTTCGGCTTGGCTCAATGGGATAGTGGCAGGCGAGTAAACTTGCTAAACTATGCGAAAAGTCAGAAAAAATCTTGGACAGATACTAATCTTCAAGTTGAGTTCATGTTTGAGCAAGACGGTACAGATTCAACGTTACTTAAACAATTAGTCAAAGGAACTAATGTTAAGCAAACGACTGAAGATATTATGCGAAATTGGGAACGTGCAGGGGCGGTTGATAGCCTTTCAAAACGTCAAGGTTTTGCGGAATATTGGTACACGTTCATGACGACTGGTGGTGATAGTGGAACTGGTGGTGGTTCAGGAATTACTCCAGATATACCTTCTGGTTGGACTTTGGATAAACCAATTAACACAAGCGGTTATATTGCTTCAAGTTATGAATATAAACAATGTACTTGGTTTACGTGGAATCGAGCGAAAGAATTTGGTATTACTTTTAGTCCATTTATGGGAAATGGTGCTGATTGGCAACATCAAGCAGGATATACTGTAACGACTACTCCAACAATTCATAGTGCGGTTAGCTTTATCGGTGGTCAAACAGTAGGCGGTCAATGGAACGCAGACCCAGTTTATGGTCACGTGGCTTTTGTGGAAGGAATAGATTCAGACGGTTCAGTATTGATTTCACAGTCAGGAACTGGTTTTAGCACAGTTTATACTTTCCAAGTATTAACAAAAGTACAAGCTAGTCAATTACATTATGTGATAGGAAAATAAAAAATAGTCGAATAACGTTCGGTATTAGCCTAGTTTTCACGTTGAAAATTCCAGGGTTTTTAAAGTTATTTCCGAACAATGGAAAGGAGAGAGTATGACCGAACTTGAAGAAGTTAGAGCAAGTGGGAAAATGTCAGAAAGGGTATTAGAGAATAATTTTAGACACTTTGACCACAGACTACGAGAAATAGAAGGAGAATTAAAACTCTACCCTTATGCGACTTTATCTGAAGTTATAGCATGGGCTGAACAACTAAAAATAGCAATTGGAAAAATTAAAGCAATACAAGAAAGTAGTATTATAAAATCTAAAAAAGAATGGGGAATCTTAGAAGAAAAAATGTTGGGTTATTTGCAGATAGACAAAGCATTTATTCATGTATTTTCTGACCATGTTATTTTCCTTGTTCAATTGGAACAGCGGTATCGGAAAAGATTAAGTATTTTTGCGAACAATTTAGATAATAGTGTTCGCTATCTAAAAAGATATGCGGATGATTTAGAAAAGCAAGGATTTTCAATAAGTGGAATACTTGCTGAAAGTAGAAATTTAAGTGATATGAACTGGTTGAGTATCTTAAATTATTAATTATAAAATAAGAGGGAATAAAAATGGAAACACCAAAAATTTATGTTGTAAATTTAAACAGTTATAACAATGGAAGAACAAGGGGTAAGTGGTATG
>ERZ772910.1938-NODE-1938-length-10056-cov-2.529347_pt1 | contig 10056 bp, 5 predicted proteins | sample MGYA00511357_ERZ772910 | MGnify/ENA primary metagenome ERZ772910 (study PRJEB29015, sample SAMEA2738096) | human oral metagenome | biome: human oral; feature: human-associated habitat; material: saliva | place: China | collected 2193 ...
GTCGTCGTTGCTTGATTTCTTGTCGTTTCGGATAAACCATTGAATCAAAGCGATAGCGGCTACTACGGTTGCAATTATTACTATATACGGTATAGCTACAGTGATATAGGTTATGATGATTTCTTTACTCATAGCTATATTGTTTAATTAAGATCGTCTACATGTCAATACTTTCGCCGTATTTTTTGTACTAAACTTGAATCGCTATCGCATTAAAAACGCAAGCAATATAGTATAATAAACGTATGAATCCGCTAAATGACAATGATATCCAATACGCTGGCCACCCCGAACAGGCGCCGCGGCCTGATCCGTTAGTACCAGAACCGCAGCGCCGGCCGCCGCGCGACCCTTTCCGTAAATTTCGCCTGATTATGATTGGCGCTGGTGTCGCCGCCGTTTTAGTGATTATTGTTGCGATCGTGGTAATGACGCTCGCTCGCTCGTCAACAGTCAAAACAGATGAAAAGAAAAAAACTGACGAGACCAAGGTGGCTCACTTGACTGCTGCCGAAACCATCAAGCACGTCAACGTTTATTTCAAAGGCAAGGAAAAAGCCAAATCGTCAATCACTACTCCAGTAAGAGTCAAAGGAAGAAAATTCTACACCGTAGTGCCCGACCTTGACCAAGTTCAGAGTTTAGCTGGTTACGTTCCTAAGGATAAATCAACCTCGCAGCGCGAATCAATCGAGAAAAATATGGACTACGATGGTTTTACCCGCAAGGTCTTCTCGGAGGGCAGTAGAACAAATTATTTAGCTGATTTCACGCGTGACGATGTCACTTGCCAGCTGAGCACCGATATTTCGCAGCGCGACAAGCTCGGCGATTGGATGGAGATTCGCTGTCTCGACACTAAAGTTTACGCTGAATACGCTGAAGCGCAGCAGCCGGTCGTTTCGGTCTATACCCCGGCCGTGAGTGCCGCTGGACAGTACGGTTTCATCGGTAAGCCAGCTCCGTTCAAGGGCGCATTGAAAGGCTACCAGCTGCTAGAAATTCCAGTCAGCACAGTGTTGTATCAGCGAATGACTGCGCCTGACAATCTAGGATTATTCTATCAGACGCCAGACGGCTTGTGGCACTATTTCCAAGATCGTAACCGCAACATACTGGTCGCCTGCACTCTTTACAATAACCGCGAATTACGGATGGCCTACGCTGACCAAAAGTGCCAGCCGATTGGCGGCAGTACTAAAGATACGGTGACGTATTCCGGCAAACGAGATTAGGTCTCGCCTTATTCTGGCTGTTGGAATATGCAAAGATACAGCGTGCCAAAAATTTAGCTGCAAAAATAATTACCGCTCGTCTATATGAGCGGTAATTATAGTTTGAGCGGGTTTGCCTATGATTCGGCATCGACATCTGGCGTGATGTCGTCGGCCTCCTCATCAACGCTTTCAGCGTACTCGTCGGCTGGCGAATCGTCTTCGCTAGTGTCGAGCGAACGGACACCAGTACCCACCGGAATCTTGCGACCGATGATGACGTTTTCCTTCAAGCCGTGCAAGTGGTCGGCGCGGCCGCTGGTGGCAGCATTGATTAATACGCGGGTAGTATCCTGGAAGGATGCGGCGCTTAGCCACGAGTCGCTCCAGATACTCACCTTGGTGATACCCAAGAGCATTTGCGCGTATTGCGCTGGCTCTTTGCCATTAGCGACCAAAGCCTTATTCTCGGCAACGACGCGCGCTTTCGAAACGATATCGCCCATAACAAAGTCGCTGTCGCCTGGGTCCTCGATCTGGACGCGGCTAAACATCTGGCGAACAATGATCTCGAGATGCTTGTCAGCCACGTCTTGGCCTTGCGCGGCGTAGATGCGCAACACTTCGTTGATGATATAGCGCTGAGTTGCCTCGGTGCCCTTCAAACGCATCAGGTCGTGCAAGTTGAGGGAGCCGATCGTCAAGCGGTCGCCTGCTTCGACATGATCGTTGGCTGACACTACTAGCTGCGCAGTGCCCGGAATCTCGTAACGGACTGGCGCGGCAGCGTTAGCGGCAATGACGATAGTGTCTTCGGCGGCTTCGACAACGCCGTCGAATGGCGCTACTAGCGGGCGGCTGTTATCCAAACCTTCAGCGAGAATATCGCCTGCTTTGACGCTAGAACCATCTTGCAGCAGCGGTTTGCGGCCTTCGAGCGGCAAGCGCTCAACGCGGCCAGCCTCTGGCGTGACCTGGACGATATACTTCTTGCCGTCCTCCCAGACATCGACAGTACCAGCTACTTCAGTGATGTAGGCTTGGCCCTTCGGATTGCGCGCTTCGAAGAGCTCCTCGACGCGCGGCAGACCCTGGGTGATGTCGCTACCGGCTACACCAGAGTTGTGGAAGGTACGGAGTGTCAGCTGAGTACCTGGCTCGCCGACCGACTGAGCAGCGATAACACCAACTGGCTGAGCAGCGCCAACTAGCTCGTTGGTTGCCATATCAATACCGTAGCTGCGGCGCGGAATACCCTCGAGATTGTTGGTCGAGAGAATCGACTGAATCTTAACCTCGTTGATATTAGTGTCGGCTTCGATTTTGTTGGCGATTTCGCGGGTAATCAACTCGTTAGCGCCGATATAGCCTGGCACAGCATCACGCGTATAGCGTCCGTACAAGCGATTACCGAAGCTGATCATCGTTTCTTCAGTCTCTGAACGATAAATCATGTAGCCCTCGTCGTCGCCTTCTTCGTCCTCGACAGTGAAGACATCTTGCGAGACGTCGACCAAGCGGCGCGTTAGGTACCCCGAGTCGGCTGTCTTTAGCGCGGTATCGATTAAACCTTTACGCGAACCGCGGGTAGCGACGAACGATTCCAAGCTCGACAAACCACGGGTGTAGTACGAGCGAATTGGCAGCTCGATTTCGCGGTTGGCGGCGTCGACCTGGATACCAATCATGGCGCTAGCTAGCTTGACGTTACTAATATCACCGCGGGCACCCGAGTTAACCATGATCGAAATACTAGTGTCGATGTGGTGCAAGTTGTCTTGGAGTAACTTAGTAACTTGATTGTCAACCTTGCGCCAAGCTGCTACTGTCAAATTGTAACGCTCGTCGTCGGTGATCAAACCCTGGTCGTATTGATCGGCAATCAACGCTGCATGCTTGTCGCCTTCCTGGATTATCTCCTCGGTTTGATCAAGGTGGACATAGTCGTCCTTACCAGTCGATACTGCGGCCACGGTGGCGAAGCGGAAAGCTAGGCCTTTCATACGGTCGGCCGTCTTGGCGGTTTCTTCGGCGCCGTAACGGTCAAAGATTTGCGCCAGAACTTTCTTCAGCTCTTTCTTGGTCTGGACGTTATTGTTGTAAGGAAAATCGTCCGGCAAGATTTCGTTGAAGAAGACGCGGCCTAGCGTGGTGTTGTGAATCTCGCCCTTGGCGCGAACCCGAATCGGGCTTTGCAAGTGAAGTCGGCCCATATCGTAAGCCAACTCAGCGTCGCGGCTATTGGCAAAGACAGCGCGATGCTCGGTCTGAACGCTCGGCTTTTCGTAGGTCAAGTAGTAGTTGCCGAGTACGATATCCTGGCTGATGCTAAGCACTGGACTGCCATCGGCTGGCTTAAGCAAGTTGTTAACAGCGCTCATCAGCTCGCGAGCCTCAGCCTGAGCGTCATCGGACAACGGCAAGTGAACAGCCATCTGGTCGCCGTCAAAGTCGGCATTGAAGCCGGCGCAAACTAGCGGATGCAGCTGGATCGCCTTGCCCTCGACTAATTTCGGCTGGAAAGCTTGGATACTCAAACGGTGCAGGCTTGGTGCGCGGTTAAGCAAGACGTACTTACCCTTGATAACCTCGTCGAGTGCGTCCCAAACCACTGCTTCGCTCGACTCGATCAGACGAGTAGCGCTGCGGATATTATGCGCGTAATCATGCTCAATCAGCCAGCTGATGACAAATGGTTTAAACAGCTCGATCGCCATTTGCTTTGGCAAGCCGCACTGATTGATTTTAAGCTTTGGACCAACGACAATCACTGAACGGCCAGAGTAATCGACGCGCTTACCGAGCAGGTTCTGGCGGAAGCGTCCTTGTTTGCCCTTGAGCATATCGCTAAGACTCTTCAAGCGTCGACGGTTGCCAGTGGCATTGACAGCCCGGCCGCCGCGCGCTGATGAATTATCGATCAAGCTATCGACAGCTTCTTGCAGCATGCGTTTTTCGTTGCGCTGAATCACTTCTGGCGCGTTCAATTCGATCAGTTTCTTGAGGCGATTATTGCGGTTAATGACACGGCGATAAAGATCGTTCAAGTCGCTCGTCGCGAAACGGCCGCCTGCCAGCGACACCATCGGCCGCAGGTCTGGCGGAATCACCGGTAGAATCGTCATGCACAGGCTCGACGGCTTGATGCCAGCTGCTTGCATGCCTTCTAGAACCTTAAGCCTTTTTAGTAATTTTTTCTCGCGCTGGCCCCTGGCGTCCTCGGATTCTTGTTGCAGATCAGCGATTAGCTTGTCGAGGTCAATCTCGTCGAGCATTGCCTTGAGCGCGGTGCCGCCCATGGCTATTTCGACTAATTCTTCGTAGGCCTCTGGCAAGTTGCGATAATCAGTTTCGCTCATTAGCGCGTGCTTTTGCAAGCTTTCCAGCTGCGATTTCTTGGTGGTAAATTGATTTTCTAGCTCTTCGAGCTCTTTGCTCTGTTCTTCGGCCAAAGCCTTGACGTCAGCGCCGTCAGCGCCAGCCTCGCGTTCGTAGCGAATTTTGATAGCGGCGCGAGCAGCTTCAGTCTCGGCTTCGAGGTCGGCTAGTAATTGGTCGCGTTTCTCTTCGTCAACCTTCAGAATTACGTACGTAGCAAAGTAAGCAATCCGCTCGAGATTACGTACTGTGATGCCCAGCAGCAAGCTCATAGCGCTTGGCGTGCCGCGCATAAACCAGATGTGCGCTACTGGAGCGGCCAGTTGAATGTGGCCCATGCGCTCGCGGCGGACAATTGATTTGGTGACTAGTTCGCCATTTTTATCGACGGCAGCTTCGCGCGAACGCACGCCCTTGAGCTTGGAATCATGCGGATTGATATCCTTGACCGGGCCAAAGATTCGCTCGCAGAACAAGCCGTCGCGCTCTGGCTTTTGGGTGCGATAGTTAATCGTTTCCGGCTTAGTGACTTCGCCGTGGCTCCACTTTAGGATATCTTCCGGGCTGGCAACCACCAAGCGCACTGCGTCAAAATCTGCGATACCAGATGTCGAGACTACTCGTGCCATCTTACGCCTCCTCCTCTTCATTATCGTTTGTATCGTCGTAATTATCGTAATCGCTTTCCTCTTCCGAGATTTGGCCGTCATCGTCAATATCACGCACGCTCATGCCGTCGTCGATATTGCCGATACCGTCAGATTCGTCAAGATAAGTTTCTTCGTCATCATCGTCGGAATTATCACTGCCATTGTTATCGTCGCTCGCTGGCACAGTTTTGTCAGCCGGACCGCTAGTAGCGATGAGATTTTCGGCGTCGATATTATTAGTGTGTTCGTCAACCAGATCGACGCGCAACCCCAAACCTTGTAGTTCCTTCACCAAAACATTAAAGCTTTCTGGCAGCTTCGGGCCGGTGATGACGTCGTGCTTGATAATTGACTCGTAAGCTTTAGCACGGCCGTAAACGTCGTCGGACTTGATAGTCAGCATTTCCTGCAAAGTAGTCGCCGCACCGTAAGCTTCTAGCGCCCAAACCTCCATCTCACCGAAGCGCTGGCCGCCGTTTTGCGCTTTACCGCCGAGCGGCTGCTGAGTGACCATGGTGTACGGGCCGGTCGAGCGGGCGTGAATCTTGTCGCTGACCATGTGGTGCAGCTTGATCATGTGCATGACACCGACAGTAGTGCGCTCCTCAAAAGCTTCGCCGCTGCGACCGTCGAAGAGTTGGCTCTTGCCATCTTTGGCGAAACCAGCTTTCTCGAGTTGTTCTTCAATCGTTTCGTTGCTGACACCGTTAAATGGCGGCGTAGCGACTTTGTAGCCGAGAGCGCGGGCAGCCATGCCCAAGTGTGTCTCGAACAGCTGGCCCAAGTTCATACGGCTTGGCACGCCTAGCGGGTTAAGCACTACATCTACCGGCGTACCGTCGGCCAAATATGGCATATCCTCGACTGGCAAAATACGCGCTACCACACCCTTGTTACCGTGACGACCAGCCATCTTGTCGCCGACGCTGATTTTACGTAGTTGTGCGACATAAATCTGGATCTGCATTAGCACGCCAGCCTTTAATTCGTGGCCGTTTTCGCGGCTGAAAATCTTGACGCCGACAACTTTGCCGCCGCCAGCATTATTCATGCGCTGCGAAGTATCGCGTACGTCCTTAGCTTTTTCGCCGAAGATAGCACGCAGCAAGCGCTCCTCAGAGCTTAACTCTTGCTCGCCCTTTGGCGTAATCTTACCAACCAAGACATCGCCGGCGCGCACTTCAGAACCAACCTGTACGATACCGTCCTCGTCGAGGTGGCGCAAACTGTCTTCCGATACATTCGGGATATCGCGAGTAACAATCTCTGGGCCGAGCTTAGTTTCGCGAACTTCAACCGAGTAATCCTTGATATTGACCGAGGTCAGTGTGTCGTCTTCGACCAAGCGGCGGCTGATGACGATAGCGTCCTCCATATTGTAGCCGCCCCACGGCATGAAGGCTACCAGCAAATCCTTACCGAGCGCCAATTCGCCGTCAGCGATTGACATACCTTCGATCAAGATATCGCCCTTAGCGACTTGCTCACCGCGCTGGACTCGAACTTTCTGGTTGATGCAGCGATCATCGTTGCTCTTGGTGAAATGAATTAAATCGTATTTTTTAACGCCGTCAGCGTACTTGACTTCGATACTATCGCCATCAGCACGGATAACTTCGCCATCAGCTTCAGCAACAACCAGTTGGCTGGAATCGCGAGCAATATTAGCCTCGATACCAGTACCGACAGTTGGCGACTGCGGCTGCAATAGCGGCACTGCCTGGCGTTGCATGTTTGAGCCAGTCAAGGCGCGGTCGACGCGGTTTTTCTCGATGAATGGCACTAGGCTAGCAGTTGAGCCGAGTATTTGTTTGTGCGAAGCGTCAATCAACGTCACTTCCGAAGCATCGACGCGGGCCGGCTGCAAGAACTTGCGAGCCGAAACACGCGGACTTTTCAGATTATTATTCTCGTCGAGCTTGACGCCAGCGTCGGCAATCACTTCGTTAACTTCTTGGGAAGCATCGAGATAAACAACTTCGTCGGTAACATGGCCGCCAACAACCTTGAGGTATGGTGTCTCGATGAAGCCATATTCGTTGATACGGGCATAGGTAGCAAGGTTAAGCACGAGACCGACGTTACCACCTTCAGGGGTTTCTACAGTACAGATACGGCCGTAGTGAGTTGGGTGAGTATCACGGACATCGAAGCCGGCGCGTTCACGAGTTAGACCACCAGGACCCATGGAGCTCAGACGGCGCTTGTGTGAAAGTTCTGAGAATGGGTTGTAAGAGTCCATAAGCTGTGAAAGCTGAGAGCTACTGAAGAATTCCTTAACAGCAGCCACGACTGGGCGAGAGTTTAAAAGCTGAGCTGGAGTGACTTCTTCTGGGTTAGCCATTGACATACGGTCTAAAATATTACGCTGTAAGCGAAGCATACCAAGACGGAACTGACGCTGGATCAGCTCGCCAACCATTTTGACGCGGCGGTTTGCAAGAGAGTCGATATCATCAGCTGGTTCCTGAGTATTATTCAAACGAATAATCTCGCGAATGATAGCAATAACATCTTCCATCTGAAGCGTGCGGTGAGCACTGTCATTTGGAGTATCAAAACCTAGGCGCTGATTAATCTTGAAGCGGCCAACGCGTGAATAGTCATAGCGTTTGTAGTCGAAGAAGGTGCGCTCAACCATGGAGCGAGCGTTTTCGACGGTGGCAAGATCACCTGGGCGAAGACGGCGATAAACCTCGAGAAGAGCTGCAGCCTGACTGGTGGTGATATCCTTATCGATAGTGCTGTCGATGTAGTTGATTGGACCATTGTCGACGTCAGCAAAGAGCTCTTTAATCTCAGAATTCTTCGCGATACCAAGAGCACGAAGGAAGGTAGTGACTGGGATTTTACGACGGCGATCAATCTTGACATTGATTGAACCATTGGTTGCAGTCTCAAACTCAAGCCATGCACCACGACCTGGAATGACCTTAGCGCCATAGAAGCGTTTACCATTGAAGCTGTCAGCAGTGAAAAATACACCAGCTGAACGAATAAGCTGTGAGACGATGACGCGCTCAGTGCCGTTAATAATGAAGGTGGCACGGTCGGTCATCCATGGATAGTCACCAAAGTAGATAGTCTGTTCTTTGATTTCACCGGTCACTTTATTGGTAAGCTCAGCCTTGACGTAAAGTGGAGCTTCATAGGTCTCAAGATTGTATTTTGCCTCTTCAACTGTACGTTTTGGAGCCTTAAATTCGTAATCCTTAAACCTTAATGAAAGTTTCTGTCCGGTGTAGTCATCGATTGGGTTCAATTCGGTGAAAACTTCACGGAGTCCAGATTTGATAAATTCCTCCCAGGAATCTTTCTGATGTGCGGTCAGATCTGGGATTTCAAGATGGTCGCCGTCCGTAAAAAAGACGCGCTTACCACTTGTACTGATATTTTTAGTACTCACGTTTCCCTCTATATTAGTGTTAATAATCTTTAGCGCCGAAGATTACTGCCAATTGACGATATTTTGAGTCGCCAGATCAAAACACCCTCGCGGCCAATTGACACACTACTTCTTGTGCTCGATTTTATCATAAATATCGAGATTTTTCAATGAGAAGTTCCGATTTTGCACCAAAAAACCACCGGTGGATGGTGGTATTTTTTGAACATATAAGCTCTCAACTTTATGTAAGCTGACTCGCAGTTAGCTTAGTTCAACATGAACTGTGTTTAGTATAAGAATTTTAGGACATTATGTCAAGGCTTTTTCTTAAAATTACGATTATTTTTGTACTGTATTTTATAAAAAATAACCTCAATCTTTTGAGGCTATTTTTATCTATTTTTTTAGATTCAATAATTTATTAAATTAGATGTCTAAATCGTCTAAATCAGCAAGTTCGGCGCGGGTATTCTTGGTGAGGTTAGAATCATTACTATTTTCATCATAATCCTCAACTGTACGAGCGGCGGTTGGCTCACCGGTTGTTTCGACGTTACCATTATCGTCGGTGTTAACGATTTTTAGGTTATAGCGGGCATCATTCTTAGTGCCAAGGGCGCGAAGAAGGGTGCGGATGGACTGAGCGGTGGCACCACGGCGACCAATGACACGTCCAACATCTTCAGGGTCAACACTTAGGGAAAGCAAAACACCTTTTTCATCAATGGCACGGTCGATGCTAACTTTGTCAGGGTTATTTACTAGAGTTTTTACGATATATTCTACGAATTGTTGGTCAATGGTTGACATAGGTTCTCCAAGTTAATTTGTTATTAGCATTATATCATAATGGTTGCGGTTTGATACATGAAAAAATAAGATATCTCGCGATATCTTATTTTGTGTTTTACTCTGCAGCTTCTTCTTTTGGCTGGTTCTTGCGGAGCTTGTCAGCGTGTTTAGCTTTTTTGGTCTTTGGAGCTGTCTCTTTATACCATTCAGGAAGCTTGATGCCTTCTTTCTTGAAGATGAAGGCCACACGTGAAGATGGTTGTGCACCATTTTTAAGGTAAAACTCAACTTTTTCTTTGTCTAAAGTGGTTTTCTTGGTTTCTGGGTTGTAATTGCCGACCTCAGCCACAACGCGTCCAGAAAGTGGATGACGCTGGGATTCTTGGACGACTAGTCGAAAGGTTGGGTAGTGAGTTCGACCATTACGCTGCATACGAATCGCGAGCATGTTTTCTCCTTAATTAATTTTAGATATTTTAACTGATTTTCTGAAAAATTGCAAATTATTCACTGGGCAATTGTGGCTTATACGTGATCTGGATGATAAATTATTTGCGAAGGGTGAGGCGACCAGTGGCTGGAAGTTGATTGCCGAGGTGTTTTTTGTAATATTTGATACCCTCGGTGGCGGCAT
>ERZ772910.1942-NODE-1942-length-10034-cov-3.130574_pt1 | contig 10034 bp, 9 predicted proteins | sample MGYA00511357_ERZ772910 | MGnify/ENA primary metagenome ERZ772910 (study PRJEB29015, sample SAMEA2738096) | human oral metagenome | biome: human oral; feature: human-associated habitat; material: saliva | place: China | collected 2193 ...
AAATATCCATCTAAGAAGAGAGACGATTTGAAAGTATTTCACTTCAAGAGTATTAATAATCCTTTCTACGTAGAATCTGGAGAATATTACTCAAAATATGTGAATAAAGGATTTATGACTGCCTCATTTTGTTATTTAATACTTCAACTATTGCAAGACAAACGTTTATCGGACATAGACTTTGAAATAAATTTAGTGAACGTAGCTAACGTAATAATTGACGAAAAACAGGTACAAGCACCTGATATTTACAATAAATTACTGGATGATACTTTAGATAATCAAAAATTTAAAGTATTTTTTATCGCTAATAGGAAGCAAGACATTGCGTACTATCAAAATCTTTTAGATAGCAAAAACATCAAAATAAAAATTGTAGAGAATAAGAGTAATTCCAAAAAGCGTCCATCTATTATTGATAAGTTAAAAAGAAACCTTTTAAAATGTAAATAGAAATATTTTGATAACTTTTTAATCTTCACATAAACAAAGTATATGCTAATATAAATAGTTTGTATAATTTTGATGTTGCAATAATTAAAGTACATCTTTAGCAATAATTTGGCTAAAAAATTTTTTGTTACCGTAAAAGTATATCGATTAAAATTTCCATTGTACATTTATCTTTCCGAAAAATTATATTTTCTCGAAAGATATTTAATAGTAGCTGACAACATCTATATTATACTTGTGGTATTTATCTGGTATAATGTTTAAAGGAGGAAGTAATATGAAAAAATTAATCGTATTATTAATGGTGTCTATGTCTGCATTTTTGCTAATGGCCTGCTCTAAGCAATCAAATAACTCCTTAGATGGAGAATATTACTGGATAAACGAAAATAGAAATGAAGTAGCTTTTGTTATATCTGGGGATATGGGAACTATTAAACATGGAGAGGCCGAAGGGTTTACTATAGACAAAGAAAAATCAACCATTCAATTATTGGGAGAAAATATCATTAAACTTACAAAAAGTTATACTTTTAAAGATGATGTATTTACTGTAGATATTTCAGGTATGAAACACGACTACTATAAAAAAGATAGCAAGGCTTATCAAGAAGCTTTAAAAAAATATGGCTATCAATAATATACTCGAAAATTAGGCAAAACTGAGCTTAATTCATAAGAACACTACACTCGAGTGTTCTTTTTTTATAGCCTTAATAAATTTTAAAATACTTGTTTCTAATCTGTATAGACAGTTCAGAGTTATTTTTAATCATTTGAGAATTATTAGAGGAATTATATAATTTCCTCTGATATGATATAACTATGAAAAATACAAAAGAAAATAACATTCGAAAAGCCTTATGGCATATTGAACGACATTGTAACTATATAGAGAATAATTACTCTAGCAACGATATACAAACTGAACTATTCCATTTAAAAGCAAGTGTTGACACATTACTTCGAGTTTTTAATAATGAAAAACCCTATCCAAATTTGGACAGGGAGGAAGTATTTTAAGCCAATATATCATTTTATTGGAATGGGGATCTCACTATATCTTAAAAGATCACATAACCCTTATCATTTATGTGACATTTCAAATTCAATAAGAGAAATAATCTTATCAAAACAAACCTTTTGTATTATAGTATTGCCAGCTTTACGTTTTTTCTGATAATTTTTGAGAATTTCATTCTTTAACTCATCTAATTTCTCGTATCTTACAGCATTAGAAGCTTCAGCCATCCAAAATATCAATTCACCACATGTCACAGTCTTAGGAAAATCCTTATTTTTACCTCTACGTATCTGATCTTCGCAATAATTCATTAAATGAGTATATTGCGACGGCATATCATCTATTTGTTCTTTTCGATAGCCCGTTCCTTTTCTTTGAACATAACCTCCTCTCATAAGTGCCTCAGTTAATGGACAGTCTATATCTTTTTTATTTTTAAAGAAATCATATAATTGCTTAATTTTCATAATTAATAACCACTTCTCAATTTTCTAATAAACATCGAAAGTAAAAATCATTCTTTCGAGATCTTATCTCAATAATATTGATAAAAAACATTCAAATCTTACCCCCATTATACCAGACAAATCCTTTTACAGCTATTTTTAGAATAACTCTACTTAATTTTATCAATCATATAGAAGTTGTTTTATGGTATAATTGAACTTACTACTTGCTTTTTAGAAAGGCTAGAAATGAAATTTAACGAACTACTCAATCTTCTTAATGACAATTTAGAAGAAGGACATAAAATGTCAGAAGAGCAGCTAAAAACTATACTTCTGGATACATCGCGTGTTGCAGATAAATATATAACTAAAAATATTAATGAAATTAAAACTACTTACTCACTAAAGATTAATTCTACCCAGAAAGAATTATTACGTAGGAATATACTAGGATACGATATTGATGAGGAAACAATTAAAAATATCGTTGGCTCAGAAAACATTGATTCACTTGCTTATATAAATTTGGAAGATGATACTCCTCTATTAGAATCAGCATTAGAATCTATAAATGAAGGTTTTCAAAGAAACTCTGAGAAAATGCTCCATTCCTTATCAGCGCGATTTTATACCATGTATCTGAATAGAGGGAACGATTTAAATAACTATATTACATACTTACAACACTTGCAGCATAATCAAAGTCAACTTTCTATTGTAGAAATCGATGGAGACTCTCAATTCTCCGCCAATAACATAGCCGAAATTATTGAGAATGAGTACGATAATCTCTCTAATTTCCACTACATGATTATTCTATTTAAAGACACGTCTAAACATAAAATAAAGTGGTCAACCATATCCGAGGTTGCTATTTTTATGGAACATTTCAAAAAAGAGCACCAATTTAGTGTTTTTGAAAAAAGTAATAAAAAACATCGAATCGATGAAATGTTGAAATTTATTGATGAAAACAACCATATTGATTTAGATAATGATTTGATTTCTGCTATTAATGCCTTTTACGATGGGGTTGATTACGGTTTTCATTTTGAAGATTTACTAATATCGTCTGATGGATCTCAAAAAGCTTTGATCATGCAAAAAGTGGAATTAGATGAGAGCCCCAAAAAATGCCCCGTTTGTCACGAAGAAATTGTTCGAGGAAACTCATACCCACGTCTACTTTATAAAAGTTTTGAATGTCAAAATCCATATTGCTCATCACGAAGTAAAATAGGGCGCGGAAAAAGATATGATCTATTCTCGGCAAAAAGACAAATAATGCTTGAGCGAAATAGTTATTATGATCAAATTTCTGATGACATTTATAAAAACTATAGAAGAGATATTCTCAATTCGAAAAAAATTGAAATTCAAGATTTAGTTCAATTATATTCGTGGGACTCAGATACTGTCAAATTAATCAATAGTACATACAATCAGAAGAATTACCTAGGCAGAACCATTCAAAATATAGTATATCACGATTTTTCAAATAATGATTATGTAAATTCATTAGAATTATCGGCTCTCTTTGATAAAATAGTTAACAAAATATATTTCAAAGAAAATTATAGAGTTTTAAACAAAAAAAAGATTAAAGACTCGATTATACTAAATGGAAATTCTAGTGATCTAATTCCTTTCATAAGTGAAATTGCCAGTGCTAATACTATCACGGGAGCAATCACTTCTCCACCATATTACAATGCTCGGGAATACTCCCAGTGGCCGAATCTTCTTCTTTATTTAATTGATATGATGATAAACGCTAAAGCAATTTTCGAAGTATTAGAAGATGACGCAACATACATATATAACATAGGCGACATAGTAGGACAAGACAATATCTATATAAAATCAAATATGTCAAAAAGACGACAAATGTTAGGTTTTTACTCTGTATTCATCTTTTCTATTATTGGTTTCAACCTAACAGGAAATATAATTTGGGACAAAGGGGAAGTACAGAGCAAACGAAACTCCACTTCAAATCATGTAAGTGGATATCTTAAACCAGTCAATGCATACGAACATTGTTGGATTTTCCAAAAACAACCAGATAGTTGTAAATCCCAAACAACTATCGTGAAAATTGATCCAGTTAAAAAGATTAATTCAAAGGGAGATAATATATTTGGCCACACTGCTCCATATCCGATTGAACTTGTGAAAATTATATATCCATTTATCAAAAATAAAAACGGATATATATTAGATCCATTTTTAGGTAGTGGAACAACAATTATTTCCATGATGGAGAATGGATATAAAGCTATTGGATTTGAACTTAATGAAGATTATTATAATTTAGCTGTACAAAAAATTGAAGAGTCTACTAACACTTTATTTAATTTAATTTAAATTAAAAACAAGGATAATATTCCTTGTTTTTTTATCTTATTTATAGTAATTAGCAGAATCTATCTTAATATCATATACTCAATTTAATAATCAAAATAAATCTTTTGCTAATAAGATACAATTCTTCTAAAATATTTTATATTTTTTTCTATTAACAGTTTTTCTATCGAATTTTAGATCTAGTGTTTATAATTCATGTTTTTTTGAACTAATCCCATACTCATCCCACTTTTTAAGGATCTCTCTTTGTCTCTCGAAATATTCATCCAAAGAAAAATCTTGTTGCATCATATTAGACAAGTGTTTAGACCAAAATAAATTTGTCGGATGTGCAGGAGATAGTATTGTATCATTATCAGAATCATAAACATAAACTGCTTTTTTTACTGATGTTTGGTGAGTTATATCTAAAGAATTTTCTTCTCTATTTTTTCTGGTAAAATCTTCAATATAAATTGGTTCGACTTGAATAGGATCAATTAGTAGCCCTTCTTCTAAATTTAAACATATATGATTGGTAACATAATCAAATAAACTTATACCATTATATTTTTTTTGTTTAAAATATTCTTTGTAACTTTCTATCACATTATACCAATCTTCGTCTCTTTTCTCCTTTTGTACTGAATAAAATGCAAAATATATTAGTACCAATGTAATATCAAGAGATGTGTTTTCATTGGCAAATTCTACTGACGGATTAAACAGTTGAACTTTATTTGAAGGTATGCCAGCTTCTATATGTGAATCTATAACATCTTTTTGACCTCCTCGAATATTGTAATATACAAATCCTTCCCATTTATCATTCCCAATACCTATTCCTTTTCCTAAATTAATAAATTCATCTTTTCTTCTTAACAGAACATCATTCAAGGTTAAATTGTTTAATTCTAAAAACTCTTTCAGATTCTGTAAAGCTAATCTTTGAGTTTCAGAAGAAGAAGAGCCAGTGCTCCTGATATCAATAATCGCCGAAACTATTTCATCAGAACCCAGTCTAGTTTTAAGAATTCTAAATAATTCTGATTGTTGACCTTCGGGTTTTTTTAATTCATTAAAAAAATCATTATTTACAAATTCAACAGCAACTCCCCCAGAAAATTTTTCTAGCATAGAGTATGTAAAATTATTTTTAATAACATGTTCATATGGAATTAAAACTCGATTTTTTCTACAGTTTCTTTTTTGAAAGAGAGTATCTGGTACAAAATATCCACCTGTTTTACCTGAGATGTTTTTGAATTTTTCATTAATTGCATTAATTGATGCAGAGTCTTCAAAGTAACTTTTTAGTTTATCTATTCCTGTACTCTTTAATTCACTTTGTGATATTGCCATGGTAAACCTCTCAAATTACTTTTTGTATTTAATTTATACATTTTTGTTTTTATTTTGTTATTATTGTAGTTCTTTCTCTTTGAAACTCTTCTATCCTCTTGCTCAAAATAAGTTTCTAATGTAAAGTTCTGTTGCATCATATTTGACAAATGTTTTGACCAAAAAACATTTGTCGGACGTGAGGGAGATAAAATCTGTTTTCGTTCTTTATCCCAGTAATACTTCTCATAGAAAACTGCCTCGCTATGTGTAAAATCTATTGATTCTGGCAAATTTTTATCATCAACTGAAAAATCTTTAATCTCAATTTTTTTCATTTGAATAGGGTCACAAAGATAACCATCATCAGAAAATTTTATTGATGGATGATTTTCACAATAATCGAATAAACTTCCTTTAAACTCTGGTGTATCATAATTAGTTTTTTCTAATATATCCTTTGTTTTTTTTAAAAGAGAATCATACTCTTCTGTTTGCTTACTTCGAGAACGTATACTTTTTAATGCAAAATAACACATAACTAAGTTAATGTCTTCCCCAACTTCTTGACTAGCATATTCACATGCTGGATTAAATAATGTAATATTCCCATGATGGCTTATAATAGTATCTTGTTGACCTCCTCTAATTGAAATATAAAGGAAGCCTTCCCATTTTTCATTACCTGTCCCACCAGCTCCATCAGCTCCACCTTTCTTTCGCAAATAATAATTTTCGATATTTTCTGGATTCAATACAGCAAGCTTTTTCTTCCCCTTCTTCTCATAATTTACTATAGTATTTTGAATTAATTTCTCATAAGCATTTCTTTGTTCTTCAGACGAAGAAGAGCCTGCCTCTGAACGAATTGAAATTATCGAAGAAACAATACCATCTGATCCTAATTTATTCTTTAACTCTATAAACAAGGGGTCAGTTTGGTTTTGCCCTAAAAAGAAATCATTATTAACAAACTCAATTACAACACCACCTGAAAAAGAATTTAATTGTTCCATTGTTAAGTTATTTTCCTTAACTTTCTTCCAAGATATTAAAACTCTATTTTTTCGAGGGGTCCGTTTTTGAAACAGTTCTTCAGGTACATTATATCTACCTGTTTTTGCTGTAATATTACTGAACTTTTCCTTTATTTTTGCATTTTTTCTTGCAATCTCTTCAGATTTTACTTCTTCGTCGAAATCGTTTTTATCTAAAACATTACATAGGAATCGGAATAAATCCCTCCTCAATTTTATTTTTTCTTCTAACATCATTTTTCTCCCTCTACTTGATAATATAGTAATTGATAAGGCATTTTGTGAAGAGCATCCGCAATCTTAGCAACATTTTCAATAGAAACATTCCTTTTACCTCTTTCAATTGAACTAATGTAAGTCCTGTGTAATCCTGTTTCGAATGCTAAGTCTTCTTGTGATAATCCTGCTTCTTTTCTATAATGTTTTACATTTTCTGCTAATACTAGTTTTAAATCTGTAATCATAATGCTTTCACCTCAAGACAATAATACTCAAAAGAATATTATAAGTCTACATACTATAAGTAACAAAAAAAGAAGCCTTAGCTTCTTTTATAAACAAATATTATTGGGAAGTAGATCTTCTAGATTGTTCGTTATGATTTTATCTATAAATTCCTCTTTAGATTTTATGTAATTAGCAAGATTTGGAAAATTATTTAAAAGTAAATATGATTGTGGTGCAACGAATCCCTCATTATTTATTCTGAGTTCTTCTAATGTAATGGGCTTTATTTTTTGAACTGCTTTAATTTCATAAGCGTATCTATAATTTTTTAAATACTCATCAATTTTTTTAGATAATTCTATATCATGACAGTATTCTTTTTTCCAATCCTCTAGATCATATTTTTCTCCAAAAAATATAATTCCACAAATAGCCTTCACAGGTGAGCTAATATACATATACGCATACTTGCAGTTAGCTGGAAATCTTCGTCTATATTCTAATAGTTTTGTTTGGTTACAAATTCTATCATATACACTTGGCCAAAAACTCATCAACGGAATATTTGTTATTTCCTTCTCCATTTTATCCTCTTTTCGAAAATCTATATTTTAAAGACTTACTCTCCAAAATTATACAATTTCTATTATACATTAAGATAACTTTTTTACGATCATCAACGAATTGTTTTAATAATAAAGTGTGATAAAAATAATAATAAGCAGACTTCATTCAATCTTCAAATTAAAAAATGTAAATATATAATCCGCTGCATTACCCATTGTTCTAGCTCTTTCTCCAGTTTTTTGTAGCCAGGAGAACTAACTCTATACTTAATTTACATCAATAACAATTTTAACTCCGCTTTTTTCCTCGCTTCTAGTTCTGATAACTTTGTGCTATCCCATGCATAAGCAACTGATTCTCCTTTGTTATATATTAACCAAATTTTTAAATTATCGATACTTTTTTTAAGTTCTTTCCATCTACTCTGCTCAAGTAGCGCTGGTATTTCTTGACTAGAAACGAATCCATATTCAGTAATACTATCTTGTATCTGAGTTTTTAAAGAAGGACTATATTGATTAAACTCTTCAATCAATTGTTGTTTTATATCATGAAACAAACTATGTATTGAAGAATTTTTCATCTCTATGTAGTCATTAATAGCTTGTTTAGTTTTATTTTCCTCATTTGGAAAATAAATTCGTAACAAATCTATCAAACGAAAGTATAGAGCTTGCTTTGAAACCTCTAAACTGTCTTGTACTCCTTTAAAACTTTCGCAACTGTAATAGATTTTAGATAACAAGACAATATCTGGCATTAACACTACGGCAGAAAAAATATTTGCCTCACGTTCTAGTAAACTATCCTGATTGTCGACAGATTCCGTAAAACATGTACCATTATGATTAAGAACAAAATGGCCCAGCTCATGACATAGGGTGAAGTTCTGCTTAACTTTTGGGTTATCTTTCTCATAAGAAAAACTAATTCCATACTCATCAATTATAGTTAAACCTTCAATCTTATGATTTGAAAAGTGATGACTAATTACTTGTATATTATTCTTACAAATGCAATGGTCAAAATAGTAACGAAAGTGATAATTTAGGGTTGAAATTTTTTCGTCTTTCATAAAAGAATATAGGGCCTGTTTTGTTATTTTACTTACCCTTGAATACAATTCATCCAACGAACAGTACCTCCGTTAAGTTATAACTCGCAAAAACTAAACCAAAATGGTTGAGTTTATTATATAAAAAAAGTGGACAATTGTCCACTGAAAATTTTATTAATCTGAGTCTAAATTAAAATCATTTAAAGTATATTTCGGTTGCAATTCAGAAATTTTGTTCTCATCAATTAGGAGTGTTTCGTCTATTCTTTTTTCAGATTTTAGCCAATCACTATTCCATAACCTTATATTGTCATCAGCAATTTTTTGAGAGAGTAAATTTTTATATTGTTTTGTTCTATCGGTTCTAACTGAAATATTTTGAATCCATATCTCTACTAAATCTGCATTAGGTAAATCGTCAAATTTTTTTAGAATACTATTTATTACGACCTCAACTTTTTCTTCATCATCCATGAATTCCAAAAGTTTGTGTAGAATAGCTATACAACTTTGAACAGTTCGAGGATTTTTAACCATTATAGACGTAAGTATACTAATGAGTGGTTCAATGTCTGGTATTTGATTATTTTGTGGACTTAGTATAGAAATTCTATTTTCATAAAAATCATTCAATGCTTTAACCAACTGACCACAATTCGGATATTTATCACCTAACATTTTTATTTCCATTAAATGTTTTTGAAGATTCAGTTTATAAAAACGCTTCTTTGTTAGAGTTAATTTATTACCTATTCTTATCAAAGAATTATTGTATTCTATCATACTGGCATTTTTCGTGTTCCAGTATAGCTTATCTGGTTTAATCGCATCTAAAATAAGATCATTAGACAGAAAGGTTTTTTTTGAATTAATCTTTAAATTCAAATCTAAAAGAACTTCCGATAATAATTTCATCAATCTCTCGGCCGTATCTTTCTTGTTAGCAAATATTCTATAATCATCTCTAAACCTTAATATAGAATAATCAACAATCTTTTTCTTTTTTAATTTATTTCCTATTTCATAATCAGCATATCCTAAAATAATTTCAGCAATAAAATCCATTAAAATACTTCCTTGCGGTATACCATTAGTTTGTCCATATGACATTGCCATTATAACTTTATCTATTTCATTACCTAAGTTATCTTGTTTTTTATTTTCTTTTGCATTCTTTTTCCCATTTATTGCCCAACTAATTGAATGTGTATATATTGAGCCATAACAATCTGCCACATCCGTATCAAAAACGAAGTCATACTCCAGTGAAAGCAAAATAGACTGCTGTTCTACTTGTTCCCACCAATTTGAAA
>ERZ772910.1945-NODE-1945-length-10022-cov-2.880004_pt1 | contig 10022 bp, 8 predicted proteins | sample MGYA00511357_ERZ772910 | MGnify/ENA primary metagenome ERZ772910 (study PRJEB29015, sample SAMEA2738096) | human oral metagenome | biome: human oral; feature: human-associated habitat; material: saliva | place: China | collected 2193 ...
ATCAAGCAGCACATTATAAAGATCGAGAGGCTATTCGCTATTGGGAAGAAGGGCAGTGGCGCCCTATGTCTTGGACAGTATTTTACGATAAAATCCAAGAACTAGCCAAGGCATTACTACATCATAAAGTAGGAGTGCAGGAAAAAGTGGGGATTTTTGCTCCCAACTCTCCCCAATGGACTATGGTGGACATGGCAGCAGCACATCTGAGAGCCTGTGCAGTACCTATCTATGCTACCAATACGGCTGACCAAGCCGCATATATCATCAACAATGCAGGAATCAGAATCCTTTTTGTAGGAGAAAAAGAACAATATGAAAAGGTAGCGCAAATAAAAGAACAATGTCCTGGATTGCAGTATGTTATACTTTTTAATGAGACACTTTTAGATAAGGAAGATACCTTTGTATTGCCTTTATCTCAATTTCTCAGAACAGGACAAGGGGAAGAATACGACCAGTTACTCAAGGAACGTGTTGCCCAGCGCAATATGCAAGATATCTATACGATTATTTATACCTCAGGAACCACAGGCAATCCTAAGGGAGTTCTTATTGATTATGAGAATGTAGCCTATCAGTTCATCAACCATGATGATCGCTTGGCAGTAGTAGAAGGAAATGTCTCCCTATCCTTCCTACCCCTATCCCATGTGTATGAGCGTATGTGGGTCGCCTATGTGCTTCACAAAGGGGTGATCAACTGCTACTTAGATGATACCAACCGCGTAGCTGAAGTGCTCAAGGAGGTACGCCCCCACTATATGTGTGTGGTACCGCGCTTATTGGAGAAAATCTATACTAAAATCTATGAAAATGTAGAAAAACAATCAGTCCTTAAAAGACTTGTTTTTGCTACAGCAACCAGAATAGCTAAGATACAATTGGGCAGAAAGAAAAAAGGTAAAAAACCTTCTTTCCTCTTGCAGAAAGCCTATAATATAGCTGATAAAGTTGTTTTCCAAAAGCTAAAGGCTGCCTTAGGGGGGAATATCCAGATGATTCCTTGTGGAGGCGCTCTTTTGGAACCTTCTATAGGGCGCTTTTTTCGAGCGATAGGTGTCAATGTCACCTTGGGATATGGGATGACAGAGACTACCGCGACGGTATCTTGTTGGGATGATCATAAGTTCAAGCTCAAGTCAGTAGGAACACTTGTTCCTAATATGCAGGTCAAAATAGGAGAAAATAATGAAATACTCCTCAAGGGAGGTTCCATTACCAAAGGGTACTATAATAACCCAGAGGAAAATGCCAAAGCCTTTACCGAAGATGGTTTCTTGCACACAGGGGATGCTGGTTATATAGATAAAGAAGGGAATCTCTTCATCACCGAGCGAATCAAGGAACTGATGAAGACCTCCAATGGCAAATATATAGCCCCCCAACAGATAGAAGGAAAAGTAGGTAAGGATAGCTTCATAGAACAAATAGCCATCATAGCCGATGCACGTAAGTATGTCTCCGCTCTGATAGTGCCTAACTATGATGCGCTGGCTGAATATGCTAAGTCGCTGAACCTGAAGTATAAAAACTATGCAGAGTTGATAAAGAACAGTCAGATAGTGGAGTTCTTCCAGAAGAGGTTACAGAACCTACAGCAAGAGTTGGCTTCTTACGAACAAATAAAGAAATTCACCCTGCTTACCACCCCTTTTTCTATTAATAATGATGAGCTTACTCCTACACTGAAGCTCAAAAGGAAAAATATTTACAAGAACTATTTCCGAGAAATAGAGGCAATGTATGCATAATTAGAACAAACATGGCAAAACCAGTAGTAGAACTTAAGGATGTTTCTATCTTTCAGAGGAAAAACCTTATCTTACATGATATTAACCTCACTATAGAACGAGGCGAATTTGTCTATCTTATAGGTAAGACAGGAAGCGGGAAGAGTTCCTTGCTCAAGATACTCTATGGAGACCTCCCACTGAAGAAAGGCAGTGGTATGGCGGTGGATTTCGACTTAGCTACCCTAAAGGAAGCAGAGATTCCCTATCTGAGAAGAAAGATAGGAGTTGTATTCCAGGACTTTAAGTTGCTTCCGGATAGAACTGTATTTGGCAATTTGGAGTTTGTCTTACGAGCTACAGGCTGGCAAGATGCTCACAAGATAGAGACACGTATCAATAGTGTGCTTACCAAGGTAAAGATGCAGACCAAAGTGCAGAAGCACCCTCATGAACTCTCAGGAGGAGAGCAGCAACGTGTAGCCATAGCAAGAGCCCTGCTCAATGATCCAGATCTGATATTGGCTGATGAGCCTACAGGAAACCTTGACCCAGAGACCAGTGTGGAGATCATGAAGGTAATGCGAGAGATCAATGACTCCGGACGCTCTATTCTGATGGCCACACATGACTATGCCCTGATACTGAAGTTTCCTTCCAAGACTATCAAGTGTGATGCAGGGAAACTCTTCGAGGTAGTACAGCGTACGGTATAGTTAAAACTCGAATTTCAGCTGAATATCAATAAGTTGAAATGTTTTTCGATGATATTCGCAAGCCCCATACTCAAGGATAGCCTCACGATGTTCGCGTGTAGGGTATCCTTTGTTTTTATCCCAATGGTACATAGGATATTGCTCGTGAAGGGTTTCCATATACGCATCACGGTAGGTTTTGGCCAGCACAGAAGCGGCAGCAATACGCATAAAGCGTCCGTCACCTTTCACTTGGCAGGAGTAGGGAATCTCCTTGTAGGGCTTAAAACGATTGCCGTCCACTACGACAAACTCGGGGGTGAGGGTCAGCTTATCCAAAGCCTGATGCATAGCTTCGATAGAAGCGTTGAGGATATTAATCTGGTCAATTCGCTCAGGGGACAGATGCACTACAGCATAGCTCAGCGCCTGCTCCTCAATGATAGGGCGTAGCAGGTTTCGCTGCTTTTCGGTCATCTGCTTAGAATCATTCAGTAGCGGGTGGTAGAAGTCCTCGGGGAGTATCACTGCGGCGGCGGTGACAGGCCCTGCCAAGCAGCCCCGCCCTGCTTCATCGGTTCCCGCTTCCTGCGGGGAGAAAAACCATTTTTCCATAGGGTTAATTTTGTAAAACTAAGAGATTACAACCGCGAATATCCGCCGCATCGAAGCGACCTAATACTTCAAAAGAGCCATCAGGGTAAGCCTTGCCCAAGTCCTGAGTGGCGATAAAGCTACAGGAGTAGTAGTTGGCAAGGTCTATCACATTAATCCCCCCGATTTTGCCATAGGGTAGGGGAGAGAGCGCATCTTCGCTGTCTCGGATTAGGATCTTCATCCAAGGTACCGGATAGAAAAGGCCATTCCCTTGGCTATATGCTTGAGAGAGTAGTTCAGTCATCCCATATTCGGAGTGAATGACCTCTGTACCAAACCCCCTGCAAAGTATGCTGTGTAATTCCTCACGAATCAGCTCTTTGCGTCGACCTTTCATGCCGCCAGTCTCCATGACAATTGTGTTTTTTAAGGAAAACTGGTATTGTTCTACCAAGTCCAACAGCGCAAAAGAGACCCCCATAAGGAAAATCTTTCGTCCTTGTGTATCCCACACTCTAAGCTTCTGGGCGAGTTCCTCCTGATTGTAGAGGTAGAAACCACTTTCCTTCTGAGCATGCCCTATCAGGTCCTCTGCCATATAGATGAGAGAAGAACCCTTGCGCTCAAGGTAAGAAGGAAGCAGTGCTAAAAAAATATACTCTTCAACCTCTCCATAGAAGTGAGCAAACCCCTTTCGGAAACTCTCTCTGTAAAGGGCAAGAGAGCTTACCAAGTGCCGAGACGTTTGGCTACCAGTGGTGCCACTACTGGTGAAGACCTCCTCAAAAGGAGTAGTAGCGGCATAGACTTCCTTGCTTTTGAAAAATTCTATAGGCAAGAAAGGAATCTCCCAGAGGGTATGCACCGACTGGGGAGTTTTTCCAAAATAATTGCAAAACTCCTGATATACTGCATTGTTTTGGTATTGAAAAGCAAATACAGCTAAAGCCTGTGCCTGAAATTGTTCAGAGGTATAATCGTGAAAGAGGTTATTCATGTAGAAACTAATAGGAGCTTTTAAATTGTGTCACCGTCAGTGACATAATTTTTAATAATTGATTACCAATGCAAAAACTTTTTGAAAAATAGGGGATATTATCCCCTTGTAATAAAATGTTTTTAATACAAGGCAAAGGTACTATTTTATTTTAAGATAACAAAGTGTTGGGAGCAATGAAAAATTATGTATATTTGCCGATAAATATGAAACTCATTTTATCAAAATTTAGAAATTCACCTTGCTCTTATATCCTCAGTATTTGGAGCTTATGGATGGTCTGCTATAGAGAATCCTAAACAGGCAGGAGAAAAATCTTGTTGGAAAAGTAAAATCTTACACAGGTAGAATATCTTATCAGAGAAGAAGAGGAGAAAACAATGGAGGAGAAAACGAGAAATTACTTACTATTGAGGTTCTTACAAACGGTAGTATTTTATTTTTAGTTCGGCTATAAAACTATAAAAATTTGTTTATCTCCTTATAAAAACCTAATTTTGCACTCAAATATAAAAAGGAGTATAATATACTTTAGGGAGATATAGAAAAATAAAACTATGGATGAGCTCAAATATATAGAAATCAATAACTTTACTACACTTTCAGGGAAAGTGTACCCTAAGATAAAACTTACTTATCAGCTTTTTGGGCAACCCTTGGGAGAGGCTCCTGTGATTGTGGTCAATCATGCACTAACGGGCAACTCACAGGTGATTGGTAAGGAGGGGTGGTGGAACCAAACCGTAGGGGAGGGGCAACCCTTTAATACGCTGACTCATACGGTGATCTGTTTCAATATTCCAGGGAATGGCTATCGCAAGGGGGAACTCCTTACGGACTACAAGGCATGGACAGCCCGCGATGTAGCGCGTATCTTCCTTTTAGGCCTGGAATTATTGGGAGTGGAGCATGTGGATATTCTTTCGGGGAGCTCCTTAGGCGGGGGTATTGCTTGGGAGATGTTGGCACTTGCCCCCCAATATGTTACCCACTTTTTCGCCGTGGCTACCGACTGGAAGACTACCGACTGGGTTATCGCCAACTGCCTGATCCAAGAACGCCTTTTGGAAGGGAACAATCCCCTACATGATGCCCGTATGCACGCTATGCTTTGTTACCGTACTCCAGCTTCGCTCAAGGAAAAGTTCGACCGCAGTATCAATATAGAGCGCAACCTCTTCAATACTGAGACATGGCTACTCCATCATGGGGAAAAACTCCAAAACCGCTTTACATTGGAGGCTTATAAGCTTATGAATCAGTTGGTTAAAACTATTGATATTTGCAAGGACAGAGGGGAATTTGCTCAGGTTATGGCGCCTATTAGCACTCAAATACACATTATAGCTACCGATACCGATTTGTACTTTGTCCCAGAGGAAAACCGATTGACCTATGAGGCACTAAAACAAATGGGCAAGAAGACCACCTATCATGAGATTCACTCCATACATGGGCATGATGCTTTCCTGATTGAGTTTGACCAATTGGATGCTTTTATTCGTCCTTGTCTTAGCTAAACTTATGGCATAGTTATTGTAAGGGACTTACTAAAGAATTGATTTATGAGAGAAATATACATACTACTGAGCCTGTTATGCAGCACTCTGCTCTGGGGACAACAACCCCTAACACAAGTGCAAGCAAATGCTTTCAAAGAGAAAGTAGTGGAGAAGAATAAGACTATCAAAACGATGCAGGCTTCTTTTGTTCAGAAGAAACATCTGGAGTTTATGTCCAAGGATATGGAAACCAAGGGTGAAATGGCCTTTTCCAAGCCAGACAAGCTCAACTGGAGCTATACCACCCCCTATAGCTATCGTATTGTATTCCAGGGAGATAATATCAAAGTAGACGATGCGGGGAAGGTGTCACAGATGAAGGCCGATAATAAAGTTTTTAAAAAGATTAATCAGTTGATTACTCGTTCGGTAAGTGGAGATATGTTCGACCAAAAAGAGTTTGCCGTTACTTTTTTCACTTCGGGGAAAGAAACCTTGACAAAACTTTTGCCCAAGGACAAGACCTTGCTCAAGTATATCAAGGAGATACATTTGTTTTTCTCTCCTGACGCCGCTGTAGGGCGTGTCAAGCTTATAGAACCCACTGATGACTATACCGAGATTACCTTTACCCACCAACAATTCAATACTCCTATTGATGAAGCGACTTTTAAGCTATAGTATCTTCTTCTTATTACTCAGTTGTGGAGCCTCTTTTTCTTTGCCAGAGGGCTATCAAAAGGGAAAAGTAGGGGAGAAGATAACCCATCCTTATTTTGATATAGGAGAGCACCAGCTAAGAGCCACGATTGAGGCTTATGGACATAGTTTCAATGGAGTGTTGGCGATAAAAACAGTTACCGATAACTATAGAATCGCCTTGATTACCGATTTTGGCAATACACTTTTCCAGTTCTACTATAGAAAAGGCGAAGGTTGGCGGGTGGAATATATAACTGAAGCCTTGGATAGGAAACCACTCATCAGACTGCTTCAGCGAGATTTTGAGGATTTGTTACAAGCAGATAGGTACGCGGATAAGTATACCCATAATCAAGAGGTCGCCTATGTGGCAACAGAAGGAAAAAGAAAGGTGTATCTATTCGAAAATCAAGATAAAAAAATATACAAACAGGAGAATATAAAAGGCTCAAAACACTATACCACTTTTGCGGCTCACTATAAGGTAGGAGGAGAACTCTCACAGATAGTCATAGAGCATCACACTGTGCCAGTGAAAATTACCTTGGACGTATTGTAATGAAAATAAATAAATTATGTTAGAAAACTTTTATACACTTAATCAAATAGAGTCACAAGGAGAGGGAAAATACCTTTGCCGTATTACCCTCAATGCTGCTCATCCGATTTTTGCAGGGCATTTTCCGGACAATCCTGTTACCCCAGGGGTGTGTATGTTGCAGATTATCAAGAATATTACAGAAGAAATTACTCAAAAGAAACTATTCTTGAGCAAGACCTCACAGGTGAAGTTCATGACTCTAATCAATCCTAACACAGCAGGAGAGCTCACCCTACAGTTGGAACTTACGGAGCTGTCCGATACGATAGTCGTTAAGAATACAACCTCCTTTGGCGATACTGTAGCCCTGAAACTCACCAATACCTATAAACTATGCTAAGAGTTTTTTTGTTTTTTTTTCTAAGTACCTTTTGTATACAAGCCCAATCCATAGAGGAGATACGCAAGGCATATACAACCGCTTCAGAGAGTAAGGAGCAGAAGGAGCGATTCTACCAGCTTATGCAAGGGGCTACTATGGATACTTCTGTCAAGGAAGCCTACAAGGGAGCTTCTCTGATGATGTATTCCAAACAATCAGGAAAACTCCGCACGATGCTCAAGGAAGGAAAGGCACTGATAGAGGGAGCTATAGGGAAAGAACCTCAGAATATAGAGCTACGCATGATACGCCTAAGTGTGCAGGAGCATTTGCCTAAAGTAGTTCCCTATCGTGCTAATATAGAGGAAGATAGAAAATTTATCCAAGATCACCTTTCCCAACAACCACAATCCCTGAAGAAATATATAGAAAACTATATTAATGATTAATGGTGTTGATTTTTAATAAGATAGGTGGGGTAGTTTTCGAAAAAGATGATCTATAGCAGAGAATATAAATTATGAATAAATGAAAATAAAAAAACCTTTACATAATGTGGAAAAGTTTTTATATTTTTATATTTTTATTTTTTGTATATTTGCGCCATAAAATAGTTTTTAATCAAAAAATTTATATTATTAGACAGATGAAAGTATTTTTAACAGCTTTATGTTGCTGTGCTTCTTTCTTTACTTTTGCACAGCCCAAGTTGGAAGAGACTTGGAAGGATTCTCACCTGAATGAAACCCTGGAGACTCCACTGGGTTTTCTTAGAAAAGAAAAAACTACTGTAGAGAAAGTAGATTATTTTCTTGGGGTGGATAAGAGCAATAAGATCAAGTATATAGAGACCAGTAGCCCTGCTTTCAAGGTAAGTAATTACAACCTTAATACCAAGCTATTTGGTTTTAAGAACTATACTTATACCCGCTATTTCGAAGGGTGGGGGTACTACCTGAGAATCAATGCTTCTTGGTGTGCTTTCTTTGGAAAAGCAAAACCTACTAAGGATACCCGTCCTATCTTCTTTTTCAACTATAACTTTGGGGCAGCAGAAGGGAAACCTATTTTTGATACCAACTACGAGGAAGTATTAGCAGCACAGCAAAAAGCAGAGAAGGAAAAGGCAGAGAAAAAAGCTAAGGAAAAGGAGCAGCAAGCACAGAAAAAAGCTGAATACGAGAAGGAAGCAGCTCGCTTAGCCAAAGAAAAAGCTGAGAAAGAAAAGGCGGAACTTGAGCGTAAGCAAGCCATACAGAAGGAAGTAGAAAAGAGAAAAGCTGAGGAGGAAGCTAAGAAGAAAGCAGAAGATGAGGCCAAGCAACAGTACGCACGTGAAATAGCTGCATACAATGCCCAAAAAGAGGCAGAGAAAAAGGCGAAGGAAGAAGAGAAAAAACGTAAATCGGAAGAGTTTCGTACAGGCCAAAGAGTAGTTAATACCGAATTGGCTCCAGCAGGAAGTACTGCTACAACTTCCTCGACAACAGAAGCACTCCAAGGTGGAGAAAAATACTTGGATGAAACCCTCAAGGCGAAACTAAAGAAATCACTCCGTGATTATCAAGCATATATAAACAAGAATCAAAAACGAACAGAGGCTTACCCTTTGGTATTGGTCAATTACAAAGATGTAATGGAATATTCGCAAAGCGAGCTTTCGAAAATTACGAAAGTCAATTCCACTACAGTATTCAAGAAAGGTGCCAAACGTACAGAAGATTTCAAAGATAAAGGACTCAACGGGGTGGTGATCATCAAGGTAGAGTTTTCAAAATAATATTAGTTTGTTCATTTGTTAAAAAAAGGACATTGCCTCTGAGGCAATGTCCTTTTTTTTATCGGACTAACTTTTTGTACTTGATACGGGTAGGAGTGACCTCCTTGCCTAAGCGTTTTTTCTTATTTTCTTCGTATTCGGAGAAACTTCCCTCGAAGAAATACACTTGAGAGTCGCCTTCAAAGGCTAAGATGTGCGTACAAATACGGTCTAAGAACCAGCGGTCGTGCGAAATTACTACCGCACAGCCAGCGAAGTTTTCCAAGCCTTCTTCTAAGGCGCGGAGGGTATTCACGTCCAAATCATTGGTAGGCTCGTCCAACAGCAATACGTTGCCTTCTTCTTTTAGGGTCATAGCAAGGTGCAAGCGGTTGCGTTCACCCCCCGAAAGGGTCGCTACTTTCTTGTTCTGCTCACTACCGCCAAAGTTAAAACGACTTAGGTAAGCACGTGAGTTCACCTGCCTGCCGCCCATCATTATGAGGTCTTGCCCGCCCGAGAAGTTCTCCCAAATAGACTTTTCAGGTTCTATCTGTTTATGGGTTTGGTCTACGTAAGCAATCTTTACGGTTTCGCCTACTAAAAATTCGCCACTATCGGGCTGCTCTTCACCCATAATCATACGGAAAATGGTAGATTTACCTGCCCCATTAGGCCCTATCACGCCCACAATACCTGCCTGTGGCAGTACAAAGTTAAGGTCGTCGTACAGCAGCTTATCGCCAAAGGCTTTCGCCACGTGGCGCGCCTCTATCACATTAGTACCCAAGCGAGGCCCGTTAGGAATGTATATTTCAAGTTTTTCTTCTAATTGCTTTTGGTCTTCATTAAGCAGGCGGTCGTAGTTTTGCAAACGTGCCTTTTGTTTGGCTTGTCGCCCTTTAGCCCCTTGGCGTACCCATTCCAGCTCGCGCTCCAATACCTTTTGGCGTTTGCTTTCGGTTTTCTGTTCTTGGGCAAGGCGTTTGGCTTTTTGGTCGAGCCAAGAAGAGTAGTTACCCTTCCAAGGGATACCCTCACCGCGGTCAAGCTCTAATATCCAGCCTGCTACATTGTCCAAGAAATAACGGTCGTGGGTTACAGCTATTACCGT
>ERZ772910.1950-NODE-1950-length-10016-cov-2.677944_pt1 | contig 10016 bp, 4 predicted proteins | sample MGYA00511357_ERZ772910 | MGnify/ENA primary metagenome ERZ772910 (study PRJEB29015, sample SAMEA2738096) | human oral metagenome | biome: human oral; feature: human-associated habitat; material: saliva | place: China | collected 2193 ...
GCAATATCGAAGTCGCCGATTTTAGTACGACGAAGGGCGGTAAGATAGGCGCCGGTATTTAAGGCCTTGCCGATATCTTCACCAAGGGTGCGGATGTAGGTGCCACTAGAGACATGTGTGCGAATCACGAGATCTGGATAATGGTAGCCTAGGATTTCGATGGCGTAAATTTCGACGGTGCGGGTTGGCATCTCTACGGTTTTACCACGACGGGCAAGTTGATATGCGCGCTGGCCGTTGATTTTGACGGCAGAAAAACTCGGAACAGTTTGCTGAATCTGGCCGATAAATTTTTCAATCACCTTCTCAATTTCGGCGCGATCCGGGAGATTTTCTCTTGGAGTTTCAGGTACAAAATCAGTGATTTCACCTTCGGGATCACCTGTAGTGCTAACCTTACCGAGATGGATTGTGGCTTCATACCACTTATCGAGCTTAAGAAATTGATTGGAGAGCTTGGTTGCCTTGTTGGCGAGCAAAATCAGAAGACCAGTAGCAAAGGGGTCGAGAGTGCCGGTATGGCCGACTTTAACCTTCTTGCCAGCTTTTTTAGAAAGCACACGACGAACGCGAGCGACCACACCAAAGGAGCTGAGGCCGTCTGGTTTATCGATCAAAATAATGTCACTTGGACTGACTTCGGCTTCAATTTTAGCCATTTTTTCATGGCTGACCACTGAATTTGGGATTTTGGGATTATTTTCTGTCATTTCCTACCATCATAGTGGATTTTTCTGCAATGTCAAAACTAGTAGCTGCCTGGGATATGAAAGGCAGATGGATCGGCCTTGACTGGATTGGCGGCCGGATCGGCAGAGGTCTGCGGCTGAGCTGGCTGTGGGGTCGGCTGAACTTCTGCCTGCATTTGTGGTTGAGCTGGAGCTGGGATAGGCTGAGCTGGAGCCTGCATTTGTGGTTGAGCTGGCTGGACTGATTGAGGAGCAGGCTGTGGGATAGGTTGTGGGGTAGGCATAACTGGTGGCATGAATGGAGGCGCGGACTGATCGATAATTACTGGGGCTGGAGCTGGCGGCAGGAATGATTCGGGCTGAAGAAAATCCGGGATTGGCGTGCTGGTGGCTGGTGGAGTGGCCTGAATGTAGCTATCCATTGGCTGCTGTGACTGAATTGGCTCTGGGGTAGGCTGAGCTGGAACCTGCATTTGTGGTTGAGCTGGCTGGACTGGCTGAGGAGCAGGCTGTGGGATAGGCTGTGGAGTAGGTTGAACTGGTTGTGGAGCAGGCTGTGGGATAGGCTGTGGAGCAGGCTGGGATGGATCCTCAGGAAGAACCGGCATAGCTGGAGTTTGATACTCAGGGACCACATTTGAATATTCAGGATTTGGATAGGCCTGATTTTGTGGCATTTGTGGCAAAGCAGGTGCGGAAAGCGTTGCAAGATTTTGGCCCTGCTGGTAATTCGTAACCGGTTGCTGACCAACAGCAAGCGGATAATTTGGCGTAGTATTTTGATTAAGAGACTGATTGATGTAGTTGGATTGGTTGATCATTCCCTGGTAGCCGATTGGATTCTGAATCGGTGAAGGCTCAGCGAGGGCTTCATCCATCAGACGGCTCATGTCTTCACCAGAATCTATGACCGGTTCGGCGATGGTGTGACCATAAATTTCAGGGTTTGAAGCTGGTTGAGGGCGAAAGGCTGGCTGAACTGGCTGAGGAGCAGACTGAACTGGCTGAGGAGCAGGCTGGACAAATTGAGGAGTTGGCTGATATTCGACCTGCATTTGAGGTATTGGCTGAATCTGTTCTGGTTGAGGTTGCACAGATTGATATTGCTGTGGTTGCGGCTGTACTGATTGGTATTGCATCGGCTGCGGTTGAATATACTGAGGCTGCGCTGGGGCTGCTGGAATAGTTGGATTTTCTGGTGCGACAGGGATATTTGGAGCAGGAGAATTTTCTGGCGCGACTGGAATATTTTCTGGTGCGACAGGAATAGTTGGAGTCACCACTGGTACTTCTGGGGCTGTTGGGATATTTTCTGGTACCGCTGGGATATTTGGAGCTATAGGCTCAACAGGGGCAACTGGAGTAACATTTGGTACTGCTGGAGACTCTGCGCTCAGCATTGAGTCGGTGAGGCGAGCTAAGTCGTCCATTACGTTAGAGGCGGCAACCATAGGGTTTCCCGGGAGTGAATTACCTAAGGCAGGGGTCTGAGACTGGGGGGCCTGATTCTGCTCAAACATACGTTCAAGTTCTTGTTCGGGAGTGAGTTGTGGAGCTTCAGTGGAGTCCTGCGAGGCTGCTGAAACTTCTGGCGTGGCGGCTGCGACTGCCGGGGATTCCTGAGCTACTGGAGTTGCTGGCGCTTCCTGGGCCACTGGGGACACTGGAACTGCTGATGCTTCTGGGGTTTCTTGAATGGTTGAAGTCGCTGGAACTTCTTGTGCCTCTTGAGCTGCTGGAGTCCCTTGTGCTTCTTGGGCCGCTGGGGCTACTGGTGTTTCATTCGTGGTTGGGGATTGAGTTGCAAAAGGATTTTCAGCAGCTGCAGCTGGAGTCTCTGCTTTTAAGATATTGGAGGAAATTAGCTGCTGGTCGGCGCCGGCTTCCATGAGTTTCGAAGCAACCGCCATAGTGGTTGGCTTGGTGCGATTATTGGAAAAGCGTTCGGTGGCAGAAAGAATACCAGTGAGCAGGGCAGTGGCAACTTCTTGTGGAGTGTTGTCAATTTCAAGCTCACTAAGTAAATCGTAGACCATTTCACAAACGGAAGATTTTGATGGATCACTCCATTCAAGATCCGCAAAGCGACCCGGCACGCTGGAGGTAATATTAATCGCCATGGCATCATGCATGATACGCCCATATTCAGAGAGGGCGGAGTCGATTTCGCTACCGGAATTAACGTTGAAGACAATCACGAGGTCAACATTATAGTCACTGTAGGAATATTCGAGATCCTCTTTTTTGATTTGACCTTTGTATGGAGTGATGAGGATTTTGACATAATCACCTTCAACTTGATAAATAAGATGGTCGGCCTTCGACTTATTGAGGGCGATGATAAAATCTTGCAAGCTACTAATATCTTTTTGGAAGGTCTCTTCAGGGCGCAAAAATTCAAGCGCATTTGGAGTCTGGCCGGAGTAAATAGCTGTGACGTGTTTTTTCTGCTGGTCTAGAACAAAGGCTAGAGCGATTGCCGCAGAAATTTCATCAACGTTAGGATCTTTGGAGAGGGCGATCAGGATATTGGTGGAATGCTGGATTTTATCGGCAACCTTTGAGACGGCGTCTTCTGGATTCAGACCAAAATCCGAGCCACCGCCAGGATGTGGTGCCTTCATGGCAGCATCTACCGTGCTTGAAGCAGGTGTTTTGGGTTGATTATTTTGCATTCCAGAATCCATTTTTGTGTTGACCTATTTTATATAAATTTAGCATAAGAGTTTTGTTTTGACAAGCTGACGTGGAAGTGGGCTACTTATTTTAAAATTGACGAGGAAGGGTACTATTTTAGTTTTAGTATCGTGGTGCAAGTTCACGTTGGTAAACAACTTCCGCAATGCCGGAACGCTGAGCCTGTCCCATGCCCCAATAGTAGGCGTCTGAACGGAGGTTGAAGATTTCACCTGGTGCGATTGAACCGTCATTGGCAGTGAAATAATAAGTATCGCCTGGGAGATGTCTGAAGGATGTTCCAAGTTCACGAGAGCCTGCATTGTCACGAGTTGCTATACCACCGCCGTGGTTGGCGCCACCGGTACGTCTCAAGGTGAGACTCTTGGCAAAGACAGGGCCATTGAAGACGAGAGTTTTCGAGCAGACGAGAGCTGAAGGTTCGGCATAGGTTGAACAGGTATTGAGATTGTTTGGTGCGTTATCTTCATCGAGAATGAGCCAGGCGTCGATACGAGTTACCTGATCTGACACGTTGATTTGTTTGGCAAAGATGAGGATCTGAGGAAGCTTAGTGATGGAGTTTGTGGCAATATCAGCATAATTATTTTGTATGGTGGAAGAGACGCCTTCACAGTAATATCCAGAGGTGGCATAGCAGATATTTTGATCAATATTGAGGGTACCGTCGACATAGAGAACGAGGGTATTATTCTTTGAATCGTCGGCGGAAAGAGTTTTGTAGAGACTATTTTTCATCACGCCAAGTGTGCTAGCGGCGTTTGGATTATAATCCGGAAGACTGATTTGTGAAAGATTGACATCACCTTTGATATAAGCATTCTGTAAGCCAGTGTCATGTGTGGTGATTTTGAGGCGACTGATTTTTTCAATATTATCACGGTATCTTGCCTTGAGACGAGCTAAGAGACTTGATGGAAGACCTGGAACGCCGGAGTAACCAGTGCGACCGCGACTTGCGACAGTGAGATTATTGCGACTATCATTAAGATTAGCACCGCCAGTTGGAACATCAAAGCGATAGCCTCTTTCATAACCAAGGGAGGCACCAGAGCCAAAACCGGAGACATTACTGCCAGCAATTACGTGATATTCATCCCATGAACCGAAAATCTTTTCAGTGCCATTTGGATAAGGATTGAAGCCGCTGCCTGGCACTTTTTTACTGACGGAAGTCTCGATACTACCGTTGGTGTACATACCGCCACCCCAAACTTGGAAGTTTGGCTTCTTGGCAATAGTGATACAGGAAAGATCAGAGACGTTATATTTACTTTCGTCACCACCACTCATGGCTGGACCACTGATGTTTTCATCAACTGTATTGGTGGTGCCAACGTGAGAGGAGGCTGGCCAGATTGAGGTGGCAGTACAGTATTTGAAACCAACATATTCTTCATTGTCTGGGATAGTGCGAGAGAAGGTGCCGGTGTTTTTACTTTCACCGCTATAGTTACCACTGGCGTTCATTGGGCCATTGATAGTATTAACGAGATTACAGTTGGAAATTCCATAGTACTGACAGACGTCTTGAGCAGAGCGTTCGTTGCCAGAGAAGGTGTTTGGAGTGGCGTAGATTGGGAGAATCATTTCATAGATGCGGAAAGTTTCTTTACTGGATGTGACAGTGGCGTAGGCATTCTTAGCAACTACATCGTTTTGCCTTGGCAGGATATGATAGGAACCACCGATGTCGACCTGCTCACCGGCAAAAGCGATATCCTCGGCATCGATGAAGCTAGTGACATAGGTATTGAAATTATATGGAACATAGACCTTGGATTCAGTTTCTTTGGTGCCGCGGTTTTCTGTGGTGAGCGGAAACTCATATGTATAAGTTGGCTTATATCTCGTGTCTTCACCTTTATGACAGGTACCACTGGCGCGACAAGAGACGTAGTTTTGGCCCCATTCGGTTCTTGGGTCGCTCGAAGTGCCGGCGGTATCATATGAAGTCTGTTTAAAATGATTTTCATACGCCTCATCGCGCTCACAACCACATCTAACGACATACTGAGTGGTGTAGGAAACCCAGGTGCGGATATCGTCGTAGCGCAAACCTTGTGAAATCACGCTGCCGACTTCAGAATTATTGGTGGTGCGGCTGGCGGAATTACAGTTGGTGATGCCAGTAGCGAAGCCTGGAATCTGGAAACCATTCTGGATGCCGCGGTTGTTACCATTTATGAAAATCGGTGAGTTGCAGAGATAATCTGGGTTTGGGTTGCCAGTTGGAGATTCCGTAGTGAAGCCGTAGTCAGCAGAAACAATACCGTTGCCGCGGATTTGGTGCTGAGTATGAGCATGGACAGTACGCTGATTGCCATCGAGCAACTCGGACTGACCAAAGAGATAACGACTATCCTCGCTGCCATTGCGTTTCGCGTAAATTTGGAAATGGTTTTCTTTGTCTGGAGTTGGGCGACCTTGCAGGTTGCGGCCAACCGCTTGTGCGGTGTAACACATGGAGTGTTTGAAACGGACTGAGTCTCCCGGCCGAGCTAGGACAAAATTCTTCCCCTTTGTGGTGTTTTGCCAGTTACGAAAATCTAGGGTACCGGTATATGAGAGGTTGATGACGCCGGATTCGGCAACAGTGTTGCCTTTGTATGGCGAGGTCGAGACACCAGGAAGATCGCGGCCACAGTTGAGACTGCCAGCCGTTGGGGTCGGTGGAATAATTTTATCATTACAAGTCGGGTCATTTGGGTCGCAATCAGGCTTCTTATCTGCATCCCAGGAGCAGAACCAGGAGAATTGACCCTCTTGCCACCTTTTTTCAGCAGCCTCCTCATTATCGGTCTGATTAGTACGCTTTAGGTATTTAAAATATTCGCTTTTTGCCTCATTATAATCAGCATGGTCACCATCAGTTCGATTCACATACCTTTGTTCTACTGTTATTCCATCTTCCATGTGCTCCCAAAAATGCGAAAAACGATTCGGGCCATACCCTTCTCCAATTGCTTGATATGGTGGATTTGAATTTGGATTATTTCTATACTTGTGTGAAATAAAAACATAGAGAAAGTCCGCCTCTCCACACCCCGTGATCACCTTAGGATCGGATCCGTATTTAATATGGTCGTCAGTATCTAGAGCTATATGATATCTTCCTCGGAGCATATAATACGGTATAGCATTTTTTACACTAGCGAAATAAGGAACTCTTATATCTATCCTCACCCATTCACCACCTCCACCGCTAACCTTACTTGCACTGTCATTGTGGCTACTATAACATATATCATCAGGATTACTACTACAAGAGTTGATTTTTCCACCCCCACCGCCAGAGCTACCACCCGGCTTCTGTACTGCAAAAGAGTTGGAAGTACTAGTAATTACTACCAAAAGAAATCCAAGAAAGAGCCCTACTATGATTTTTTTTATACGAGGAGTGAGATGCATACTTTAAATCCATTAGATATTTCTGTTAAAGTATATAGCCAAAAGCGGAATCGGTCAAATGGTAAGCGCCTGGAAAGATCCAGGCGCTAGGAGATGAACATGACATCCTTTCAGTAGACTATCGGTACTATTCACGATCTTGATCAACGACCAATAACTACAATTTTTGCCTTTTCCACATCAAAGCCGGGAATGGGAATATCTGCCCAACGATGCTCCGCACCAACAAGCGCGTTTTCGAGGGAATGATCTTCAACATAATAATGCATAATCATTTCGAGACCTTTAAGTACCCCCTCATTGATATACGCATCATTTGTTCCGGTAATGCGGATTTTCTGGCCTTCATAGCCGGGCTCAATTCGAACCTGGGCATCGGCGCTATACGCCCATTTGCCATCCGATGTCGGATAAGTTGAGTGGAACACCAATCCACCCGGTAAACCATTATAGTCTTTTTGGAAGACCACAGAATTACTCAATTGAATATGTACAATGAATGCAGGACCATGATAATCATCCGGATTATTAATATAATTGTTAAAATCGTAATCATGTGAGTATTCAAGGACGCTACCATACATAATTCTTTTTCCATATTTCATTGGTGCAGGTCCGTCCACTCTCATATATGCATAACAATCTTTATATTCGGGGGTAAACTGCTTCAAATATCCGTACAGATCAAAGCTATTGTCATTTCTCCAAAACGGCTGGGTATCCCACAACGGCTTGTTAGTTATCGGATTTACCTTGGGCCACGGATGGTTCTCCGTGGTACACTTCGACCAATAGAGCGTGCTCAGTACGCCATGCGCGGCGGTTTTCGGAGTAGGAGTTAAATTTAAAGTCCCTCTATCGTCAAAGCTTGCTGTTTCAAGTTCAAGCTCTGCGCCGAAATAACCCGGTGTCTTTGCGACGCCATTCGGAAGTAACCAATCGCTCGACTTATACACATTCACCGGGTAGATTACCGGATCCTTGAGCTTACGGAGACTTCCATCGAGATTGATGAGCGGGTCATGGATCAACTCATCTTCGATGTAGCCACCACCAATGCTATGAAAATCGCTTGAGTAGGGCTTTCCATGGAAAGTGGGGATGGCATACTTTGAAGCGCCATCCTGTAAATCACGCTGCGTGACGACCTGACCATTCGAATCAACTTCGGTGTAGGTCTTGCCGTCGCTGGAAGCTGCAGTACCGATCGAGGTTTCCTGCTGAGCGATGTTTGCATCCGAAGATGCGTCAGTAGTTGCGGCGGATGTCGTGCCGGTAGCCTTGCTGGAAGCGCCGCGTTTTACAACACCTGCATAAACCGTCTGTGCGCCAATATTAAGCGCGCCAAACGGAACAGTAGTGGATGTTACACTCATGCAAAGTGCAACAACGGTTGCCAACGGTAACAAATTATGTCTTTTCATGTTACACTCCTTTCAAAGAACCCTCGGGGACCTTCCCCGTAGTTGCCGCGATTCTACAATATTTACTAATAATAGTCAAGCATAAGCTTGATGATTCTTGCGGTTTTGCGCGTTTGAGCTTGCATGTATTTTGAATTAACTCACCAACAGAACCGCGCCGAGATTCGAGCTGAGGTCCACGCTAAAGACCCGCGCTGTTTTAATGTGGAGAGTTTAATATGGAGAGTTTGCGGGATTTAGGATAAAATAGAGCTATGCCAGAGTTGCCGGAAGTTGAAACAATTCGTCGGGGGCTAGATCAGTTTATTTTACGAAAGTGCGTAAAGACTGTGCAGGTTTTTTGCGAAAAATCTTTTATTGGCCCGAAAGAGTTGATCGAGGGGCAAGAAATTATTGCTATTCGCCGTTTTGGGAAGGCACTGATTTTTGATTTTGCAAACGGAGTTTCGATGATGGTACATCTGAGAATGACCGGACAGCTAATTTTTCGGGCTTTCGGCGAAGAATCCGGCAAAGATTATCGAGAGATGATTGAGGCTGGTGATTTCAAAACCTCGCTTTATGACGAAAAAAGTTTTGCGGGCGGACATCCGACAGATAGCTTCTTCTCGGAACTGCCAAACAAACAAACCCGCGTATCGTTCGCCCTTGAAAATGGAACCTTATATTTTAACGACCAGCGAAAGTTTGGGTTTTGCAAAGTTCTAGAGACCAGCGAGGTGATGCAGGATAGTTTCATCAAGAAACTAGCCAAAGAGCCTTGGCAGATGAGCGTGGTGGAGTTTTCTAAAAATCTGGCACGACACAAGAATGCGGAAATAAAACCAACTATTCTTGATCAGACGGTGATTGCCGGGCTTGGTAATATTTATGCGGACGAGGCGCTATTCCTAGCTAAAATTCATCCAGAAAGACTGACTGGATCGCTTAGTGAGACCGAGATTTCCGACTTATTGGAGGCGGCAAAATCGGTAATGCAGGCGTCAATTGATTCTGGCGGCAGCACAATGGCGACTTACGTAAAAGCGGATGGCACACGTGGAGATTATCTACAGAAATTTGCACAGGTATTTCGCCGAGAAGGGGAGCCTTGCAATCGCTGCGGAACGGAAATTATTAAAATAAAAGTGGCAGGTCGCGGTACACATCTTTGCCCACATTGCCAACAGAAGATTCTATGATTTATCTGATTGATGGAGACGATCGCCAAAAAGCTGAGTCGAAAGCGAAGGATTTTTTGGGTGAAAATTATGAAGTGATTGACGCAGAGAGCCTGGAAAAGGCGGATTTGGTATCGATTTTTCAGGGTACGACTTTGTTTTCTGAAACAAGAAAAATCCTGATCAAAGATCTAGGCGCAAAGAAAGAATTATTTGCTGAGCTACCAAAATATCTTGAGACTGAACATAGGATTGTGGTGTTAGAGCAGAAAATCGACAAGCGGAATGCGGTTTATAAGGAATTGACAGCCGCGGCGAAAAAAAATCCCCAGCTTGTAATAATTGATGAATTTAAAATTACTGAAGAAGTGGACAGGTTTTTGACTTTTCGCGTGTTTGATATTGCTTTGACCGATGGAAGGCGGGCGGTAAAACTACTGCGTGAGGCTGAGGAAAATAATAGTCCATACCTAACAGTGGGGTCCTGGACCAAGAAGGCAGTGGATTTACTGGCGGCCAGACCAAACGGTGAACGCGAAAAAAGAATCGTGAAGAAACTTGCCGAAATTGACATGATGCTAAAGCAAACTAGCTTTTCGAAAGAGCCTTGGCTTTTACTGGAAACGTTTTTATTT
>ERZ772910.1952-NODE-1952-length-10012-cov-3.167721_pt1 | contig 10012 bp, 13 predicted proteins | sample MGYA00511357_ERZ772910 | MGnify/ENA primary metagenome ERZ772910 (study PRJEB29015, sample SAMEA2738096) | human oral metagenome | biome: human oral; feature: human-associated habitat; material: saliva | place: China | collected 2193 ...
TAGTCTCTAAATAATTCAGCCTGACAGGCATCTAATATACCTATCACTTTTGCGTTTAGTTCTTTGTATTCATCTGAATTAGGTTCGCTTTCTGTGGCTAAATTATAATCCACAGTATATTCTCCATCATTTTCCACTACTTTAAGTCTAGCTAGTCTAGTAGCCTCATGTATAATCTTCCCATCTTTACGTCTATCAGTAGGTATAGCTTCAGTTATTATAATATAGCCATCTGTGTTTTCATCATCTCCTGCATCATCACGCCATAGTATTATATCAGAATTTACTTCAACTCCTGGCATAGTGAACACACATAAAATATTATTTTCATTTATAAATCCCATATTTATCCCTCCTAAATAGTTAAATATTCTTCACTTTCTACAAAATCTAAAATTTCTTCCTCATAATTATGAAGAATTACTGTAACTCTATCCTTTCTTTGTTTCATTAATTCTTCATTACCTACTTCAGTCGGACCAGCGACTATTGTGTAGTCTATATAAAAATGCTCAGCCGACTCTTCATGTACACTTATATGTACTTGTGCTATTATTCTAGCATCATAAGAACCATCTTCATATGTTTCTGCATCTGGTTCTATTTGCATTACTACTAGTTTTCCTAAATAGCCTTTGTAAGCTAACACTACCTTTGTACCATTATCTTCCATGACTCCTAACACTTTATCTGCCATTATTCATCAGCTCCTTGTATGTCAAATTCTCTTATTGTGTTAAACGGAGCAAAACTCTTCGTATAAATATCTGAGTTATCGTATTCTCTAAACTCATCAAAGATACTTCTCAAAATAATGTTACTTCTATCCATGAATACATTGATATCTTCTATATAAGGACAGTCTTCGATGTGTGCCTTTATGTCTGCTACTAATTGTGTTACGTCTGTTATTTTTGGTTTTACTACTGTGTTATAAATTCTTAAATCACCTTTATTCAAATAAACTAAAAATTCAAACTCTAGCCATCCTTTTCCTAAATTGTAGCTAGTTGATAATACAATGTTTTCTTTTTTCATACTTCTTTCCTCCTATTAAATTAAAATAATATAAATAAATATTAAATACACTTAAATATATATAATTATTGGTTTTATAAAAAAATCGGTAAAAAAAAAGAAAGAGACCCGTTTAATACAGGTCTCTCAAATATTTTATTCTTCACATTTATTTTCAGTAGAAGTTATTATACGTCCATCTATAACTTCTACATGAATTACATATGAAGATGATGTATGATTGTATTTATCTAGTTCCAATCCAAATGTAGATTCTATAGCACTGTTAACTCTATTCATAGTAACACCTAGTAAACCATTAACTATAGTGCATAGCTCACTATCTTCTAACATATGCATATATTCTATAGTATCATCTAATTTCATCTTTTCTCCAAATTTTAATACTAATGCATCTCCGTTTTCATCAATTACTAAAGAACCATCATCTGACTTATATACAAAGTTAGTATTAATATAGGTATTTTTTGTACTTCTGATACAATCCATACTAAATTCAATTTTAATGCATCCGTCTTTAATCATAACTTTACCTCCATTGTTTTATTCTATTATCAAACCTCTTTTTATATTCTTCCTCTTCCTCATCATCCAAAATTATAAATTTAGCAGTCGGATAATAAGTTATAGTCTTACGCATTTCAGCATCTGGTGTTTCATTTGGCACCAATATATAAGACTTACTCCAATCAATATTAATATCGTGGAGTCTCTCAGAATTAGATAAATCATCCACGATAGAGTTTATTTCTTCTAAACTATAATTACTTATATTGATATTAGATAAAAGCTCTATTTTTGCTCTCTGTTCTATCAATATAAGTTCTTGTATTTCAAATTGTCTTCTAGCATAGACATAGCATACTACTACTGCAAATAATAGTATGCATATATCAAATATATTAATTTTGTACCCTTTCATTACGTTCCCCCATTATCTTAGTAAATACTTTATTTTCAAGATCAGCGGGATTGAATTCGTTTGCATCTCCTAACATTTCATTTACATCTACACCATAATGTTTACACATTTCTTCTGCATTTTCTCTTGTAAGAGGTCCTACATATATTTTATGGTCTATACGTCCACTTCTTATAAGAGGTTCTGGAAGTAACTCTATATTATTTGTAGTGATGATTAATATGATATTATTCGGACTTATATTACTGTCTAAGAATTGCATAAGCTTGTCAACAGTACGTCCTTTTTGAGCTACTTGTCTAGATTTCTCTTTTTCATCTCCATCTCCTACTCCTAATATAGATTTATCTATATCTTCTATTACGCATAGAGCAGGACAAGGTTTACCATTCTTATCTGTATTTCCAACACTGTCATCATTTATACTACCAGCTATAACAGCAGGAGAATTTCCTTCCGATAATAATCCCTCTAAGAAATATATAGTCTCTAAGTTAAGATTTTCAGCTACATGCTTTACAATAGAAGTTTTTCCTGTTCCTGGAGGTCCGTATAAAAGTATAGCTGTTTTATATTTTCTTCCAAATTTATCATAGATATCTTTATTATTTATAAAATCACCTATAACATCATCTACTTTACCTACAAAATCACCAAATATCTTTTTATTTGTTCTTGGTTCTTTTGTAGTGAATTGGTTGAACATACTATTAGATAACTTACTAACAAGTCTAATCATATCGTCATCATTATTTTTAAGTTCAAAAGAAGCCTTGACTGACTCTACGAGAGCTGATCTTCCTAGACCATAGAAATCTACACCAAGCATATTCTTTACTCCGTCTCCACTAAAGCTATCCTTTATTTGGAAACTGTACACATATGCCCAGCAAAATCTTCTAACTCTAATTAAATAACTTCCCCACATAAGAGATTTATTAAACTCATTATACAGATACATATTATTATTAGTTAAAAGTTTTCTACTACCTTCGCTATAACAGTTATTTATCAACCATTCTTTGACTTTAGTTTCCATATACGCTCCAGATACAGATACACCCATAATATATCTTCTCTTTACAAATACAAATAAAGAGATTAACCATCCCCTTATTGTAGATAAGAAATACGTAAGAAATCCTAGTAAAGCTACGTTATTAAGTGTAATTAATTCTTTTAAATTATTCATTTTCTTTCCTCCTGTGCTAATCTTCTAAAACTATAGCGGAACCACCGATAATTCCGTTTAAATACATATTATTATATTCTCCATAGACTATCTTATTATCTCCTATAGTTCTATGGTTATACTTGCTTATAGCGTCTATTATAAGCTGTTTGTGCGTTAAATTTCTTAAAGCGGCACTTCCATGACGTAATAATCTATCAGGTGTGAAATACTCTATTGTACTAACTCTGTATTCATTCGTAGCCACTTTCTTAATAATGTATTTATCAAATCCTTTATTATCAATACAGAAAGTACATAATTCTTTAAGCATAATTTCTATTATAGCACTACGTATTTTACCTGGAATTATATATCCATTATTACTTATATACATTAAGAAATTTCCCACACTATGTTTGCTAAATCCAAATCTCTTAAATGTTTGTAATACAACTCTAAGAGCTCCATCATCAATCTTTTCAACCATGTGGTAATCTTTTTCTTTTGTAACATCTATAATCTTTCCTATTCTTGTTTGTAAATTTACAGTCCAATCATCAGGGAAGACATAGTTAATAATATTATAATCTCTGATATTTCTACTATGAGTAAAGCCTCTTTTAAATAATGCGATAGCTTTAAGCATTCCTACAAGCTCCATAGTAGCTAATTTTATTTTTTCTACATCTAATTTATCTTTTACTGTAGCTTTTTCATCATAATTTATGTGGTTAAATCCAAAGCTTATATTAAGTCCTACATCCAGTTTAAATAATCTAGAGGCATCTCTTACGTTAGAACTCAATAAATAGTTATACACACTGTCATAAACTTCCCAAGTGTCTGTCAACACTATTCCAGATTTCCATATATCATTTATAAATGTTATAAGTTCTGGTCCGTATTTAACAGAAGTATTCTTACAGATATCCAAAGTAAGATTATTTATTAGTCCTGGCGTATCAAAGTGATTTATAAAGAACACTCCTATTCCTAAAGCATTAAATGTACAAGTCCTATTCACATTATTATTAGTTATGATATGAGCAAATTGTGCAAGAGCTCCTCCTAAACTATGTCCTGTAAAATATATTTTAGCTTGTGCCATTTTTGCCTCTTTAAGTTTCCATTGTACATGACGTAGAAACCAGTATGTATTAACCAGTTGAGGATTATATTTATTGAATAAGCAAATATCAATGTCTGTCAATTTATCTGCTATGTCGTCTGTTCCTCTGTAAACTATGATGATTTGCTCTGTTTCTTTATTTAAAAAAGCAGAAGCGTAAAAGCCATTTGACTTCTTATAGTCCTCTAGCTTCAATCCTATGTCGCTGACTCTTGATTTAATTAGTCCAGAACCAAATAAATCACTCATAAGTTTTAAGTCATTTGCAGCATAGAAAAGCTCCCACTTCTCAAATTCACTACCCCAGATAGGGACTTGGTAGTCCCCATCCTCAGTGTAGCATGCAAACAGACATCTAGTTTTGACATTGTTGTCCTCAGGAATCTTATTGAAAAATTCTTCATTGAATAACGCGTCCATCACGTTAGTCCCTTCTGGGATACGCATCCAGTTCAGGTATCCCATTTGAGCAAATCCTGCGTAAACTATATCTTTTATGTCTTTTGCCATTATTATCTCTCCTTATTTACTTAAATATTCTTTTAGTCCGTTTATACTATTTTCTACAGCTTCTAATCTTCTGTTCATTATTTTAATTATATTTATCATGTTATTTTTATTTATGTCAATGTCATCATTACTATCATCAATTTCTGCTTCTATTTCTGAAATATATCCTTTATACTCATCAAGAGTTCCTTTAAATATATAACTACCATTTACACTTTTTAAATATTCTAATTTTTCTTCTGAGGTATCTTCTTCTGTAATATCTCTAAATGAACGTGTTATATCTAATAAGTCATTTTCATATGACCCAGTAACGTCTACAGTTTTACGATATCCAACTTTCTTATCAGGATCCCATAATAATATAGTAGCAGACCCGTGTGTTATTATTGTCCCATCATAAACAGATTTATATGCAGCCACAATTAAATCTTCAGCCATATCTCTAAGAGCATCTAAATAAAACAACCCATCTTCATTCAATGTAAACGCTACATCATTTGTGTTTATAATATTAGCTGGGTGATATTTAGAAATATAATTGTGCATAAAATTTGTTAAAGTTCTTAATTGGTCTGGCACTATTTCGCAGTCAACTCCTAATTTAAATATTACATGTCCTTTGTACATAAACAATCCTCCTTAAATTATTTAAAAGTTATTAATCATCCAAAACTTCATCTCTGTCATCTCTATCCCAAATATCTAGAAAATCTTGTATATCTTCTCTTATCATAGACTCTTTAGGTAAATCTGTAATAGCAACTTTAAGCCAATGCTTTCTTGTACATAAACTATGATTATCTGATATAATATTAGATTCTGTTTTAATACCTGGTGTTAAAGATGACTTGTATAATTTGTTATATAAACCAACTTTTATATCATAGTCAAATAATATGCATTCTACAGATATGCTGTAATTAAATCCAACTGGTAACAATTCTTCTTCATATTTGAATAATGTAGTATAAGTATCTATATATCTAATGAAATCATCAGCACATTTCTTATATGCACTATCCATATTTTTGATATTAAACCATGTTTCATAAGCTCCATCAAATGGATTATCATTATTGCCTCTGTCATTTATAGTATTCTCTGCATTTGCTGACACAAACTTATTTCTAACTAATCTAAATAATCCTTTACTATAATCATCAACAGATCCGTTTTCATCAGTCACTTTTACTCTTAAATAAGCTCTTAACATAGTTTATTCCCCCTTTAACATTGATTTAATAATTGCATCCATGTTTATTAATTGTTCACCAAGTGTAGCTATTGCTTCTTCTATAGCCTCCATTCTTTCTTCAATAGGCATTTGAGAAATTTTCTCTTTAACTTCACTTCTAAGTTCTTTTAAATACCCATTTACTTCTTCATATATCTTATCTGACAAACCTCCTATATTCTTTATAGTAGCAAAGAAATGACGTCTTTTAACTTCATCAGAAGATTCGTCTATTGCAGCTATAGTTTCAAGTAACTCATGATTACTTCCTCTATTTTTGATTAGTTTTATAATTCCTTTCTTTTCATCTGGATTATAATACACATGTGCAGCCTCTATGTGGCTGATACATCCTGATAGAAATAATCCTACAGAAGTATTTTCCATATGTTTCCTAATTGTGTTATAAACATCATATGTTATTTTTGAGAAGTCTTCATCTGGAATACATATTCCATGATTTGCATACTGAACATTTATCTTTAGCTCAGACTCAATACTAGTCTTTATAAACTCTCTCAATACATATAATACCGCCTTATCTGTATCACCGTCTGCCGATGTATCTAAATTAAATACAATCAAATTCATTCTCTTCCCTCCTATTTATTTAAAATTTTTTCTTCTAACATTTCTACAGTTGCAATGAGCTTATTCATTTTTTCTATAAACTCATTCATAGTTCTACATGTATGTTCATCTAGCTTATCAGAAACTTCATTTGTTTTTTCTTCAATAGCAACTTCAGTTGATGCTTCAGGATGTAGTTCTTTACGTAATTTATTAAGCTCATCTGTTAATATCGCCTCTACAATCAGATTACCAGGTACAAGATTATCCATTAACATATGTTCTAATACATTTATTTTAGATCTTAATGAGTCTGTTGATATTGTAGACATTTCATCTGTATCTATATATCCATCAAAATCCATTCTGTAGGTCATCATTCCACCTTCAATAAATTCATCGTCCCAATGTAAAAACTCAACAGCCACTTCAATATCATATGCTGTGTATGACATTGCTTTTATAAACTCTGACATCAATGTTTCGACGTCCTTACTTAAACATCTCCACTCTGTCATATTAAAGGTTATTCTTTTATCATTACACACTTCAATAGTGTCATCTGTCTTATATGCAGTGTGTATAACTTCATACTTACTTTCTAGCATTTTAATTAAATATAATTGAAATAAATCCTTTAATCCATCTACATCTTTCTCATCATGTTTAATTTTTGTTATTATAAACGATCTCATTTTCTTTCCTCCTTATAATTTAAAAATATCACTATGTATAGCATCTATAACTCCAACGTCATTAAAATTTTGTATTAAAAGTCTGTCGACGCTAGACTCATTCAAAGTAACCAGGTCGCTATAGAATTTCTTATCTATGTAATCATAACCTATATTTGTATATACTCCAGCATTAGTTATTGTATTCCATTTTATAATTTCTATACAGAATACATACCCATCCTCTTCATATTCAGCTATAGACTTTTTCACAAGTTTAATAATCTTTTTAAACTCACGGTCCAAACCTAGTAACTCACCCCTAATTTCAGTTTCTGTAGTAAATTTAAAACACTTACTACCAGCCACTAGATTTCTTTTCTGTATCCTATGACCATGTTTATATTCTATCTTAGATTTCACTAATTCCATTATTAGTGGAATTGAGTTTTGTATATGCCTATTAAAGTTATTATAGGCGTCTATAACTACAAAATTTAAAATCATGAGCAATCCCTCCTTATTAAAATCTAAACTTTGTGAAAAATCCTTCAAGCCAATCATATGCGTATAGATATATAAAGAAAATCACTATATATGCAAATAATCTAAATATACATTTTTTATAATAATTATCTTCTAAAGATAATCCTTTTTCTTCAAATGCTCTTGGTATAAATACAAATAGAGCAAACGCATATGCTATACCACACACTACTGCCAATACTTTTATCCACATATTCCCTCCTAGAATGTAGACTCTCTATGAGCCAGACACTTTCTTTTCATATCTATATCAGTACTTCCCATAAGTACTAACTTAGATATTAAATCCACTACTTCAGTACTTTCCACTAGAATGCTGTTAATAAGCTTATATTGCATTCTATTAGAATACATTCCTAAAGCTAATGAATTAAGAGCAGATAGTCTAAGCTCATCAATCTCATTATAATATTCTACCACATTATATTTTGTAGTAGACATTTGCTCTTCTACTCTAATTAAGTCCATAACATCATCTTTGATGTTTCTTATTCTATTGACATGATCTACTAATTCTATATCTCTGTCAATGATATCATGTTTTTGATGAACTTTAATAACACTAAACATACTTCCAAGCCAATTTGTAAATCTTTTTAATAAACTCATCTTAATACCTCCATTTAAATAAAATTAAAAATCAAATAAACCAAAAATTACAGACTTGTCAACCCTCCTTTTTTAAATGTTAACTAGCCACTTAGACAGTTCCATGCCTTAAACATTCGTCTTGGGTTAATGGAATTGTGTTTATCTAAGTGACTAGCTAATATATATAATTATCGACTATATAAAAAAATTAATATAATCTTAATATTTTACTATCAGAATTATTATCTAAAATAGATAATACGTAATCTAATAGTGGGTTAGGGAAGAATGAAGCTCCGTTTTGTAATATGATTTCCCTTGCACCAGACGTTCTAGCAAAGTATACTTTATTATTATAAAGTAAATCTAGCTTACGTTCTACGTTACGTCCTATTGTATTAAATAATGGATAGTAAAATTCTTCGGACTTATTAGAACGATTTCCGTCTTTATTTTCTGTCAATATAGTATCGACTTTTAAGTATAATCCACTTTTCTTAGATTTCTTTACATATGTAGTAAAATCAGGGTCTACCCCTGGTTTATAGAAACCTATTACTAAGTTAGGAACTACTTTATGTCTTTTTACTATTTCTACGAATTCTGTATTAGATACAGTATCCATATCCGTAATCTTTATAGTTTGAGGATAACTCAGATCATATCCATCTTGCCAAGTACCGATGTATCCAGTACTATCTTTTGGAAGCTCTATAGATATGATAGTCTTATAGTTATCCAAAAAGTCCATTGCTGGTTGTACTATTGTAACTAACGACGGTTGTACGTAATCTATACACTTGTATATATAATGTAAAGACAATGCTTCTACAAGTAAATGCATCTCATTTCCTACTCTAGTTTTAGCCAATATAGTAAGTCTAGAACTTGTAGGGTCTTGTTGATTAAATATATCAGCTTGTAATGCGATTTTCTTTGTGATATATGGATCATTTTGAGTTCTATCATCGTTATTAATATCATCCATCCATTCTTCCACAATATCAATACCATCATCTGGCGTATTGTCGTATCTTGTACTTCTATTACTTGAATTAGATTTGTATTCATTAACTAATGATTTAGCAGCCTCCACCGCTGGTCCAGCATCCTTAGTGTTTACAGTCTTCATATATGTATTATATATCCGTCTTGCTGTATTTTCAGCACGTTCTTCTGAATTAAAGTCAAATAAATGTTCGTATAAATATTTTTTAGACTCTGTTTCATCTGGATAATACTCTTTCATAAATACATCTTGTGATGCAATAACAGGATGATTATACGCAAGATAATCAGATACTGTATTTATCCAACTAGATATTATATTTGCATAACGCGTTCTAGCTAAATCATTATTAGTGAACCCGTTTTTTACATCACTAGCAGAATATAAATATTTAAAGAAGTTTACAAAATCATCTTCAGTAAATCCTTTAAACGAACCGCTATATAAAGCATACATTAATACTACAGACATGAATCTTCTAGCATCAACTAAATCAGTTCTACCATATAGCCAGAATGGATATATGGTATTATTATCCACAAAACTATTACCAGTATATATACGCTTACTGAATAATTCAGAATACATCGTAGTAAATATATTATTCGATAA
>ERZ772910.1958-NODE-1958-length-9989-cov-22.081941_pt1 | contig 9989 bp, 6 predicted proteins | sample MGYA00511357_ERZ772910 | MGnify/ENA primary metagenome ERZ772910 (study PRJEB29015, sample SAMEA2738096) | human oral metagenome | biome: human oral; feature: human-associated habitat; material: saliva | place: China | collected 2193 ...
GCAGATTGTGTTGAGGGTGCACTAAGGCTTGAAGGTGCATTCAAAGCAGCACTTGAGGACGCCGTCGAGGCCGCACTAACGCTAGAAGCAGCAGAGGCAGCACTAGCCGGCTCAGCCGACTGTAGCCAAGGCGGCGTGGTCGAGCGTGGCTTAAGCCTAGAGCGACGGGTCCTAGGCGACGTCGTGCCAGCAGAACCAACGGCCGCAACAGAACCAGCGGCCGCAACAGAACCAGCGGCCGCAACAGAACCAGCGGGCGCAACAGAGCCAGCCTCAGCAGGGGCAGGCACACTAGCAGAGGGCACACTGGGTGAAACCGCAGCTACAGCAGCTGTAGTGGGCGAACCAGCTGCAGCAGAACTAGCCACAACAGGCACACTAGCGGTGGCCGAACTAGCCACAACAGGCACACTAGCGGTGGCCGAGCTAGCTGCACTGAGAGAGGAGCTATCAACCACGGGCGTGGAGGCGCTACGCACACGCACCACTGGAGTGGCATCAGTCTTGTCGGGAAGCTTAGCCGGATGTACTGAATCGGGCAGATCCTTCTTAGCGGCAGGCTTCTTCTTAGGTTTCTTTGCAGGTTTTTTAGCAGACTTCTGCCCGGGATCTTTAGTTTTGCGCATAAAGCCGGTGAACACGAAGGCTGCGATCAAGGACAGACCCAGGGCCAAAATAGCCTGACGAGTCTCAATGAAGGCCCAGGCCGCCAGCGGGAAAACCACCGCCGCCGTCCACATATACATCACCAGCACCACACGTCGGTGCGTCAAACCAGCCGAAAGCAGACGGTGGTGGATGTGCATACGGTCCGGATGGAAGGGGCTCTTACCTGCGCTAACGCGGCGCACCACGGCCAGCATCATGTCCGTTAGCGGCAATAGCATCATGGCCAGGGGCAGCAGCACCGGCAAGAAAGCCGGCAGCGCGCGCCCGTAGCTAATTGAAATCGGGTCAATCTGGCCGGTAACCACAATTGCCGTGGCCGCGCTCATTAGCCCCAGCAGCATGGAGCCACAGTCGCCCATGAAAATTGTGGCCGGGTTGAAGTTGTGCGGCAAAAAGCCCAGGCAGATACCGATCAGGGCGGCACCTAATGTGGCCGCTAGTGAGGCGTAAGAGTCAGGTGAAGTGTTACGGGTAAGCACGTAGGTGTAGCCAAAAAACGCCATGGCGCCAATAGCCACAGTGCCCGCAGCCAAACCGTCCAAACCATCAACAAAGTTAACGGCGTTAATGGCGGTAAGTACCACAAAAATCGTCATGACCATGGAAAAACCGGAAGAACCGATAGTCACCCCCGCAATTGGGAAAGACACCAGTTGCACACCCTGCCAAGCCAAAATCGAGGCAGCCAGGGCTTGGCCGGCAAGCTTTGCCCACCATTCCAGGTCAAAGAGGTCATCAACCACGCCCAGCGCGCACAGCAGGCCGCCGGAAGTCACCACGCCCCAGGCGCTACCGCCTTCAAACACGCCCTCCAGGTAGGGAATATGGGAGGCCACCGCAATGGCAGCCACCATACCCACATACATGGCCACCCCACCCAGACGCGGCACGGGCACCTTATGCACGTCACGCGAACGCACCGGGGTGAGCGTGTGAGTCACCAAAGCGATGTGGCGCACCACCGGCACACTCACATAGGTAATGGCCGCAGCCACCAACAAAATCAGTAGGTAAACCTTCACAGGCGACCCCTATCCGTTTACCTTGCCGATAACAGCTTCGATCTGCGCCACGCTGAGCACCCCTACACGCAGCACCTTAGGCTGGGGGGCTGCGAAAGAAACAATAGTGGAGGGTACCGGGCCAGGGGTGGCGCCGTCGTCGAGCAAGTAAATCTCACCCGAGTCGATCTGAGGACCAAAGTAAGTGCGCGCCTGGGCGGCGTCGGTGGCGGGCGGCTGGCCGGTGAGATTGGCGCTGGTAACCGCCAGCGGACCGGTTTGGCTCAGCAGCTGCAAAGTGAGCGGATAGTTGGGTTGGCGTACGGCTACGGTGCCGCCGGTTTCGCCCAGGTCCCAGCTTAGATCTGGGTGGGCGGGAAGAATCAGGGTGAGCGCCCCGGGCCAGTAGGCTTCCATTAGGGCGCGGGCGGGGGTGGGAATATTGGCGACGACGCCGTCCAGCTGAGCGATGTCGCTGACTAGTACCGGCGGGGGCATTTGCCGTCCCCGACCTTTGGCTGCCAACACCTGCGCCACGGCGCGGGCGTCACTTGCTAACGCGCCGATTCCATAGACGGTGTCGGTAGGGATAATCGCCACTTTGGCAGCCTGAAGATGGCTGACTGCGGCTTGCACGGGGATAGTCACTCTCCCATACTGCCACCCGTCAGGCCACCTATTCCACCCCGTTGGGACTTAAACCACTCGTTGACGTACCTCTCCCGCGCTTAAGCTTACCTGTTTGAGGCCGTCCTCACTTTCATAAACAACCACCACGGTGCGATCAGTCCAGGCCACATCGCTGTAGCCAAAACTACCTGGCTCAAGCTCAGCTAGGAACTGATAGCGCACCGGCCCATACTCTTCTCCCTCTGTGTAACCATAGTCTGCGCCCGGGGGTAGCAGCACGGCTTCCAGCCAGCCATTACGGCGTTGGCGCGCATCAAAGGCGTGAGTGAGCAGTGCGAACCGGTCATCGGCATGCCTACCGCCGTAAACAGTGTTGTAAAGCTCAGCTTGCATTAAAAATACATGCGGTTGGTCAGAAACAATCACTAACCCAAATTCACTGGCGCGCACGCTAACCATGCCCGCGTTACAGCCCGGATCGGCCACAGGATCGGGCGAAGCCTTAGACCAGCTAACTCCCCCATTTACGCTGACTGCAGACAGGCGCTGGCCGCTATAGCCGGCGTCACGAGCGGAAAGCAGCAGGACGTCTGCGTTTACTTGGGCTATGCAAAATTCATCGACGCCGCTGGTGGCGGTGCCGCCGGCCAGGGAGCCGGTTTGTCCTTCCTGTGTTTGCTGACAAGGTTGGCCCAGGAACCAGCTTTGGCCGCCGTCGTCGCTAAGCAAACAGCAGGCCTGCAACTGCTGCGCCCCCTCACTGCTACCCTCTACCCGCAACACTAGGGGCTGTACCAGGCGGCCGCCATTTAGGCAGACGCCATGACCCGAGACGCTAAAGCCGCAGGGAGCCACCTTGAAATTGGTGCGCCAACTACGTTTGCCGCTAGTCGCAGCGGCGGCCATATCGATTTGGCGCCAGCGCCAGGTGTAGCCGTTATCTTCGCTAACCCCGTAGAGCAGGGCTAGCTCCTCATCGCCCTGTTTGGCTAGGGCGGCGGCGGGAGTTTCATGCCAACCCGGGGCGGGGGCTTGCAGGGCCGGCTTGGCCCCAAACAGGCCAGTTAGTCGTGAGGCTGTAATAAATAGGTGTAGCTTGCTGCCATCCCAGATCAGGGAGGGGTCAGAGTAGCCGCAGCCGATACCGTCCAGGCTGTAACCGCGCGCGACCCCCTCAGCTAGGATCTGGGCGTCATCCCAGGTGGATCCATGGTTGTAGCTGTGGCGCACCACTACCGAGTTGGGGTTGGGCAGGTCGTCAGGCAGCGCGCCGCCGCTGGAGCGCCAGTGTTCACCTTTGGGACGCGGGCGTAGATCATGAACTAGCACCAGGTGGCCTGAACCCAGATGTACCAGCGCTGGCACTCGGGCACTAAAGTCGGCTTGGCCGCTAGGGTAAAGAATTTGTTTTTCCAAGTTTCATACCAGGTTGCGTTTAAGTGGGCGTTTAAGTGGGCGTTTTGGCAGGCAGATGGCAGGCTGGCTTTAGACCAGGTTGCGGGCGTTAGCCCAGCGGGTTAGCTCATAGCGGTTAGATAGTTGCAGCTTGCGCAGCACTTTAGAGACGTGGGTTTCCACAGTTTTAATGGAGATGAACAGTTCACTGGCTACCTCTTTATAGGTGTAGCCGCGCGCAATTAGACGCATAACTTCGCGTTCACGGTTGGAAAGTAAGTCCAGTTCACTGTCTTCTACCTGCGCTGGGGTGGAGCCGAACGCATCCAGCACAAAACCGGCTAGGCGTGGGGAGAAAGCGGCGTCGCCACTAGCTACCCGCTCAATGGCTGCCACCAGGTCAGACGGGGCAATGGCTTTAGTGACATAGCCGCGAGCGCCGGCCCGGATAACGCTTACGACGTCGTCGGCGGCGTCAGAGACACTTAAGGCTAAAAAGCGGGTGGCAGTGACGTCCGCGCAGTCTCGAACCACTTGGGCGCCGCCGGAGCCACTGCCACCGGGCAGGTGCACGTCTAGCAGCACCACATCGGGTTTTAGGGCGTGGACGGCGGCGATTGCCCCGGGCACGTCCTCGGCCTCACCCACTACGGTGACTCGCTGCGGCACGCGCTCTAGTTGGGCGCGCACCCCGGCGCGAATAAGGGCGTGATCGTCAACGAGCAGGACACTTAGAGGTTCAGCCATGTAGTTAATTGTATTGGCTTCACTACACCCAAAATCATCCCTTCCCTATAAAAAATACATGGGGTTTTATAGGCAACGGACGAAATGCCAGTTTTTGTGCAGCCAGCTACTGCAGCCAGCACCGTCAGCGCAGCCAACTCCTGCAGCCAGTGCAGCCAGCTACTGCACTCAGCTACTGCAAGTCCAGGCGCAAACACACCTCTGTGCCAGGTTCGCGCGCGCGGATGGTGGCGCTGCCGCCATGGCGCTGCATCCGGCCGATGATGGAGTCGCGCACCCCGTGGCGGTCTGGGTTTATGGCTTCTAGCTCAAAGCCGGCTCCGTGATCGCGCACGTAGGCCTCCACTTCTTGGCCGCTGACCTCCACATATAGGCTGATTGGGGGTTTGCCGTGGCGCACCGCGTTGGCTAGGGCTTCACGCAGGGCCGAGGTGAGCACGCGGGTTTTGGCGGTGGCCGGGGTGTCTCCCACAATCACGCTATCTACAGGCACGCCGTAAAGCTGCTCAATTTCACGTGAAACGCTTTCTACCTCGCTGCGAAGGTTTTCGTTGGTGGGGTGGTTGTCCCCGTAAAGCCAGGCGCGCAGTTCACGTTCTTGGCTTAGCGCCAGGGCGGCCACGCGCTGGGGATCGTCAGCTTGGGCGCGCAGCAGGGTGAGGGTTTGCAGCACTGAGTCGTGTAGGTGGGCGGCAATGTCGGCGCGTTCGGAGGCGCGTGCCTGGGCGGCTTGGGTCTGGGATAGTTGCCTGATTACTCCCAGCCACAGCGGGGCGAGCACTAGGGCCACCACGCTTAGCATCACTAGGGCCGCGAACGCCCCGATCAGCATGCCTGACATGTCGGTGTGGTCGCTGAGCCAAATCAACACCCCTAAAACTGCTAGGGCCAGGCCGGCCGCTAAGCGCGCGATTGCCGCCATTGAACGCGGGGTATGCATTACTTCTTCGGCTTGGCTCCAGGCCAGGGCAGCGCCGCAACCGATTATCAGCAGCGGCAGGTAGGCGTTGCTTTCCAGCCAGCCTCGACTCCATGCCACCAGGATTGCGGCCAGGGCTAGCAGCACTACGCCGCTAAATATGGTGGTGGCCTGATCTCTGCCGTCTTTGCTCTGTAGCTGGTTTAGCTGCGCGGCCAGGCGGGTGGGGGCGGCTAGCTGTGAACTGGCTGGGTTGCCGGCTGGGATTAGGGCTATGGCCAGGGCATATGCCAGCGCACCGACCCCGTTTAGGAAGAGCAGACCCACAAAAATAGCGCGCACTAGCCACACGTTTACGCCCAGGTGCGTGGCTATGCCCGCGCACACCCCACCCATTAGGGCTGCTGGTGGCATTTGTCCGTCAGCTAGTGGGGTGGGGTTGTGGTTCAGGCGCACCAGTTGGGGGCGCGACGACGACGCCTGGGTACCGCCTTGAGTTCCGGCTCGGCTGCCGGCGCCCTGGTCACCTGTCACACGGCTGGCTCCCGGCTGCCTACCGCCCTGTGGGCCGGCCTGAGTAGCACTCCCCCACGCGCGACTTTCCTGCCCGTAGACGCTGTCCCACGGCCAATTTTGCTGACCATAGTGACTGCGCGCGCCGCCTACTTGTGGCTCGCTACTCCCCTGCCCTCTACCTCGGGGGTTACGCCAACTAGGCGGCGGGGTGAAGTCGGGGCGCCAGGGTTGGCCCACAGCAAACTCAGACTGGCCCGCTGCGAGGGCTGACTGGGCGCCAGCAGGGTCCGACTGTGCGGCAGCGGGGGCCGGTTCGGCGCCCTGTCCTCCAGCAGGGGCAGACGCGGCCGGAGCTGAGGCGACCGGCGCTGAGGCGAGCGGCGACGTCGTCGAACCTGGCAGGGGCTGCGACCTCGGCCCTGGGGAAGGCTGCGGCAAGTCAGAGGACTGATTAGGGGTGGCACTCACGTTTATATAGTTGCACGCAAAGGGGTGCCATTAGGGGTGGGTAGGGATTAATCAGGGTTATATCAGGGTAGTCCCCAATATCGCCAAAGCATCGGTTAGCTGCAAACTTGAAGCATGAACAGCAAAGACTTTAACAACGACGCCGAGCGCGAGAGTACTGCGGACTCTACTTCCGCGCAGGGCCGACCCGGCCAGACCTTCCAGGGCACCTCCGGTACCCACAGCACCCCCGGTTACCAGGGCGCCGGCTACCAGGCCCCTGGCTACCAGAGTGGCCCCGCATTCCAGGGCCCCGGCCACCACAGCAACCCCGGCGCCTACGGCCAAAGCGGCATGGACCGCTTCTTTAATTCGATCCGCGCCATGAACCTCTACCGCGCCCAGCCGCGAGTGCTTGGTGGCGTATGCTCGGGGATTTCCCAGCGCTACGGCATCGACATGACCCTGGTGCGCATCTTGTTTATAGTTGCCGCCCTGCTTGGTTTTGGCGGTTTCCTCTACGCCCTGGCCTGGGCTTTCCTGCCCGAGGTTGAAGATGGGCGCATCCACATGGAGCAGGCCCTGCACGGCGACTTCACCGGCGGCCTGGCTGGCGCGATTGTGTTAGCGCTCTTTAGTGGCGCCCCGGCGAGCATTTCGGTAGATTTATTACCTAGTTTTTTTGCCAGTAGTACCTTTATTGGTATCGCCGCTGTGGTAGCGGTGCTGCTCATCGCTAACTCACGGCGTAACTCGCAAAACTACTCTGGCTACCCCTACGCCCCTGGCGGTTACGACGGCGGCGCTGGCTATGGTCCCGACGGCGGCAACGGGGGCGGCACTGACGGCGGCAACGGTCCCAACGCCGGCTACGGGGGCGGCACTGACGGCGGCTACGGAAACAGCGGCGTCGGCTCAGAAAACTACGACCCAAACGGGGCTTACGCCTCAACCCGAGGCTACGACGGCGGCGTCGGCCACGGCCCCAACGGCACTTACAATGGCGGCTATGGCCCCAACAGCGCTTACAACGGCGGCGAGGGCCAGCAGGTTTTTTCCGCCCCGCCCGTAGGCAGCAACGGTAAGCCCATTCCGCGTTGGCAGGGCAACTACAACGCGGGCGGCCCGCGCCCTAACTACCAGCCCTACCAGCGTAAAAACTGGGTGCCCGGACCGGGCAGCATGTTAAGCCTGATCACCCTGGGTTTGCTGGTGATGTGCGCAATTCCTATGGTGCTTGAGCAGAGCCTGCGCTCCCTGGTGATCTCGGCTGCCTTAGCGGCAGGCGTGATGGGCCTGGCCCTGGCAGTGTGCGCAGTACGCGGACGTCACGGCGGCTGGATCAGCGTAATGGCAGTGTTTTCCCTGATTTTCGGTTTCATGCCGATCGCTGCAATCACTTCGGCGGCGCCGCAAAGCGCGCTGGATATTGATTGGCAAAATGTTCGGGTAGATAAGTCCAACTACAACTACATGGTTCCTTCGATCCCGAACTTCGTGGGTGAAACAACCCTTGACCTGACCCAGGCTCCGGCCGGCGAAAACCGCACCATCACGGTGAAATCTTTTGTTGGCCAGCTGACTATTAAAACCGCCTACGGCCAGAGCGTGCGGATTGAGATGGACCACTCTAAGGGTGTAGAAGCGGCCACGCTGAGTGCCTACTCCCCCTGGCAGGTCAGTGAGAACGGCGTCGTGCACACCCTGCAGCCCACCAACACCTACAACTCTATCGACGGTGACAACTCCGACGACTTCGACGACGACGCCAGCACCCCCACCCCGCGCAACTGGGTGACCGCCTCCCCCAGCCCCTCTGGTACGGCCGTGGCCAGCCCCAGTACAGCAGTGACTACCCCCTCTGGCACCGCAAGCGCAACCCCTGGCAGCGCAGTGACCAGCCCCGGCGCCACGGCGTCGAGCAATGGGGACAACGGCAGCGTGAACAGCGGCAATAGCACCAATTCGGGTAGCTCTCAGCCGTTCGCCATGTACTACTACGAAAAGAGCACGGTTAACGGTTGGCCTTCAGGCTCTGGCAGCAAGCTGGTTTTCTCTTCGCCAGCTAGTGTGCAGGGTGGGAATGCAAAGGGCGCAAATGCGCAGGATGCAGGCGCACAGAGCTCAAATGCACGCAGCTCAAAGGGCACCATCACGGTCAAGGTGGGCCAGGCTGTAGGCCAGGTGCGCACTATCGAATCGGCCCCCACCAGCAACTAAGGAAACAAGCAAATGAGCATCAACAGCAGTTACCTAAACCCCGATAGCTCCGGTGCCCCCTACGGGTCCAGCAGTTCCAATGGTTCCTCCGACTCCTATGGGGCCGGCACACACGGGGCAGCCAGCACCTCCGACTCCTACAACTTCAGCGGAGGCTACAGCTCCTACGACGAGCCTGCCAGCCCGCTGTCCAGCGCCACGGGAGCCAGCGCCACTTCGGCCAGCTCAACCGGCTACAACTCCAGTGGCGCATATAGCTCCACCGAGGCTTACTCCACCGGCTCCTCCAATTCCACTAAGGAAGATGCTGTCTGGCGCGGCCAGAGCAGCAAAGAGCCTGCCGAGCTAAAGCGTCCGCGCGTGTCCACCCTGATTGCTTCCCTGATCATGTTGGCCGCAGCCGCAATTTTGGGGGCGCTGGCCATGGGAGTGCACTTCTCCTGGACTGCGGTGGGGGCTAGCACCCTGGGCACGATCGGCCTGGTCTTGATCGCGTCGGCATTCTTCGCCAACCGTAACAAGTCCCACACCTGACAGACAAGCACTGCCAATACACAGGCACAACATTAGACAGGTACAGGCAAGTACAGGCAAAATCGTCCGTTCCCTATAAAAAATACGTGTATTTTATAGGGAACGGACGATATTTCAGTTTCTGTGGACGATATTTCAGTTTTTGTGGACCCATCCAGCCGAGCGCCGTCGTCGGCCCCAAAACCTGCACATTTACCACGTAACCGCCATCCTCACCACCCGCGCGGGGCTTAATCCCCATACCCGCGCCGCCGGCAGCATAAATACCCTGTAGGCAGTTAATGTCACTTGGCCCGGGCCGCATTGCGACGACGCCGGGCCCTGCCACAGGGAGGGTAAGCCCCATGACCACAGTGGGCGCAGACGTAGAAGCCCTACGTCAACTGGCGCAAATGTTTACGGATAACTCGTCGAAACTGACCGGCGACGTAATTCCTACGATCAATTCGCGGCTAAATTCCAGCGGCTGGGTGGGTGAAGACGCCGACAGCTTCAAGGCCGACTGGCACGGTCACCTCATGGGTCAGCTCAACAACGCAGCGACCCAGCTTTCCGACGCCGCCGCCACGCTAAACCGTAACGCGGACGAGCAGGAGCAGGCATCCTCGATCGCGGGAGCCAGTTCGGCGCTTCAAAGCGGGCTTTCCAACCCGCAGCCGGCAAACAATGATCCCGCAGCTGAAAAGGCCAAGCATTGGTGGGAGAAGGTCGGGGACAGCGTTGTTGACTGGTGGAACAAGCCGATCGAAGACAAACTGCATGACATCAGCAAAGTCACCGAAACTGCGGCTACAGTCTGCACTGTTGCCGCCGGAGTGCTAGCTCTGACTGGTGTTGGCGCGCCGGTGGCTGCTGCCCTGTTTACGGCTGGGCAAGTGTTAACAATTGCTTCGGCGTCAACTGATATTGCC
>ERZ772910.1959-NODE-1959-length-9988-cov-2.954294_pt1 | contig 9988 bp, 10 predicted proteins | sample MGYA00511357_ERZ772910 | MGnify/ENA primary metagenome ERZ772910 (study PRJEB29015, sample SAMEA2738096) | human oral metagenome | biome: human oral; feature: human-associated habitat; material: saliva | place: China | collected 2193 ...
TTATTTGCTATGCTCTCATTGCGGCATCTAGTCGCCTGCCTCTTTTTTCAAACTTTCACCTCATAGTCTCATTATATGCAACTTTCAGGTGAAAATAAAACATTTTTGAATAAAATCTGTCTCCTCAATCCTCTTGAAATGTAAAATCTTTTCTTTTTAACATTTTGCTCTCCCTTGCAAACCGGAATTTGGCTGAGCGATTAAGCCGAAATCTCGCCAATGTTAATCACATGATTCGCCCATTCTCTTATGGCTGCGTTCGTGCGATCTGTGATCGCATCATGGTAAAGACGATATCCCTCAGCATCATTTTCTTTTAGATATGCCACCGCTTTTTTGCTGCCAAAATAGAACAAATCTCTAAGCAGGAAATAATCTGTTATACTCTCCCATAGAAATGCTAAAGCTCTGTAGTTTCCTTCATCGTCATTCTTCTCAACCCGTTGCATTGTTTTTTTGATCCAACTTATAATGAATTTTTTCTCATCGGAGGAAATAACAGAATGTTCTTCCACATATTTCCTTACTCGTATTTTTAAATCTGCAGCGATTTCATCCGTGTCCATCACAATATTACCGTCATAGACTGTAAGAAAAGTATCCGGATCCTCACCGATTACTTCGTCTTTTGTGAAAATAAAGCAATCCAATCGAATTCCACCAATAACGGTATCGTCATGCCTATTGGCTTTTTTGTTAACAATGATCATGCAATCATAATCACTGTATGAATCATTCATACCACAACTAAACGAACCATAGGTGACAATTGCCAATGGTTTATATTTTTTTTTCAGATAATCAATTATCTTCTTCATTCCCTCCCCCCTTACAAACCGGAACTTGCTTGCGCTATGTTAGCAAATCATAATCAGCACATTCCCATTTTGTATGACCTCCATCACTACCTTAGAATGTCGTGATCCGTTCTATAAACCACATTCCCTGAATTCCAACTATACAGGATGGCCGATATCGGTTCTTTTCCTTTCACCCAAAGCCAACCTGCATCAGTTGTACTATAGCAGAAATATCCTTTTTCTCCCTAAATCTCCGCAATCACTCGACAGGGCAGTCCCGTCATTTCCGCATAATTCATCGGGTAGGTATGGGCAAGAAAGTTCTCTCCATGCTCTAAAATCCGATGCAGGGAACATAAATTTTCGACAATCAAAACGCCGTGATCCGCACAATCAATATCTCTATCTTTGATTCCGCTCACATCAAATACGATTCCCTTTCTTTCTGCATATTCCAATGGGAATTCTTTATTCATCACGTCAAAATGTGTACCTAAATGCCCCACCAATGCTTTCTTCTCATTCCCCTGAGCATCTGTTACCATTTTGGGGGTAATCTTAATCGTAAGATCCATTTTCATCTGTGTTTTCTCCTATGGCTCATATCCAAATAGGCTTTCTCTCAATAACTTCTACTTTATCCGGGGCGTATCCGTATGGCGGAGCAGAATGCCTTCTTCTCAAAAATCCGATTCAGAAATTCTGTTCTTAAATAGTTGCAACCTTTTTCAATCGCACATCCCGACCTTTCTCATCCTCTCATATACCTCCGCCACAGAATGCTCTTTTAATTCTTCTTCAAACTTTTTCTGTACGGCAAGAAGGCTTTCATCTAACGCCTTATGAATATTTCTTCCCACGGGACAGTTAGGATTCGGCTGATCATGGAAGTTAAAAAGCTCACCCCGGCCATTCGTTTCCACCGCCTGATAAATGTCCAGGAAAGAAATATCCTTTAGCTCTTTTGTGATATGAATTCCACCCGGGCCACGTTTGATTTCTATGATTTCCGCCTCCCGAAGCTGAGACATGATATTTCGAATAATCACCGGATTACTGCCAATACTGGCAGAAAGAAAATCACTGGTAAGCTTATATTCCTCTTCAAAGTATTTCACGGCAATTAAAATGTGTAAGGCAATGGTAAATTTGGTTGAAACCTGCATAAATCCTCCTGAAAAGCTTTCCTATAACAAATCTCTAAGCACCTGCCCGATGTCTGCATTCAAGCAAATGCTTCTCTCCGAAATTTTCGTACTGCATCCCGCCTCTCCCAGATTCAGACAGGCGTAGTAAGCATTGGGATTTTCCTCGGTATATCGCCAAAAGCTAAACTTAATAATTACAGGAGTATTCATCCCAACTCCCAGCTCCCAGTATAAGACATGCTTTCCCTTATGACTATGCAGGAAATCCTGATAGCGTTTTGCCGCCATTTTCCAGCCCGCATCCTCCACAAAGTTTTCATCCGCTCGAAGATTCATAGCCATGGGAAGCCCGTCATCTGGGCAAATAGGAATAAGCTCTGTGGGAATCAACATTTTCAACTTCTTATCCTCCGGCAGCTGAAAAATCCCCGCATGGTTCCGGATAAAGCCCTGGGCTTCCAACATTTTCTCCACAATTTCCTGATTGTCATAGGTCTTTGCCAATGTAGGGCGGGAGCTTTGAAAAAGTCCGTAATCTCCCTGGGTATAAAAGAGTCTTTCCTTTGCAAAGCCGGCTCTTTGAAACTGATGATCCACATTGGTGGTTAAGACAAAGTAGTCCTTTCCCTCCACAATCTTTTTGAGATTTCCATAAACATCCGAGGGGGCATCAATGTATCGATTAAAATAAATATGGCGACTCCACCAAGCCCAAAATTCCTCATGACTTTCAAAGGGAAAGAAGCCCCCGGAATAGATATCTCGAATGGGATATTTTTTAGCAAAGTCAAAGAAATATTTCTGAAAACGCTCTCCGCTATAGGTCAAACCCGCTGCCGTAGATAGTCCGGAGCCGGCACCCAATACAATAGCCTCCACATTTTGCATTTTTTCCTTTAATTTACGAACTTGCTCTTCGTAGGGGATATTTTCCCCGGGATGCTGTATGGTATTTCTATTAAAGAAAAACATGGGCACCGCTCCTTTCTATTTATATAGATTTTATATAGACTTACGCTCTTACTACGGAAATTCTTTCCTGAATATGCTTTCCGGATTCAATTTCATCCACCATAGCAATGGCATAGTCTGCATAAGAAATCACGGACTCTCCTGCAGGATTTAATGTGAACTCTTCTCCGGCAAGAATATACTTTCCACTTCTCTCTCCCTCTGCCTGAAAGTCAGCTGCAGGACTGATGTAAGTCCACTTCACATCCTTTCTCTCTCTAAGCTCGGAAAGTGCTGCTGCCATAGCCTGTGCCAAAGGCTTAAAGGCTTCCGGGAAGTTCTCCCCGTCTGCTACTTGAATCGTATGCTCCGGATTTACATAAAGAGATCCGGCTCCTCCTACCACCAAAAGTCTTACATCGGTGCCGGAGAGAATGTCCGCCAAGTGTTGTGTTGTCTTGCTATGAAGAGGAAGGGTTTCAGCTGTCCATGCGCCAAAAGCATCTACCACTGCATCATATCCCTTTAAGTCCTCTCTTGTAAGATCAAAAATATCTTTTTGGATATAGTTCTTGGCATCCGTATCATTTTCCGGCCTTCTTCCAAATGCTGTTACTTCAAAACCTCTGTTTACTGCCTCTGTAATGATTTTCTTTGCTGCTTTTCCGTTTGCTGCTACAACTGCGATCTTTGCCATGATTCTTTCCTTTCCGAGGATGCTTTCCTCTATACACTATTTTTCTTTGGTTTCTTAGACTGTGATTTTCTAAACTTTACTTTTTCAGTCTTGTCAAAGCTCTGTAATAGTTTTTGATAAATCTTTGTTGTAAGTTTATTTATTACATCTTTGACGCACTCAATTTAGCACGGTCAGATTTTATTGTCAACTATTTTATTACATCTTTCAAAAAAAATTTTACTGTCACTTTTCCTCAAGGCTATTCTCAAAAAATGAAAATATTTTCTCGCTGTTACCTAGGAAAAAAATATGTCCCACGCAGCGGAGTTGCTTCATGTAACACAGCCCACCTTATCCAAAGCACTAAAAGGCTTAGAGGAAGAATTGGGGAAAAAATTATTTATAAGAAAAAGCTTTTCCATCAAATAACGGTTCTATGTTCGCTGCAGAGGGTCTTGGCATCCTTCTTAGCTTTAAAAACCTCATTAACTGCTCTGAGGAAAGTGATTTGACCTTTATTCCCTTGTCTCCTAAATGCGAAACAAAGCTCCATCTTATTTGGAATAAATAGTAGACCTTCACGCCAATCGCCCATAAATTTCTGAAGCAAATTGCCCAATCCTTCAAAAAATAACGCTTCTACCATTAATAGACAGCGATCATTTTCCCTGTGAGAATCAGTATTTTAATAGAAACATTTCGTATTCTAATCATTCTTCTTGACAGGCCTAGTTGATATGATTAGAATGATTAGAAAGAGGAGAATAAAGAGAATGATTAGTACATGAGGAGAATAAAGAGAATGATTAGCACATGAGGAAACACAGATAAGATCCGAAGGTGATGAAATGAAATTTCAAGAATCAGAAAGTGTCGAGCTAAAATCAATTGTACAAGACGATATTAAGAAAGAAATAATCGCTTTTGCCAACTGTAACGGGGGGATTATCTATGTCGGAATAACGGATCAAGGAGAAATCATTGGCGTAGAAAGTACAGATGACTCCGCATTACAAATCTCCAACATGGTAAGAGATAGTATTAAACCGGATATCACCATGTTTATCCATTATGAGACACTGGAACTCGAGGGGAAATCTATTATCGCAGTCCATATTCAAAGAGGAACCAATCGCCCATACTATCTAACCAAAAAAGGGCTTAGGCCTGAAGGAGTTTATGTAAGGCAGGGATATTCTTCCGTGCCGGCAAGCGATACCGCCATCCGACAAATGATTAAAGAAACCGATGGTGACAGCTTTGAAGAGATGCGTTCCCTAAGTCAAGCCTTAAGTTTTGATGCTCTAAGGCAAGAATTTAAAACTCGAAAGATTCCTTTCGCACAGGCGCAAATGCAAACGCTACACATGCAGTCCACCGACAAGCTCTATACGAATCTTGCCCTATTACTCTCCGACCAATGTCCCTACTCTATTAAGCTTGCTGTTTTTGAAAGTGGCACGGAAACTGTCTTTAAAGATCGTAGAGAGTTTTCCGGCTCCCTTATGCAACAGCTTCATGAAGCATACGACTATATCGACCTTCACAACCAGGTACATGCAAGCTTTGATAAACTATTGCGGATTGACAATCGGGATTATCCGGAAGTGGCCGTCCGGGAGGCACTGCTCAATTCCTTGATCCACCGAGACTACGCCTTCCATGCCGCTACCCTTATCAGTATTTATCCGGACCATATGGAGTTTGTCACTCTTGGCGGTCTACCCACAGGGTTGGAGCTTGCGGATATCAAGTTAGGGATTTCCGTTTGCCGAAATCCCCATCTTGCCAATGTTTTCTATCGATTGCAATTCATAGAAGCCTATGGAACCGGCATTAAAAAAATCATGGACAGCTACTTTGGAAAATGGAAACAGCCCTCCATTATCTGTAGCAATAATGCCTTTAAAATCGTCCTTCCAAATACCAATGCAGGACAAATCGTAAAAGAGGATCATGTCTGCTATTCTGTTGCTCCTTATTCTGTAGCGCCCTCCCCTGCACTGCCCTCCGCTGAGGAGCAAATTATGCAAATCCTATCTACACAGAAAGAAATCACCAGAAAGGAAGTGCAAGAGCTATTGGAAGTCAGCCAGTCTACCGCCGGCCGCATTTTAAAAAATATGGTAGATCGGGGACAAATTATCAAACTGGGGGGTAGCCTTACCACGCGGTATAGAGCAATACAATTCGGAAGCTAAGTGAAATACACTTTTTACGGAAGTTAAGGGTTAACCCCTTTTTCTACATTTTTCAAAAAATCCTCTGTCAGGAAAAACGTGAGATGAGCGGCAAGGAGATTCCTGCTTGATTTTTCCCTGCCGCCCTCCTTACAATAATAAGGTCCCACTGTCAAATATTTTCACCATTCTCGGGAGGCTTATGATCTATTGACACCCAAAGCAAAGTATCATCCATATCGCTCCCGGTCGTCCATCCGCCGATGGAGCCCCGATAAAAAAGGAGGCCTATGCATACCGATATCCTGCAATTCCAATCCGATTATCAGGAAGCCTGTCACGAAAATATCTTAAAACGCCTGATCGAAGAGAACCGAAATCCTTATCCGGGCTATGGGAGCGATGGCATTTGCACTTCCGCCAGGGAAAAAATCCGAAAAGCCTGCCAGTGTCCCGATGCGCAGGTGGAATTTCTGGTCGGCGGAACCCAGACCAATGCCACGGTAATCGATTCCTTCCTTGCTTCCTACCAAGGCATCCTCTGCGCCGACAGCGGACATATTGCCGTTCATGAAGCCGGAGCCATTGAACTGACACGGCATAAGGTTCTCCCCTTAAAAGGGAAGGACGGTAAACTCTCCCCCCAAACTTTGGAGGCCTTTCTTTCAGACTTTGCCCTGGATGAAAACAATGCGCACACCGTCCAGCCCGGCATGGTTTATCTTTCTCAGCCCACCGAATACGGCAGTCTGTATGACAAGGAGGAACTGACCGCCATCTCAAACCTTTGTAAAAAACATCATCTGCTGCTCTTTGTGGACGGCGCCCGCCTGGCCTATGCCCTGGCCGCTCCGGAAAACGATGTGACGCTTCCGGATCTGGCCAAACTCTGTGATGTTTTCTATATCGGAGGCACCAAATGTGGCGCTTTATTCGGAGAGGCTGTCGTGATTCCGGATTCCAGGCGCCTGCCTCATTTTTTTACCTCCATCAAACAACACGGCGCCCTCCTTGCCAAAGGCTGGCTTCTGGGTTTACAGTTTGACGAGCTGTTCCAAGAGGATCTCTATCTCCATATCGGAAAAAAAGCCAATGCCTATGCCCGGGAAATCAAGAAAGCCTTACAGGATGCCGGTCTTCCCCTCTTTGGAGATTATCCCACCAATCAGGTCTTTTTTATCATTTCCCACGAAAAGATGACAAAATTAAAAAAACAGGCGCAGTACGCCTACATGGAACGCTATGACGAAAATTCCAGCGTAATTCGCTTTTGCACCAGCTGGTCCACAAGGGAAGCGGATGTAAAAAAATGCTGTGAAATCATCCGCGGCCTGTAACCCTTTTGTGGGGAAACAGGCCGCAGGAAAGAGGTGACGATTTTCTTTAGAGTTCTTTTCCCTTAAAAATCGACTTCCGTATCATAGTAGCAGCACTTTAAGAGCTTTTCCATTTCCTCTACGCTGGGCTGGCGGGGATTCGATCCCGTACAAGCATCGGCAATCGCATTGACGGAAATATCGTGCAGTCTCTCTAAGAAGACGTTCTCCGGCACAAAGCCCTGCTCGGCGGGATAAGAGTCTGCACCGTAATGCTGAATGCAATGCGGAATGTTCAGCTGATCATTGAGATCTCTGACATAGGCAATCAAGGCTTTTACTTTTTCTTCATCGCTGTTTCCGGCAAGGCCGATGACGTCGGCAATCTTGGCATAGCGCTTCTTTGCCGTCTCATCCTTTGCATTAAAAGCAATGACCTTCGGAAGATACATGGCATTTGCCGCACCGTGAATGATATGCGCACCTAAATCCCCGAATACTGCGCCGGTCTTATGCGCCATGGAATGAACAATGCCGAGAAGCGCATTGGAAAAGGCCATTCCAGCAAGACACTGTGCATTGTGCATTTCATTTCTGGCCTGCTTGTCCTCGTTATAAGAATTCACCAGATTGTCTCGAATCATTTCAATGGCATGCAGCGCCAGAGGATCCGTATAATCGCAGTTTGCCGTGGAGACATAGGCCTCAATCGCATGGGTTAAAGCGTCCATTCCGGTGTGCGCCACCAGCTTCTTCGGCATGGTCTGTGCCAGGGCCGGATCGACGATTGCCACATCAGGCGTGATTTCAAAGTCCGCAATCGGATACTTAATCCCCTTCTGGTAGTCCGTGATAATGGAAAAGGCGGTTACTTCGGTCGCAGTTCCCGATGTGGAGGAAATTGCGCAGAACTTTGCCTTGTTTCTGAGGGTCGGAATTCCGAATACCTTACACATATCTTCGAAGGTGCAGTCCGGATATTCGTACTTAATCCACATCGCCTTCGCTGCATCAATGGGGGAGCCTCCGCCGATTGCCACGATCCAATCCGGCCCGAAGTCCTGCATTTCCTTTGCACCCTTCATGACCGTATCGACGGAAGGATCGGACTCAATGCCTTCAAACAGCTTTACTTCCATACCGGCTTCCTGCAGATACTGCACCACTTTATCCAGAAAGCCGAAACGCTTCATGGAACCTCCGCCCACACAGACAAAGGCTTTCTTTCCCTTAAAAGTCTTCAGTGCCTCCAGTGCGTTTTCTCCGTGGTAAATGTCTCTTGGTAATGTAAATCTCATCTCCTGTCTCCTTCTTCAAGCAGTCAACTGAAACCTACCCACATGCTACACTGCCCGCTCCGAAATAGCAATCTTTTCCCTTCATCGTTTTTACGAATCAATTGCACATCTATATGGTATGCTGTATATTTCGATGTGGGCGTCAAACGTATTTGGCAGACCATCATTCGGGATTCCCGGAAGCCTTTACGAAACTTGTGATTGCTTACTGAAATCCAGTAAAAGCCGCTTGAAAGGAGCCTCCTTGAAATGAAATTGATCGGTAATATTTTTGTTCTCCTGTTTTATGCCGCAAGCCTGATCAGCGGCGGCGCTTTTTTCCATCGCTTATACAAGGAAAGAAGATCCATGTGGACCGGTACGCTCCTCAGTTTATTCCTTCTGAGTCTGTTTTTTTCCTCTGTTTTTACCGTATTTACCTATTCGCAGGAAATCCAAAAAAGCAGTTTTTGGATGGGGGTGCTTACCGTATCGGTGACCGCTCTGGCTCTTTTTTTGGTATTTTTCCCTCTTGCTTTTCTTCTCCTATACTTTATTCAGGGGATTCAAATCCTTCGAAAGGAAGGATTCAAGTTTCATAACCTTTTGTCTCTCGCTTTCTCGATCGGTCTCTTCCTCTTTCTCTTCCTTTTTCCGCGCGTCTCTTTCTTCGCGGCTTATCCCGTCCTGGAGGCTCTCTATCTGGTCGTCATTCTAAGTCTTTCCTACCTCTTGTTTCTGGCTGCCATGTATGCCTTTTCGGCCGTACTGAATCTGGTGCATCTGCGGAAAAATCAGGGCTTTCATTATATCATCGTGCTGGGCTGCGGAATCTTAGGGGAGAAAATGACGCCCCTCCTGCGAAACCGGGTAGACAAAGGCATTTCTTTACTGGAAAAAAATCCGGATGCAAAATTAGTCCTTTCCGGCGGAATGGGACCCGGAGAAAGCATTACAGAGGCGGAATGCATGAAGCGCTATATACTTTCCAAGGGCATTTCCGCTTCCCGGATCCTGATCGAAGATCAGTCCAAAAACACCTATGAAAACCTCCTGTTTTCCAAGGCAAAAATAGAGGAGGATTCTTCCGAAGAAAAACCCTCCCTCGCCATTGTGACGACTTCTTATCATGTGTTTCGCGCGCTGATTCTCGCCAAAAAGCTCCATATCTCTTGCAAAGGCTTTGGCGGAAAAACCAAGTGGTACTTTACTTTAAATGCGATCTTAAGGGAGTTTGTTGCCTACCTCAGAATCAGTTATCGTACCCATCTGTGTGTCATCGTTTCTGTAAACTTACTGGCTCTTTTTGCCTATTACTTTTACAAGTTCTAGGGAACGCAGGGCGGTACGCCGTGACTGTACCCCGTGATCGGAATTGCCTTATTTCTCAAACAACGATTCCGCCTTCTTCCCATCTCTACAATCCAATTTATTGCAAAAGCTCCGAAATTCCCTTTGCACAGCGGAGATTGACATCCTGAAAATGATTTCCCGGGTTCAGCTCATATTGGCAGGGAATCCCCAAACTCCTAAAATACTCGAGCAACTCTTCCGTATTTTCCTGCATGGTTTTTAAAATAGGATGTCTCGTTCTGGACTCTTTATCTCCAATGGATAAATACAGCTTTTCCGGCAGG
>ERZ772910.1964-NODE-1964-length-9972-cov-3.283755_pt1 | contig 9972 bp, 9 predicted proteins | sample MGYA00511357_ERZ772910 | MGnify/ENA primary metagenome ERZ772910 (study PRJEB29015, sample SAMEA2738096) | human oral metagenome | biome: human oral; feature: human-associated habitat; material: saliva | place: China | collected 2193 ...
CAAACCTAAAAAAGTTTGGACTTCCATTACTTACAAAAAGTAATAATTAAGGATTTCGACCTCCTCAAAGTTTAGACTGTAAATATCTTAATTTTTCAAGATCGAAATCCGACTATGATTTGATTACAAGAAGAATAATAAGAGAAAGGGAGGGGGATAATGTAAGCAAAGAACTCCTCTTTGACTATGCAGATCCGAACAGCAAAAACTATGAAGAGATGGTTGAAGAGATAAGGAAGCTTCAAAACTTTTCAAGCCTCAGATTTCACAGACTTGATGATTTAATAGAATCTATAGGTATAAGCCCATGTAAGCTGTGTACATATTGCTGGAACGGTAAGGAAGCTTGATATTCTGTAATAAATTTAGTATAATATTGGTTTGATAAATCAGGTGTTGTGTTTTATGCAATACGAAAAGGATATATTGCTGTTACTTATTGAAGCTGGCGAAAAAGGATTGTCAGTGAGTAAGATTACGCGTCATATATTTAACACATATAACTCATTCTTTTTATCGTTAAATATCAAAGATACACATCAAGAAGTACAACAATGTCTCTTAAAAATGAGTAAGCGCCCAAACTCTATGTTAGGAAGAGTTAGGAAAGGTGTTTACTGTATAAATATTAATAATCAAGAGGTTAGGCATCTACAATTAAAATTTTCGCATGAATGCGATATTAAGAAAGATGAAAAGACACAGACAGACTTTAGTTTGAATTTGTTTGAGTAATACAGAAATATACTAAGAATATTTGTTTGTTGGATATTTATTTGTATATTTGCACTTATTCATCGAATAATAAACTAAGCCTAAAAGAGAGTTATGATACATACAAACAATCATCTTGTTATAATGGCAGGAGGGGTCGGAAGTCGTTTCTGGCCTATGAGTACAGCTGATAAACCAAAACAATTTATCGATGTGTTAGGTGTAGGCAGATCGTTGATGCAACTTACCTATGATCGACTAAAAGGTATTACAAAGCCTGAAAATGTTTGGGTTGTAACAAATGCGAAATATTGCGAATTAGTTCATGAACAATTGCCTGATATTCCAATAGACAATATTTTAAGTGAGCCGTGTAGAAGAAATACAGCACCATGTATTGCATACGTTAGCTGGCGAATAAAGAAATCCGATCCCAAAGCGAATATTATCGTAACTCCAAGCGACCATATCGTTACTAATCAAGAAGAGTTTCGTAGAGTTATAACTAATTGCCTGAAGTTTACATCAGAAACCGATGCTATTGTTACATTAGGAATGAAACCTTCTAGGGCAGAGACAGGCTATGGATATATACAAGCAGACTTAACAACTCCTTCAGCGCGTAATAAAGAGATATTCCGTGTAGACCAGTTTAAGGAGAAACCAGATGCTGAAACTGCAAAAAAGTATATCAGTATGAACAATTTCTTTTGGAATGCTGGTATTTTTATATGGAATGTATCAACAATTGTAAATGCGTTTAGAATATATCAACCAGGAATTGCACGTATTTTCCAACAACTTTTTGATGTATTAGGTACGCCTGAAGAGCAATTATATATAGATAAGATGTATCCAGAATGTGAGAGTATATCAGTAGACTATGCTATAATGGAGAAAGCTGAAGAAATATTTGTTTGTCCAGCTGATTTTGGTTGGAGCGATCTTGGTACATGGGGCGCATTATATCTACAAACACAACACGACCTTTATGGTAATGCTATTATAGGTAAGAATATACAGATGTATGATAGTAAGAATTGCATTATACATGCTACTGAAACAAAGAAAGTTGTAGTTCAAGGTCTTGACGGCTATATTATTGCTGAAGAAGATGGAATGTTGCTTATTTGTAAGTTATCAGAAGAACAAAGAATAAAACAGTTTTCTGAAGATAAATGATGTGGAGTTAAGTTCTTTAAATACTTATTTATAACTTTAGAAGAAAATAATAAATGGATAAGAAAATAGCATTAATAACAGGAATTACAGGTCAAGATGGAAGCTACTTAGCCGAGTTTCTGATAGAAAAAGGTTATGAAGTACACGGTTTGCTGCGACGTAGCTCCTCTTTTAATACAGGGAGAATAGAACATCTGTATTTAGACGAATGGGTTCGAGATATGAAGAAAGAGCGTTTAATAAATCTACATTGGGCAGATATGACAGATTCCTCTTCTTTAATTCGAATTATTGGTGAAGTAAAGCCAACTGAGATTTATAATCTTGCTGCTCAAAGCCACGTTAAAGTAAGTTTTGATGTACCAGAATATACTGCAGATACTGATGCTGTTGGCGTATTGCGATTGCTAGAAGCTGTACGTATTTGTGGATTAGAAAAAGTATGTAAAATTTATCAAGCATCGACTTCAGAATTGTTTGGTAAAGTTCAAGAAGTTCCACAAAAAGAAACAACTCCTTTTTACCCTCGTTCTCCATACGCTGTAGCAAAACTTTATGGTTATTGGATAATGAAAAACTATCGAGAATCTTACGGCATGTTTTGTTGTAATGGTATTCTTTTTAATCACGAGAGTGAACGACGTGGAGAAAATTTTGTTACTCGTAAGATTACATTAGCAGCCGCACGTATCTCACAAGGTCTGCAAGATAAACTTTACTTAGGTAATCTTAGTGCACAACGAGATTGGGGATATGCCAAAGATTATGTAGAATGTATGTGGTTAATTCTACAAGAAAAAGAACCTGATGACTTCGTTATTGCAACAGGAGAAATGTATACTGTGCGCACTTTTTGTACTGCAGCATTTAAAGAAGTTGGTATAGAAATTGAATGGCGTGGTGAAGGTATTAATGAGAAAGGATATAATAAAGCTACAAATCAACCGATAGTAGAGGTAGATCCTAAGTACTTTAGACCTGCAGAAGTAGAACAACTACTTGGTGATCCAACAAAAGCAAAAACAAAGTTAGGGTGGAATCCTCGCAAAACAACCTTTGAACAGTTAGTAAAAATAATGGTTGAACACGACATAAAGTTTGTTAAAGAACAGTCGTGGAAGGTTTAGTTGCCAAAGATTCTTAGAATCGTAAATACTAATTAGGTGATTGCTTTCTTTTATAGTCAATCACCTAATTAGTATAAATGATTTTAGTTGAATACAGAAAATATAAATCTTTTATAAATGTATTCTTAGAAAATCTTCTAATTCTTGATATAAAAGATTTTATTTTAATACTAACAAATAGTTTATGCGCTCATCTATTTGCTTAATCCTTATGCTTCTCTCTATTCCAATTTGTGGTCAGAGTTATCCAAAATTGGTTATTATAAATAAACAGCATTATTTTAAGAGAACTGTTCCAAAAGGAAATTATAGTGGAATAACATGGTTAGAGAATAATAGCTATGCTATTGTTTCCGATAAAGCAGAATATAGTGGTTTCTATCTATTTAAGATAGAGATAAACCCTAATACTGGAGATATAAAACAAATTAAGTCTGATGGATTTTTTGGTTCATCTATGTTGGGTGCTGATGAAGAAGGTATTTGTTTTTATCCTAATCGGAATAGTGTTTTTATTGCACGCGAAGCTGATAATAGTATTTGCGAATATAACTTATCTGGCAATTTTATTGGAACCCAATTATTTGTTCCATCTTATTTTCGCTCTGCATCAACGAACTATGGTTTAGAATCTCTTACTTACAATCCAAAAACACATTTATTTTGGACAACAACTGAATCAACATTAAAGAGTGATGGGAAACAAGCAGCACCAATGTTATTAATAGAAAATCGTCTGCGACTTCAAGCTTTCGATGAGAATTTTAATCCAATAGCACAATATGCATATAAAATGGATAAAAGCACTGTAAACAAGCCTGCACGAAATTATGCAATGGGTGTATCAGATATAGTTGCATTAGATAATGGTATGCTTCTTATTATGGAAAGAGAACTTTATGTTGCACCTTTGATATTCGGTTCATTTGTAAAAAATAAGATTTATTGTGTTGATACTAATAGTTCTCAAGAAATATCAACTAATAGTTCTCTCATAGATACAAGTCCATATATGAAAAAGCAACTACTTGCAGAATGGAAAACATCATTAACATTATTCCATCAAGATTTTGCGAACTATGAAGGAATGTGTCTTGGTCCTAAGTTACATAATGGTACACAAGTTTTGGTTTTGTGTGCCGATAGTCAAAATCAGTATAGAGGTATACTGCGTGATTGCTTTCGTACAATTGTTTTCCGCTACTAAGACTATTTATTTATATTATTTTAGATACTTTTGTAGCTTACGTAATGCTTTATTACGTATTTGGCGCACACGTTCACGTTTTATTCCTATCTTTTTAGCTATTTCTGCCATTGTGTAAATTTCGCCATCTTTTAATCCAAAAATCAGTGTAATAACTTCTTTCTGTCTTTCGTCGAGGATATTCATTCCCTTTGCTATTTTCTCTGCTATAATCTGACGAGTTAGATGCTCATCTGCCTGTGGTGAATTTTTATTCTCTATTACACTTTGCAATGTAAAATTCCCATTACTACCAATTGGCAGAGGTTGATCTATAGATAATGTATGTATACTATGCTTTTTTTCTCCATTATCCTGAGCATTATTTATATCAATCTGTTCATTTATTGCTTCTTCCATTGCTTTACGTATATAAGTAGCAGCAAATTTCACAAATCGTATTCCTCTTGTTCCATCAAACTTTTGTGCTGCATACATCATACCAATATTTCCTTCGCTTATTAAATCATCTTCACTTAATCCACGATTTTTATATTGATGTGCCAATGAAACTACAAATTTTAAGTTTGCTTTTGTTAGTTTTTCTAAAGCACTTGCATCTCCTATTTTTATCCTAGCTGCAAGTTCTTGTTCCTCTATATCTGTTAGCGGTTGCTGATTAGCAATCTCTTCTATATATCTATTGTTTATAGCCATAATATTTTCTCTTTTGTGTTATTTTTTTCTTAAAATGGGAAAGTGCTATTATTAAAATTACTATTTGTACCTACATTTCGTTCTTTAGGAGAAAGCTGTGGATATTCTTCGGGCTTACTACCTTCTGGATATAAGTCAGCTAGTACTTCTTCTGTTTCTATTAAATTTTTCTTGATAGCTATTTCTAAGATTTTTTTATATTTTTCCATTAAGCCTAACTCAAAACAGCATCGTGCATAACAGGCATAACCAATATTCCAATCTTCCGACATATTTTCCATATAATCAGAAAAAATTTGATAAGCCTCACGTATATATCCGTTCCCCATTAAAGAAATTGCCATTTTTATATATATCTCTTCTTTCTTTTCAGAATAATCAATAGCTTTTGTAAAGTACTTAAATGCTTCCTCAATATTATTTTCGCTTAAATAAGCATTTGCAATTGATATATTTAACGATTTTCTAAGTCCGCCTATAGTAATCTTTTGTAGTCGTTTATAATAGTTTATAGCCTCTTTATAGTTGCCAATACTGTATAATGCATTTGCCTTATTAGATAGTGCATCTTCGTCTTTTGGGTTTATTGCTAAGGTGTATTCACTTGCCGTTATAGATTTTTCATACTTTTCATTTAAGAAATAGTATTTTGCTAATTCATTCCAATATGTAGTAGAGTAGGGGTTAGTATCTATTAGACTATTTAGAATCTCCTCACTTTCGGTGCCTCCTCCATTCCAAAGAAGTATTCTTACTTTTAATTCTTTATATTCTGGTGATTCTACATCTTCATATAGACTTAACCACTTTTGTGCAAATTCTACTAAAGCATAATCGCAAAATAGAGAAGCGACATCGAAAATATAGTTTTGTTGTTCTTCTATAGCAACATAGCTAAAACGTTCTAAAAGATAAATATTAGCCTCTTCAGTTTTCATCTGCACTATCATTATCTCTGCATTTAGATAATAATAGTCTAAATCTGTTTTGTCTAAGATTTCTTCTGCAATAGATTTTGCCTTATCAATGTTTTTATCTATAAACATTGCACAACGTGCCATAAAACAAAGTGGAGCTATTGCTCCAGGAAAGATATTTATTGCATATATTGCAGCAGCTTTAGCTTCTTCGTCTTTACCTATTATATGGTAATATTCTGCAATATCAGCAAGTTCCTCTGAATCGAGGAAACTGCTGACATTGTTTTTGCATAGCTCTTCATATTTATGAAGAATATGCTTAAAACTATCGCTTTTAAAATATTCGTCCAATATTATTTTATCTTTTATTTTGAGCTTTTGCCCATGCATCTTTTAGACCTACTGTTTTATTGAAAATAAGTTTTTCGGTAGTAGAATCTGGATCAAGCATAAAGTAACCTGTACGTTGGAATTGCAAATAGTCTCCCGGCTTCTTTTCTGAAAGATATTTTTCAACGTAGCAGTTATTATGAACTTTTAAACTGTTTGGATTCAGCAGTTCTCTAAAGTCACTTTCTTCAGCCGATGGATTTTCTACTTTAAAAAGTCGGTCATATTCGCGAACTTCTGCTTTTAAACAATGCTCTGCACTTACCCAATGCAAGGTTCCTTTTACTTTGCGATTTGCTCCTTCCATTCCACTTTTACTTGTAGGATCATATTCTGCTTGGATTTCTATAATATTACCATCTTCATCTTTTGTGCATCCTGTGCATTTAACAATATATGCACTCTTTAAGCGTACTTCTTTCCCCGGAGTCATACGGAAGAATTTTTTAGGTGCATCTTCCATAAAATCGCCACGTTCTATCCATAAATTCTTAGAGAAAGTAATAGTGTGTACACCCTCTTCTTCATTTTCTGGATTGTTTATGCTTTCCAATTCTTCTGTTTTATCTTCGGGATAATTGGTAATTATAAGTTTTACAGGATCTAAAACTGCACTTACACGAGTTGCTTTCTTATTTAAATCGTTACGTACAGCTGCCTCAAGTAAAGCCATATCATTAAGTGCATCGAACTTTGTATAACCGATAGAATCAATAAATGCACGGATAGATTCGGGAGAATAACCACGACGACGCATTCCGCAAAGTGTCGGCATACGAGGATCGTCCCAACCATTTACAAGTTTTTCGTCTACAAGAGTATGTAGTTTTCGTTTCGACATTACTGTATAAGTAAGATTAAGTCGATTAAATTCAATCTGTCGTGGTCGGTTATCGTTTAATACATCGGCAGTATTGTCCGATTCTTTTAGCAAATCTATAAATTTATCGTAGAGTGGGCGGTGAGGAACAAATTCTAAAGTGCATATAGAATGAGTAACTCCTTCAAAATAATCGCTTTGTCCGTGTGCGAAATCGTACATAGGATAACAATTCCATTTTGTACCAGTACGGTGATGTGGCGTATGTATTATACGATATATAATAGGATCACGGAAGTGCATATTTGGATTTGCCATATCTAATTTCGCACGTAACACCATACTTCCTTCGGGAACTTCGGGAGTATTCATTTTTTCAAAAAGAGTAAGGCTCTCTTCTATAGGGCGATTTCTATATGGCGAAGGAATACCTGGTTCGGTTGGTGTTCCTTTTTGTGCTGCTATTTCTTCTGCGCTCTGTTCATCAACGTATGCTAATCCTTTTTTTATTAGCCATATAGCAAAGTCCCAAAGTTTTTCGAAATAGTCGCTTGCATAGTAAATATTCCCCCATTTAAAACCTAACCAGTTAATATCGTGAAGAATATTTTCTACATATTCGTTATTTTCTTTTGATGGATTTGTATCATCAAAACGTAGATTACAAACACCGTTATATTTTTCTGCTACACCAAAGTCCATACAAATAGCTTTTGCATGTCCAATATGTAAATATCCGTTTGGTTCTGGTGGAAAACGAGTTTGAATGCGTCTGCCGTTCTTTCCTTCTGCAATATCTTCTTCGACTATTTGTTCTACAAAACTCAAACTACGTTTCTCTTCATTAGTGTTACTTTCTATTGTGTTCATAAGCTATAATTTTTCTTCTGCAAAGATAGTTATTTTTTTCATTCTATAAATATGTTTTCCTTACTAATAATAGTTCTTGCCTATAATATTGTCTTATATAACTACCTGTTTTCAATAGTTTCGGTCTGCTTTCATAATGGCAATGTATATTTTTGAAAAATAATTAAAGAAAAATTTGGTGGGTTTTAGAAATTAATATATCTTTGCACTCGTTATCCTGAATACAATCTTTTTACCTTAAATGACTAATACCTATTGAGGTTGAGTGCCCGTCGCTGCGAAGCGTTGGGCATTTCTTTTTTATATTAATTATAATACTCTCTATTAGCGAATTATAAATGTGTAATTATATAGGCATAAAAAATGCTAATAAGTTTGGAAGTATATTTCTAATTATCTATTTTTGCAAAGAGTATATATATATTCTTTATTTTCATCAAGTGGTGGAAATAAAAATGTAAATAGGAAATTTTCTACGAGCACTTTGCCGTTACTGATTTTCTATGAGAGTAAAGATTAATAGTATAATAGAATAAATAGAAAGTGAATGAAAAGTTTTGGTAAAAAGGCATGGATTCTTCCACAACCAGTGTTAATTATTGGAACATACGATGAAAATGGTATGCCAAATGCTATGAATGCTGCGTGGGCAGGTCAATGGGATAATCAACAAATTATGATTTCAATGGGAATTCACCAAACAACCAAGAATTTAAATATTAATGGAGAGTTTACTGTTGCTTTTGCTACTGTAGATACAATGGTTGCTGCCGACTATGTTGGCATTGTAAGTCAGAAAAATGTTCCAAACAAAGTAATGAATACTGGTTGGACTTTTGTTGATTCTAAGAATGTAAATGCCCCCATTTTTATTGATTTTCCAATGACAATGGAATGTCGTATCAAAGAAAAGCTAAAAGAAACAGAAACGGGATATTATATGATAGCTGAGATAGTGAATATAATTTGTGATGAAAAATATCTTGGCAATAATGGGAAACCAGATGTAGAGAAAATGAATCTTATAACTTTCAATCCTATTGCTCTCGAATATATAAGAATGGGAGAAAAAGTAGGGAAAGCATTCTCTATAGGCAAAGAATTAAAGTAGACACGTAAGACATAAAAATAATATAAAAACAGCATTATTATGTTTGATCACATTGCCGATTTTACAGCGTGGCCAATATTAACTGGAATATTAATCGGTTATATTGCTAATCGTATAATGAGTGGAGAAGGTAAAGGTTGTTGTATGAATCTTTTTATCGGAATAGTAGGAAGCTATGCCGGTTCCTTTATTAGTTATCTTCAGATGAATTGGGAGAGGAAAGATTGGAGAATTGTGAATTAAAGTATGCGGAATCTCATATTTTGTGTAATTGGTTCTGTATCTGTTTTATGGATATGGAAGAAATTATCAGATTAACGCTTGGATAACCATTAATAAAGCAGAATAAGGAAAAAAGTTTTCTGCAAAATACAGATATACTGTAAGAACGAGAATATAATAAGAAAGCTAATGTATTGAAGTTTCTTATTATCAATTAATAGCCCATAAAGAAATTGTAATTACAATTTTTTATTTTGTAATTACAATTTCAAATTTTATAATTATATTTTTCTCTATTTCTTATTAAAATTTCTGAGAACTTTATTTTTGGTATCAATACTTATTCATTCTTTTTATCTAAAACAGAATATTTACTATTATTGCTTATATATTCAGGAACAATCTCTTTCATTTTTTCTACGATAGCCATATCGTTGTATGTATGACTTAAAGCAATAAGTTCGTCTATTTGTTTAGAAACTTCATCATAATCGTATTCACAAACTTTTGCAATACGAATTTTCTTATGGAAACTGGGCAGTGTGTTTTCTGTTGTACTCAATACTTCTTCGTAAAGTTTTTCTCCAGCACGCAACCCTGTATATTCTATTTCTACATTTTCTGCACCCGAAAGTTTTATCATTCGTTTCGCCAAATCGGCAATTCTTACAGGTTTACCCATATCAAAAACAAAAATTTCTCCACCTTTTCCA
>ERZ772910.1965-NODE-1965-length-9970-cov-8.412305_pt1 | contig 9970 bp, 3 predicted proteins | sample MGYA00511357_ERZ772910 | MGnify/ENA primary metagenome ERZ772910 (study PRJEB29015, sample SAMEA2738096) | human oral metagenome | biome: human oral; feature: human-associated habitat; material: saliva | place: China | collected 2193 ...
TAATGCAAGAGGAGCGCCCGAAGAACAACTTATGGTTGCGATGCAAGCGCTTGATAAATTTATAAAAAAAGCGCCGAAGTTTACCTTTGAAAATCTAAATTTTAAAAATGCGGCAGGCAAGAGCTATGTCTCAAATTTTGAAATTTCCATCGATCCTGACGGCTTAGATAGTCAAAATTTATTTCAAAATATCCCGACCGCTATAAATTTTAGCGGCAAAATCGAGCTCGATACGACGCCCGGAGAGTTTATATTCGGAAACGGTCAAGAAAAAGAGGGGATAGACGCTATGCTGGTAAATGGCGGGCTATTTATAGAAAACGGCGGCAAATACGTAACTATTTTTAAATACAATAAAAGAACGCAAGATTTGATCTTTAACGAAAATTTATCTCTAAAATCTCTTTTTTAATAAAATTTAGCATGCTTAGACAAATTTTATGTTTGTTTAAGCATCTTCCTTGTATAATTCCAGCTCACGAATTGAGAAACCACCTTTAACTTTCACGTTAATAAAGCCTTTTCTTTTAATATCGTAAGTTTTAATTTTGAGTTAAATAAACCATTCTCTGATTTTCGAGAATCTTAAGTTTAACTTTTAAATTATGTTTTTTAAATTAACACTGTTAAACTAATTAGTCAATCTTTGAAATCTAAACAAGTGATCGATTGAGCCATCTACTTAATAGGCTTTCCTTGGAAAGTAATTAACGTAGAAAAACTAAAAACAATCGTCTTTTATTTAGCTTGCTAATTTAAAAGATCGTAGATTGTAGATTATAAAATTAAAGTTTTTTGATTAAAACTTCATATGTCAATCGCCTAAATTTAAAAAGATAAGTATAATAGCTTTCTTTACGGCGCTTCCAAAAGAAGCGGTGTGCTTTAGGGGTTATGCGACACTAATTTAGATTGCGTCAGCAATCTTAGTCTTTAGTGTTGCTTCTTAGCAAAGCTTTGCTTTGCGCTAAAGAAGATTAATATGGAGAGTTTGATCCTGGCTCAGAGTGAACGCTGGCGGCGTGCCTAATACATGCAAGTCGAACGGAGATTAAGTAGCTTGCTATTTAATCTTAGTGGCGCACGGGTGAGTAATATATAGCTAATCTGCCCTACACTAGAGGACAACAGTTGGAAACGACTGCTAATACTCTATACTCCTTCTAAGCATAAGCTTAGTCGGGAAAGTTTTTCGGTGTAGGATGAGGCTATATCGTATCAGCTAGTTGGTAAGGTAACGGCCTACCAAGGCTATGACGCGTAACTGGTCTGAGAGGATGATCAGTCACACTGGAACTGAGACACGGTCCAGACTCCTACGGGAGGCAGCAGTAGGGAATATTGCTCAATGGGGGAAACCCTGAAGCAGCAACGCCGCGTGGAGGATGACACTTTTCGGAGCGTAAACTCCTTTTCTTGGGAAAGAATTATGACGGTACCCAAGGAATAAGCACCGGCTAACTCCGTGCCAGCAGCCGCGGTAATACGGAGGGTGCAAGCGTTACTCGGAATCACTGGGCGTAAAGGACGCGTAGGCGGATTATCAAGTCTCTTGTGAAATCTAACGGCTTAACCGTTAAACTGCTTGGGAAACTGATAATCTAGAGTAAGGGAGAGGCAGATGGAATTCTTGGTGTAGGGGTAAAATCCGTAGAGATCAAGAAGAATACCCATTGCGAAAGCGATCTGCTGGAACTTAACTGACGCTAATGCGTGAAAGCGTGGGGAGCAAACAGGATTAGATACCCTGGTAGTCCACGCCCTAAACGATGTATACTAGTTGTTGCTTCGCTAGTCGAGGCAGTAATGCACCTAACGGATTAAGTATACCGCCTGGGGAGTACGGTCGCAAGATTAAAACTCAAAGGAATAGACGGGGACCCGCACAAGCGGTGGAGCATGTGGTTTAATTCGAAGATACGCGAAGAACCTTACCCGGACTTGATATCTAACAAATCATCTAGAGATAGAAGAGTGTCTGCTTGCAGAAATGTTAAGACAGGTGCTGCACGGCTGTCGTCAGCTCGTGTCGTGAGATGTTGGGTTAAGTCCCGCAACGAGCGCAACCCACGTCATTAGTTGCTAACAGTTCGGCTGAGCACTCTAATGAGACTGCCTTCGTAAGGAGGAGGAAGGTGTGGACGACGTCAAGTCATCATGGCCCTTATGTCCGGGGCGACACACGTGCTACAATGGCATATACAATGAGAAGCAATATCGCGAGATGGAGCAAATCTATAAAATATGTCCCAGTTCGGATTGGAGTCTGCAACTCGACTCCATGAAGCCGGAATCGCTAGTAATCGTAGATCAGCCATGCTACGGTGAATACGTTCCCGGGTCTTGTACTCACCGCCCGTCACACCATGGGAGTTGATTTCACTCGAAGCCCAAATACCAAACCGGTTATGGTCCACAGTGGAATCAGCGACTGGGGTGAAGTCGTAACAAGGTAACCGTAGGAGAACCTGCGGTTGGATCACCTCCTTTCTAGAGTACAACGAATATTCTCTCACAAGATATTCGTCAAAGGAAAATTTGGATATACAATACCAGATGCTAAATAAGATTGCGAAGCAATCGTTTTAGCTGTAACTTAGTATTGCTTCTTAGTAGCGACTTGTCGCTACGCTAAAGAAGATTAAAAGTATATCTACTCAATCGATCCTTGTTTAGTTTTGAAAGATTGACGCAAACCTATAGGGGCCTATAGCTCAGCTGGTTAGAGTGCACCCCTGATAAGGGTGAGGTCACAAGTTCAAGTCTTGTTAGGCCCACCAGAGAATTTAATTGGGGAATTAGCTCAGCTGGGAGAGCGCCTGCTTTGCACGCAGGAGGTCAGCGGTTCGATCCCGCTATTCTCCACCATGATTAGTTTAACATCAAGCATACAAAGTTTAATTAGAGAACTTTTTATCTAAGCTTTCTAATTAGACTTTAAGTCTAAACGTTATTTAGTTTATCATTGTTAAAAGTCACAATCAAGTTTTAATAAATAAAACAATTTTACAGGACTTGTTAAAGATTTAAAGATCTTGCTTATTTGCTTAATGCAGAAGTTTGACGTCACAAGATATCATAGGATTTAAAACTTACCTAGATATTAGTCAATGCTTTCCGTCTTAAAAGCCAGAGATTTAAATTTCGTAATAGATATTAGGTTTGAGACTTCGTTTTTGAAATCTTAAATTTACAAGTTACCTTTAACAAGGAAGTGATGCGAATTAGAATATATTATATACTAATAAAAGGTAAGCTACTAAGAGTAAGTGGTGGATGCCTTGGCTAGTAGAGGCGATGAAAGACGTGCCAGGCTGCGATAAGTCTCGGGGAGCCGTCAAGGGGCTTTGATCCGGGAATTTCTGAATGGGGCAACCCAGTTAAGCGCGAGCTTAACTACCTAATATGGAGCGAACGAGGGGAATTGAAACATCTTAGTACCCTCAGGAAAAGAAATCAAAAGAGATTACGCTAGTAGCGGCGAGCGAACGCGTAAGAGGGCAAACCGTTAGTTTACTAACGGGGTTGTAGGACTGCGATATAGACTAAACTTAGCTAATAGAATAATCTGGAAAGATTAAGCATAGAGGGTGATACTCCCGTATATGAAAGCTTTGTTTTACTTAGCAGTATCCTGAGTAGGGCGGAACACGTGATATTCTGTCTGAAGCTGGGTCGACCACGATCCAACCCTAAATACTACTACTAGACCGATAGTGCACAAGTACCGTGAGGGAAAGGTGAAAAGAACTGAGGTGATCAGAGTGAAATAGAACCTGAAACCATTTGCTTACAATCATTCAGAGCCCTATGATTTATCAGGGTGATGGACTGCCTTTTGCATAATGAGCCTGCGAGTTGTGGTGTCTGGCGAGGTTAAGGAAACCCGGAGCCGTAGCGAAAGCGAGTCTTAATAGGGCGTTTAGTCAGATGCTGCAGACCCGAAACGATGTGATCTATCCATGAGCAGGTTGAAGCCGGTGTAAGAGCCGGTGGAGGACCCAACCCGCTGGCGTTGAAAAGCCATGGGATGACTTGTGGATAGGGGTGAAAGGTCAATCAAACATCGTGATAGCTGGTTCTCTCCGAAATATATTTAGGTATAGCGTCATGTAGTAACACTAGGGGGTAGAGCACTGAATGGGCTAGGGCATACACCAATGTACCAAACCCTATCAAACTCCGAATACCTAGTGTGTAATCATGGCAGTCAGGCGGCGAGTGATAAAATCCGTCGTCGAGAGGGGAACAACCCAGACTAACAGCTAAGGTCCCTAAATCTCATTTAAGTGGAAAACGATGTGGAGTTACTTAAACAACCAGGAGGTTGGCTTAGAAGCAGCCATCCTTTAAAGAAAGCGTAATAGCTCACTGGTCTAGTGATTTTGCGCGGAAAATATAACGGGGCTAAAATGAGTACCGAAGCTTTAGACTTGCACTTAATCATTTATACTTGGCTTGGCTTTTGAGCGTCTTTAAATGAGCTCGTAAAAATAAATGCTCACGAACTATATGTTCGCTCCGCTTTATTTTTACGTCGCAACACTTAAATCCATCTCAAAAATCCTGCGCCATCTTGAGTTCAAATTTGAACTAAACGTCTTAATCTAAAATTCTATAAATTTCAAATTTCTTAGAATTTTAAAATTTAGCAACAAAAAGCAAAAAGACAAATAAAGCTTTTAAGATAAAGGCGAAGTATTTTTGTCTTTAGGCGAGGCGAATTTTAGCGAAGCAAGGGAGTTATCGTTTGGATAATGACCGAAGCTGAGCGAAAATTCAACGAAGCATAAAGCAAAAAGACAAGCCCAAGAAAAGTATAAATAATTAAGTGCAAGTGGTAGGAGAGCGTTGCATTCAGCGTCGAAGGTGTATCGGTAAGGAGCGCTGGAGCGAATGCAAGTGAGCATGCAGGCATGAGTAGCGATAATTGGGGTGAGAATCCCCAACGCCGTAAACCCAAGGTTTCCTACGCGATGCTCGTCATCGTAGGGTTAGCCGGGTCCTAAGCAAAGTCCGAAAGGGGTATGCGATGGAAAATTGGTTAATATTCCAATGCCAACTATAATGTGCGATGGAAGGACGCTTAGAGTTAGAGGAGCCAGCGGATGGTAGTGCTGGTCGAAAGGTGTAGGTTAAGATCCAGGCAAATCCGGATCTTTTTAAGCCGAGACCCCACAGGCACACAAAGTTCTTCGGAACAGCGTGTGAATCCTTGATACTGTCGAGCCAAGAAAAGTTTCTAAGTTTAGTTATAGTTGCCCGTACCGTAAACCGACACAGGTGGGTGGGATGAGTATTCTAAGGCGCGTGGAAGAACTCTCTTCAAGGAACTCTGCAAAATAGCACCGTATCTTCGGTATAAGGTGTGCCTAACTTTGTGAAGGATTTACTCCGTAAGCATTGAAGGTTACAACAAAGAGTCCCTCCCGACTGTTTACCAAAAACACAGCACTCTGCTAACTCGTAAGAGGATGTATAGGGTGTGACGCCTGCCCGGTGCTCGAAGGTTAATTGATGACGTTAGCTCTGCGAAGCGTTTGATCGAAGCCCGAGTAAACGGCGGCCGTAACTATAACGGTCCTAAGGTAGCGAAATTCCTTGTCGATTAAATATCGACCTGCATGAATGGCGTAACGAGATGGGAGCTGTCTCGAAGAGGGATCCAGTGAAATTGTAGTGGAGGTGAAAATTCCTCCTACCCGCGGCAAGACGGAAAGACCCCGTGGACCTTTACTACAGCTTGACACTGCTATTGGGATAAAAATGTGCAGGATAGGTGGGAGGCTTTGATCCATAGACGCCAGTTTATGGTGAGCCATTGTTGAGATACCACTCTTTTTTATTCTGATAGCTAACTAGCTTGAGTTATCCTCAAGTAGGACAATGTCTGGTGGGTAGTTTGACTGGGGCGGTCGCCTCCCAAAATGTAACGGAGGCTTACAAAGGTTGGCTCAGAACGGTTGGAAATCGTTCGTAGAGTATAAAGGCATAAGCCAGCTTAACTGCGAGACATACACGTCAAGCAGAGACGAAAGTCGGTCTTAGTGATCCGGTGGTTCTGTGTGGAAGGGCCATCGCTCAAAGGATAAAAGGTACCCCGGGGATAACAGGCTGATCTCCCCCAAGAGCTCACATCGACGGGGAGGTTTGGCACCTCGATGTCGGCTCATCGCATCCTGGGGCTGGAGCAGGTCCCAAGGGTTGGGCTGTTCGCCCATTAAAGCGGTACGCGAGCTGGGTTCAGAACGTCGTGAGACAGTTCGGTCCCTATCTGCCGTGGGCGCAAGAAGATTGAGGAGAGTTGACCCTAGTACGAGAGGACCGGGTTGAACCGACCACTGGTGTACCAGTTATCCTGCCAAGGGTAGCGCTGGGTAGCTATGTCGGGATGTGATAACCGCTGAAAGCATCTAAGCAGGAAGCCAACTCCAAGATGAATCTTCTTTTAAGAGCTCTTATAGACTATAAGTTTGATAGGCTGGGTGTGTAATGGATGAAAGTCCTTTAGCTGACCAGTACTAATAGCTCGTCTGCTTATCTTTTAATAAGCATCACTTCCTTGTTAAGGGTAAAAACTTAATAAGATATGTTTTTATAAAACTTTGTTTATGACTTTTAACTTTATCTAGTAGTGTTAAATAAGAGATTTAGCTAATATATCTTTTATTTAACACTGCCCGTGACTATACAGACGAGGAAACGCCTTGCTCCATCTCGAACCAAGAAGCTAAGCTCGTCCTGGCTGATGATACTCTCCCTTACTGGGATGTCGGGAAAGTAGGTCGTTGCGGGCTTTGTTTTTATTCTTTTTCTATTTAAACTTCGCTTTAATTTCTTTTTTAATCCATTTTTACAGTTATATTCTCGGCTTTATATTCCTATGGTTTATTTAATTAACAAATTTAACCAACCTTGTTTGTTTTATCCGGCTTTAGGATATTTGCGTTTTTGACTAATAGAAGTTTAGAAAAGGTGCTATTAAGGTTCGGAAATTTAAACATTTGTGGCCATAATACGATCTTGATTTATTTTTATCAAAATATCGGCAGCTAATATTGATTTATCTTGTTTGCCATAAAGTCCTATAGACTAAATCAATGCAAAGAATTAAGTAGAGCGTTAAAAAATACACGCAAATCTTCATTAAACTTTATTCAAGTATTTTTTTGAGAAAATGCTAAAATTTAAATTGCTTGGAGTGTTATGAGTATCTACGAGTTAAAACCCAAATTTCAAAACCTACTTCGTCCGCTAGTAAGGCGTCTTTACAGCGCTGGCGTTACGGCAAATCAAGTTACGCTCGCTGCCTGCGTCCTGTCTGTATTACTAGGCGCGCTACTCGTCAAATTTGTCGACGTCTCTACTTTGTTTTTTCTACTGCCTATCTGGATGTTTTTACGTATGGCGCTAAATGCTATCGATGGCATGCTGGCCCGAGAATTTAATCAAAAAACGCCGCTAGGAGGCTATCTAAACGAAGCTACCGACGTTATCTCCGATACTGCGCTTTATCTACCGTTTGCTTTTGTGGCTCCGTTTGGCTGGGGCGTTATCGCGCTTGTTATTTTTCTAGCCTTTATGAGTGAGTTTTTGGGCGTCCTAGGGCAGGTGCACGGCAGCGGCAGGCGGTACGACGGACCTATGGGCAAGAGCGACCGCGCCTTCGTATTCGGGCTTTTCGGCACTATATATGCGGTATTTGGGTGGCTGCCCTCATGGTTTAGTTTGGCGCTTTATGCGGTAGCATTTTTGCTTGCGTTTACCTGCATAAACCGCGTCAGAATGGGTTTAAAAGGCTAGCTTAATAAAATGCTCGGCATAAATTTGAGAAATGGATTAAAAAATAGGATAATACGTTTGCGCAAATTTACGCCTAGATGCCCATAAATTAAACTACATAAATTTCAAAACAATACCTAGCTATAAAGATATTAAATTTAGCGCAGTTTATTGTCGTAGCCAAATTTGGTTTAAATAGTTTCATAAAACCCCGATACAGGCTGGGCGAGTAAGCAATAAATCTTACGCTATACGCAGATAAAATCTTTAATAAATATTCAAAAGAGACAGAGGGGTCGCGAGAAACATTTGGCGCAAATAGGGCTAAAATTACGGACTATGCAAGCTAATCAAATTTCAAATCAAAGTTTGCGGTAGCCGTGCGAAAAATAATCAAATTTAAAGGGAGCGTCAAATTTGCAAATTTGGTTTTTAACAGAAGTTGCCCTAATGCTAAGGCGGGTGTTTTTATAAAATTTAAAGCGAGCCGCGATGAAAGTTAGAAGCGGGAGGGCGGATTTGAAATTTTATAAAATTGCCGCCCCGCCGAAAATTTAAAATTTAGCGGGTGCGAGCGGATTACGGGCATGCGAGAAATCGCGAGAAATTCTGCGCGCTGTTTTATGCAGCATTCGCGCACCCGCAAAGATTGCCCAAGCGACGGTTATTTGCCCAGGAAGTATTTCAGATCCGCCTGCGCGTCGCCGCTGATTAGGCGAAGGCCGAAATTTTGCACCAAAAAGCCCAAAATTTCGTCGTTGAAAAACTCAGGCACCGTAGGGCCCACGTTGATATTCTTAACGCCCAGACTAAACAGCGCAAGCAGGATGATGACCGCCTTTTGCTCCATCCACATCAACACGATCGAGACTGGCAGGTCGTTTACCGCGATGCCCGTAGCCTCGCTAAGCGCAAGGGCGATCTTGACCGCGCCGTTGCTGTCGTTGCACTGGCCTAGATCGATATATCGCGGAAGCTCGGTGCCTGGCACATTTCCGAAATCCACGTCGTTGAAGCGGAATTTGCCGCAGCTGGAGGTCAAAATCACGCAGTCTTTCGGCAGGCTAAGCGCTAGCTCGCGGTAATACTCCCGTCCCTTGCCCGGCGCGTCGCAGCCCGCGATGACGAAAAAGCGGCGGATTTTGCCAGATTTGATCGCGTCCAAAATTTGCGGTGCAAGGCTCAAAATCGTCTTGTAGTGTCCGCCCGTCACCAGGCTCTCGTCGCTGTCCATGCTCACGTCGCCGCATGCAAGCGCGCACTCGATGAGCGGCGTAAAATCGTCGTTTTGGATATGTTTGATCCCGTCTGTGCCAGCGATAGAATAGCCAAACAGCCTATCTGCGTAGCTACAGGACGAGCGAAGCGGCACGATGCAGTTCGTGGTCATCAAAATCGCGCCTTTAAATTCGTTAAAAAGCTTGGTCTGATCGAACCACGCCTTACCGACGTTGCCCTTTAGATGCGGATACTTGCGAAGCTGCGGATAGCCGTGCGCAGGAAGCATCTCGGAGTGGGTGTAGATATTGATACCCTTGCCCTCGGTTGCTTTTAGTAGCGCCTCAAGCGCATGCAGGTTGTGGCCGCTAACCAAAATCGCCTTGCCCTCGACCTTGTTTTGGCTTACTTTAACAGGGGTCGGTACGCCGAATTTTGCGGTATGCGCCTCGCTTAAAATATCCATCATCTGCACGCCCGCGCTTCCGACGGCCATCAGCTGCGCGATATGCTCGCCAAAGTTAAAATTTGAGTTCGTCAGCGTGAAATACAGCGTGTCCGCCATGACGGTATCGACCGCGCTAGTATCGGCGCCGAGCTCGTGCGCGTGGTGGCGGTAGGCGCTAAGGCCTTTAAGTCCGAAAACCATAGTGTCTTGAAGTAACGCCAGCGTCGAGGTTTTGCCGCAGGTGCCGCGGTCTTGGCCTTTGGCGCCGCAGCCCTCAGGCGCGCTCATTTGGCACTGGTGACAGAACATCTCTTGATTGTAACTCATAGAAAATCCTTTATAAAAAATTAGTTACAGATTTTAAGATTTTATTTATAATAACGACTTGATCGCCGTCAAGAAATGGCTAAATTTTATCAAATTTATTTATAAAATGAGAATTTAGTTTCTTGCGACAGCGCGGTCGATACTCAAATTTGACCAAGTTTTTAGATTTCTTAACTAAGGCGCGGCGGATTAGCA
>ERZ772910.1968-NODE-1968-length-9956-cov-3.687809_pt1 | contig 9956 bp, 11 predicted proteins | sample MGYA00511357_ERZ772910 | MGnify/ENA primary metagenome ERZ772910 (study PRJEB29015, sample SAMEA2738096) | human oral metagenome | biome: human oral; feature: human-associated habitat; material: saliva | place: China | collected 2193 ...
TTTACCGAAAATCATAGCTGCAAGTGAAATGAACCCTTGACCAGCAATTGTTGAAACTGAGAAGTTACCAGAAATTGCTTGAGCATAAATTGCACCACCTACACCACCGAGGACACCTGAGAGAAGCACCCCAGCCCAACGGTAGGCATAAACGTTAATTCCAAGGGTATCAGCTGCTTGTGGGTTTTCACCAACTGAACGAAGGCGAAGACCGAACCGCGTTTTAAATAGAACGTACCAAGCGAGAATGGCTACAACAATTGCAAGAAACCCTGGTAGAGAAGTTTGACTAAAGAAGATTTTACCAATGACAGGAATATTTGATAGTAGTGGAACGTTCCAATAACCGATTTGTTCATTGATATTAATTTGACCTTGTTGATAGAAAACTTGAAGTAGGAAAACTCCGAGTGCTGGAGCCATCAAGTTGAGTACAGTACCAGATACGATATGGTCTGCTCTTAAGTTTACTGTAGCCACCGCATGAAGAGAAGAGAAGAGTGCCCCAATTAAAGCTCCAAAAAGGATTGAGAGCCATGGAGTCATACTTCCAAACATTCCGGCAGTAGTTAGGTTGAATACAACGGAACTGAAAGCTCCGATAGTCATTATTCCTTCAAGACCGACATTGACGATACCGCCTCGTTCAGAGAAGACACCACCAATACTTGTAAAGATCAGAGGAGTTGAATAAATGAGCATATTAGCGACAATGATTTGTAAAGTATTTACAAGATTCATGCTTTTTCTCCTTTCTTCTTAGCAGCTTCTGATGCTTTGATTTCTTTAGCTTTTGGTAACATGACTTCAATAATAAACTTCACCGCGATGAAGAAAATAATTGATGCAGTAACGACTTTAACGATTTCTGGTGGAATACCATCATTTGTCATACCAGGAGCACCTGTTTGAAGAACTGAGAAAAGAAGAGCGGCAAAGAGAATACCGATAGGACTATTACCACCAAGAAGGGCAACAGCCATACCGTTGAATCCGATATCAAGCGATGCCGATTGAGAAACAAAGTTTTGCATGTATCCAAATCCGTAAACAACACCACCAAGACCAGCAAGGGCACCAGCAACAACCATAGATAAGATAAGGGTACGTTTTGCTGAAATACCAGCATATTCCGAAGCATCAGGATTTAAACCAACAGCTTTGATTTCAAATCCTAGAGTTGTTTTTGTAAAGATAATCGCCATAATCACAAGGGCAATCAATGCGATAATTAATCCAATATTTAAGGTTGAATTATCAGTTAATGACGACATCCAATTTGTTCTGAAAGAAGCATTGGCACTAATTAGTTTTGTTTGGTCAGTAGTATTATCCATCAGGATACTTTTTTGGAACATGCTATGAATCATAAATGTTGAGAAGAACAACATGATATAGTTCAGCATGATTGTGGTGATAACTTCTGATGTTCCAAGGAGAGCACGAAGAATACCTGGTATGAATCCCATAAATGCTCCGAAGAACATTCCAATGATTACAACTAAAGGAATCATCAATAGACGTGGGATATCTGGGAAACTCAAAGCAAACCACATCGAGCTAATCCAACCAGCAAGTGCTTGACCAGACATTCCGATATTGAAGAGCCCTACTTTCATTGCTACCGCAAAAGATAAAGCTGTCAAAATTAGTGGGCCCATTGTTTGTAAGGTTTCACCGATTGCTCTTGCATTTCCTAAAGCAGAAATGAAGAGGTCTTCATAACCCCAAATTGGATTGTAGCCAAAGGCTAGCATGATAATTGCTCCCAATAAGAAACCAAAAACAATGGCTACCAGAGGAACAAGGACTTTTTTCGTTTTACTATTCATTTATGTTTCCTCCAACCATTAAAATACCGAGCTCTTGTTTTGTGGTTGATTCAGGTCTTACAATTCCCTGAATTTGACCATCGTGAATAACAGCGATTCGGTCGGAAACATTTAGAATTTCATCAAGTTCAAAAGAAATAACAAGAACTGCTTTTCCTTCATCACGAGCTTGAATTAAACGTTTATGAATATATTCAATCGCACCAACATCAAGTCCACGAGTGGGCTGTGATACGATTAGGAGGTCAGGATTTCGGTCGATTTCACGGGCAATAATTGCTTTTTGCTGATTACCACCAGAAAGAGAAGCAGCAGAAACCCATTCACCAGCACCACGAACGTCAAATTCTTCCATCAATTCTCGAGCTTTAGCATTGATAACATTATAGTTCAAGATACCATTTTTCGAATTTGGCTCCTTGTAGTAGGTTTGAAGGGCAATATTTTCAGCTACTGTCATTTCAAGAACCATACCGTCACGGTGACGGTCTTCAGGAATATGACCAACACTCATCTCTGTAATCTGACGAGTTGTCTTATGAATAATAGATTCGCCCTTGATAGTAATGTCACCAGACTTAACTTTGCGTAGTCCAGTAATCGCTTGAACAAGCTCTGTTTGACCGTTACCATCAATACCAGCAATACCGATGATTTCACCCGCACGAACATCTAAAGATAAGTTCTTAACGGCAGGAACACCACGGTTCTCATTAACCACCAAATCTTTAATAGAAAGAACAACTTCTTTTGGATTTGAAGGAATTTTTTCTGTTTTAAAGGAGACATGACGACCAACCATCATTTCAGCCAAGTCAGCATTTGTTGATCCTTCAATTGTCACTGTATCAATTGATTTACCACGACGGATAACTGTGACACGGTCAGAAACCGCACGAATCTCATCCAATTTATGGGTGATAAGGATAATTGACTTGCCTTCTTTGACCAAGGTTTTCATGATGTTTAGAAGTTCAGTAATTTCAGACGGAGTCAATACCGCAGTCGGTTCATCGAAAATCAAAATATCAGCACCACGATACAGAGTCTTAAGGATTTCAACACGCTGTTGAGCACCAACAGAAATATCTGCCACCTTAGCTGTTGGATCTACCGCAAGACCATATCTTTCAGAGAGCTCAGTAATTTCCTTAATAGCCTTCTTCATATCAAGGACACCACCAGCTTTGGTTACCTCACTACCCAGGATGATATTCTCAGCAACTGTAAAAGCTTCAACCAACATAAAGTGTTGGTGAACCATCCCAATCCCCAATTTCGTTGCTTTCGAAGGTGAATCAATCGTCACCTCTTGTCCATTAACCTTAATAATCCCGCTTGTTGGCTGTAAAAGACCTGCAAGCATGTTCATTAAGGTTGACTTACCAGCACCATTTTCACCGAGGAGGGCATGGATTTCTCCTGGTCTCACATCAAGATTGATATGATCATTTGCCACAAATTCACCAAATTTTTTGGTAATATCGTGCATCTCAATGACATTTGGCTTCGTCATACAATCTCCTTTCAAGAATTATTTTTATATCAGCAAAGGGAAATATAAACTGCTTCCCTTTGCTGAGACAAAAATTGTCCCAGTTTAGATATTATGGATTATTTGCTAAGACCATCAGTTGGTTTCAATTCACCATTCTTGATTTGTTCTTTAGCTTTTTCTACTGCATCCTTGATATCAGAAGGAAGCTTAGATGTTACGATGTCAACACCACCATCTTTGATACCATAAGTCTTAGTAGAACCACCTTCAAATTTATCGCCTTTAAGTTGTCCGTTAGCGATATCTTTAACAACTGTACCAACTTTTTTGATTGTTGAAGTCAAAACAAAGTTAGATTTTTTCTTGTCTGAAGATGTATAGTTACCTTCTGCATTTTGGTCACGGTCAACACCGATTACCCAAACTTTCTTATCGCTGTCAGCATCAAGTTTTTCGTTAACTTCTTTAGCTGCTGTGAAGACACCAGTACCAGTACCACCAGCTGCTTGATAGATTACGTCAACGCCTGAAGCGTACATAGTTGAAGCAATTGTTGTACCTTTAGCAGCGTCTGAGAATGATTCAGCATATTGAACTTGTACATCGATGTCTGGTTTTACAGATTTAGCACCTGCTGTGAAACCAGCTTCAAAACGTGTAATTGTATCTGATGTTTGACCACCAATGAAACCAACTTTATTTGTTTTTGATTGCATTGCTGCTGCGATACCTGCAAGGTAAGCACCTTCGTTATCAGCAAACAAAACGCTCTCAACATTCTTTTGGTCTTTGATGACATCATCAATGATTACGTAGTTAACATCTTCATGTTCCTTAGCAGCATCTGAAACAGCATCATGAAGGGCAAAACCAACACCAAAGATGAGGTTGTAACCTTGGCTTTGAGCAGCTGACATATTGTTTGCAAAGTCAGACTCTGAGTTTGATTGGAAGTAAGTAAAGCCAGAATCTTTTTTAAGTTTGTTAGCTTTACCCCACTCTTGGAGTCCTTCCCATGCTGATTGGTTAAATGATTTATCATCTACCCCACCAGTATCTGTAACGATAGCAGCTTTAACTTTAGAATCAGCTGATGATCCACCGCGTCCGCCACGAGCACATGCTGCAAGACCAAGTGCTGCTACAGCAACAAGGCCAAGACCGATAATTTTCTTGTTCAATTTCATCTTGAACACTCCTCCTATAACTTGCAAGAAAACTTGCTTAATAAAGAATAAAACAACTAGACTATTGTAAGTCTGTAAAAGAGTATGGTAACAACTCTCCGACTGTCATCTCGACTGTCGATTTATCTTCAGCGATAAGAATCACTTTAGAATCGGATTTAAAAAACTCAGCCATCACTTGGCGACATGCACCGCATGGTGATATAGGCTCTTTGGTATCACCGTAAACAGCGAGACACTCAAAATCACGGTGTCCTTCAGATACCGCTTTAAAAATAGCCGTTCTTTCTGCACAATTGGTCAATCCAAAAGAGGCATTTTCTATATTGCAGCCTTGAAAGATTTCTCCATTTTTTGTAATCAAAGCCGCACCAACTCTAAACTTAGAGTAGGGAACATAGGCATTTTCTGCTGCCAATCGAGCTGCTTCTATCACTTTCTCTTTGTTAGTAACTGTCATGGCTTTATTGACCTTTCATAATGGCCACTCCTGACGAAGTACCAATACGGGTTGCACCAGCTTTGATAAAGGCTTTAGCCGCCTCAAGTGTACGTGCTCCACCAGATGCCTTGACTCCCATAATAGGACCAACAGCTTCTCGCATAAGTTCAATATCTTCAATGGTAGCACCACCAGTAGAAAACCCTGTAGATGTCTTCACAAAATCTGCACCTGCCAGTTTTGCTAATTGGCAAGCTTCGACCTTTTCTTCATCAGTCAATAGACAAGTTTCAATAATAACCTTCACAAGTTTTCTTCCACTAGCTTCAACAACAGCTTTAATATCGTCTTCAACTAATTTAAGATTTCTAGATTTAAGAGCACCGATATTGATTACCATATCAATTTCATCCGCCCCATTGGCAATAGCATCCTTGGCTTCAAAAGCCTTAACTGCAGAAGTCGATGCTCCCAAAGGAAAACCGATAACCGTACAAACTTTAACAGAACTATCTTTTAGCAATTCAGCTGCCGTTTTGACCCAAGTTGGATTAACACAGACGCTGGCAAACTCATACTTCTTAGCCTCATCAATTAAGGAAAGAATCTGTTCTTTATTAGCATCAGCTTTTAGTAAGGTATGGTCAATATAGCTATTAACAGACATAAACAAACTCCTTGATTAGGATTAAATTAAGTGTTAGCGAATTATTTTTAATATTTCTGTCGTTTCTTTACATTCACTACCCATAATAACATTTTTTTCGAATTCAGTCAGCATTTTTTCAGATAAAATTTCTTGGCTATAGACCTTGGCAATAAGGTCTCCCTGAGTCACAGAATCGCCAACTTTCTTTTCAAATACAATTCCTGTTTCATAATTAAGACTATCTGACTTCGTAGCTCGACCTGCTCCTAATTGCATAGCAAATTTTCCAAATGCCATAGCAGGTAACTCTTTAATGTAACCTGTTTCATGAGCATGAATATCTGTCACGACAGGAGCACTGCTATGACGATAAAGATCAGTCAAATCACCACCTTGAGCTTGAATGAGTTCTTCAAACTTAGCAAGGGCTTTTCCACCCACTAAGTGCTGACGAATCTCTTCCTGACTAGCTTCAACCTGAGCCAAATCTAATAGAATCTCAGCCAACTCACAGATAAAGTCAGTGATATCTTCACGTCCCTTACCTTGCATAATTTCAATAGCCTCTGTGATTTCTAAACGGTTACCAATAGCCTTACCTAGTGGCTGGCTCATATCTGTAATAACTGCAATCGTTTCACGATTGACCTCATGACCTAGTGCAACCATGGTTTCAGACAACTTCTCAGCGTCAGACATATTTTTCATAAAAGCGCCTTGACCAACAGTAACATCCAGTAAAATCTTATCAGCGCCTGCTGCAATCTTTTTGGACATAACAGAGCTTGCGATTAGAGGAATGGAATCTACTGTTGCAGTGACATCACGCAAGGCATAAAGAAGTTTATCAGCCTTAACCAAATGCTCAGACTGACCAATAAGGGAAATCCCAATGTCTTTAACTTGCTGAATGAATTCTTTCTTACTACGCTCAACCTGATAGCCTTTGATAGACTCTAATTTGTCAATCGTTCCACCTGTGTGTCCGAGACCACGACCACTCATCTTAGCCACTGGAACACCAAAGCTAGCTACAAGCGGCATCAGAATGATGGTTACCTTATCACCAACACCTCCGGTCGAATGTTTATCTACCTTAACACCTGGAATTTCTGACAAATCATATTGTTCACCTGAAGCAACCATATCAGTGGTCAAATCATGGATTTCACGAATAGACATACCTTGATAATAAATCGCCATCGCCAAAGCAGCTATCTGATAGTCTGGTATTTCCCCAGACACATAGCCATTAATGAGATATGAAATTTCCTCTGTGCTTAACTCGCCACCATCTCTTTTCTTTTCAATTAAATCAACTGTTCTCATAATTTCTCACTTCTAAGGATATAATATCCTTTAGCCTTTTTAACGACTTCAGCATTACCAAACACATCCTCCATCTTAGCCTTAGCTGACGGAGCACCTTGTTTTTTCTGAATAACAATAGTTAGGTTACCACCTTGATTGAGATAATCATATGCCTCCTCGATAACTTGATGAACCACCTTCTTGCCCGCACGGATAGGTGGATTAGAAATAATATAGTCAAAACTTCCAGTGACATTTTCATAGATATTTGATTGGAAGATAGTAGCTTCAACCTTATTTCGTTGAGCATTTTGTCTAGCTAAATCAATCGCCCTACTATTGATGTCAATCATAGTGACTTTAACTCCTTGGACCTTGGCTAAACTGATACCGAGAGGACCATAGCCACAACCCACATCTAAAAGCGTTTTGCCAGCTTCCAAATCCAATGCACTCAAAAGCACTTGACTCCCAAAATCAATCATTTTTTTAGAGAAAACCCCAGCATCTGTATAAAACTGAAAACTTTCTCCTAATAAATTAACCTTTAAATCATGAATATCATGAGCCGCATCTGGCGTCTCAGCATAATACATTTTTGACATTATTTTTTCCTTCTAGATAGTACTTTTTCTTTATCGTATCATAAATAGCAAAGTAAGGCTAGTGAAATGACAAGGCTTACATTCGACCTTTTTTTCTGCTATAATATTATTTATGCTAAATGAATTTATCAATTTCGAAACGATATCACGCAAGGAATGGCAACGCCTTCATAAAGAGGACAATGCCCCATTGACTGCAGAAGAACTGGATTCCATTCGAAGCCTTAATGATAAGATTGATGTGCAAGAAGTTAGTGACATTTATCTTCCCCTTATCAATCTCATTCGTATCTATCAGAAAACTGCCAACGATCTAACCTTTTCTAAGAGTATCTTTTTACAAAAATCACAGACTAACCGTCCATTTATTATTGGGGTATCTGGTTCAGTTGCTGTTGGCAAATCCACTACCAGTCGTTTGCTTCAACTCTTGTTGCAGCGTACCTTTCCCCAATCTAATGTTGAACTTGTGACAACTGATGGCTTTCTCTATCCTAACCAAACCTTGAAAGAAAAAGGCATCCTTAATCGTAAGGGCTTCCCTGAGTCCTACGATATGCCACTTCTTCTCAACTTTTTAGATACTATAAAAAATGGTGGTGATGTCAATATTCCTGTTTACTCTCATGAAATTTATGATATTGTACCAGGACTTACCCAAGAAATCAGACAGCCTAATTTTTTAATTGTCGAAGGGATTAATGTTTTCCAGAACCCTATTAACCAACGGCTCTACATGAGTGACTATTTCGATTTTTCTCTCTTCATTGACGCTGAAGTTAATAATATCGAATCCTGGTATCTCGAACGTTTTCAAACCCTTCTTGAGCTCGCCAAAAAAGATGAAAACAACTACTACCATCGTTTCACTAAATTTAGTAAGGATGAAGCTTTATCTTTAGCACAAAAAACCTGGCGTGATATCAATTTGGTTAACCTGGAAAATTATATCGAACCTACACGAAGTCGAGCTGAACTGATTCTTCACAAGGGAGACAATCATAAAATCGACTTCATCCACTTAAAAAAATAGAAAAAGCTTGCCAAGGGGCCTAAAATAACGTATAATGACATAGTTAGATAAATTTTGGAGGTGAAAACATTGGCAAATATTAAATCAGCTATCAAACGCGCTGAATTAAACGTTAAACAAAACGAAAAAAACTCAGCTCAAAAATCAGCTATGCGTACTGCTATCAAAGCTTTTGAAGCAAACCCATCTGAAGAACTTTACCGTGCTGCAAGCTCAGCTATCGATAAAGCAGAAACTAAAGGTTTGATCCACAAAAACAAAGCTAGCCGTGATAAAGCACGTCTTGCTGCTAAACTTGGTTAATCAAGACTAAAAACAAAATGAGCTCTACGGAGCTTTTTTTGTACCAAATTTTAGAGGGGACATCATGAAAATTTCCATAATTGGATACTCTGGGTCAGGAAAATCAACTCTAGCAGATAAACTCGCTAATTACTATTTAATACCCAAACTCCATATAGATACTCTCCAATTTCAGCCAGGTTGGCAAGAGAGTAATCGAGATTGGATGTTAAAAGAAATGCAGACTTTTTTAGCAGAAAACGAGAACTGGGTCATTGATGGCAACTATGCTTGGTGCCAATACGAGCGCAGATTGGAAGAGTCCGACTGGATTATCTTCCTAAATTTCTCCCGTTGGAACTGCCTTTATCGAGCTTGGAAGCGGGCCCGTCACTTCCGAGGTCAAGTTAGAGACAGCATGGCAACTGGTTGCATTGAAAAATTAGACTGGGAATTCATCCGCTGGGTTCTTTGGGATGGTCGCCAAGCCAGACAGGTCACACGCTATCAGACTGTTGGCCAAACCTATTCAGACAAATTCATCGCTCTCAAAAACCAAAAAGAACTAGACCGTTTCCTAAATAAAGTCAAAAATGACCTACTAGAGTCGAAATAATCACTCGATCTAGTAGATCATTTTTCTTATTTTCTTTTTCATTATTATTTGAAACATAATAGGCTACAGGAATAAATAAAGCCATAACATTTAAAACAATTGAAATTATATAAAATTTCATTTTTTTCCCTTCTTTACAACTTTTAAAAAATTTATTTTGTCTTTTGATACACGTCAGCTATGTAATCTATCATTCTAGGCGATCCCCTTAATATCTGACCTGTTTCCAAAACAACGAACTTACTATTTTTTATTGCATTGATGTCCTTTATCTGAGGATTTGCCTTCACTATTTCCTGAGGATTCTTTACAAATGTCAGAATTATATCAGGATTTTCTTTTATTATGTATTCTGGTGTCAAAGTAGGACTCATACCTTCCATTCCTGCTGCAATATTTTTAATTTTCAGCATTGCGACTATCTCAGCAGAACAATTCCAATATATTTTGAATGAAGTCGGAAGTATTGATGATATTCAGTTATTGACTCAGGCATCTATT
>ERZ772910.1970-NODE-1970-length-9939-cov-13.723594_pt1 | contig 9939 bp, 10 predicted proteins | sample MGYA00511357_ERZ772910 | MGnify/ENA primary metagenome ERZ772910 (study PRJEB29015, sample SAMEA2738096) | human oral metagenome | biome: human oral; feature: human-associated habitat; material: saliva | place: China | collected 2193 ...
CCCTCTGAGAGGGTGCATACTTGAGTACATGAGGCTCAAGGAGCCGCGCAGACCACCCCGCACGGGGCGGCACGCGCAGCACTGACCGCCTCCAAAACTTTCAAACTAACCCGCCTCGCATTAGAAGAAGCGGGGCACTGATCACAAGGAGTGAATAAACATATGGCACGTGCAGTAGGTATTGACCTCGGTACCACCAACTCGGTCGTAGCAGCACTGGAAGGTGGCGACCCGGTCGTCATCGCTAACGCAGAGGGCACCCGCACCACCCCCTCCGTCGTCGCATTCTCCAAGGACGGCGAGGTTCTGGTCGGTAGCGTTGCAAAGCGTCAGGCAGTGACCAACGTCGACCGCACCATCTCCTCCGTCAAGCGCCACATGGGCACCGACTGGACCACCGAGATTGACGGCAAGAAGTACACCCCGCAGGAAATCTCCGCTCGTATCCTCATGAAGCTGAAGGGCGACGCAGAGGCATTCCTGAACGACAAGGTCACCGACGCCGTCATCACCGTCCCGGCATACTTCAACGACGCTGAGCGTCAGGCAACCAAGGAAGCCGGCGAGATTGCAGGCCTGAACGTCCTGCGTATCGTCAACGAGCCCACCGCCGCAGCACTCGCATACGGCCTGGACAAGGGTAAGGAAGACGAACTCATCCTGGTCTTCGACCTCGGTGGCGGTACCTTCGACGTCTCCCTGCTGGAAGTTGGCAAGGACGACGACGGCTTCTCCACCATTCAGGTTCGCGCAACCAGCGGTGACAACCGCCTCGGTGGTGACGACTGGGACCAGCGCATCGTCGAGTGGCTGCTCGCACAGGTGAAGGCAAACACCGGCGCTGACCTGTCCAAGGACAAGATTGCTCTGCAGCGTCTGCAGGAGGCAGCTGAGCAGGCTAAGAAGGAGCTGTCCAGCGCTTCTAGCACCAACATCTCCCTGCAGTACCTGTCCGTGACCCCCGAGGGCCCCATCCACCTGGATGAGAAGCTGACCCGCGCAAAGTTCGAGGAACTGACCCGCGACCTGCTCGAGCGCACCAAGAAGCCCGTGCTCGACGTAATCAAGGAAGCTGGCGTGTCCATCTCCGAGATTTCTGAGGTCATCCTGGTTGGTGGCTCCACCCGTATGCCCGCTGTTGCTGAGCTCGTCAAGGAGCTCACCGGCCGCGAGCCCAACAAGGGCGTGAACCCCGACGAGGTCGTGGCAATGGGTGCAGCACTGCAGGCAGGCGTTCTGAAGGGCGACCGTAAGGACGTTCTGCTGATCGACGTCACCCCCCTCTCCCTCGGTATCGAGACCAAGGGCGGCGTGATGACCAAGCTGATCGAGCGCAACACCGCAATCCCGACCAAGCGTTCCGAGACCTTCACCACCGCAGAGGACAACCAGCCCTCCGTGACCATTCAGGTCTTCCAGGGTGAGCGTGAGTTCACTCGCGACAACAAGAACCTGGGTACCTTCGAGCTGACCGGCATCGCCCCCGCACCCCGTGGCGTGCCCCAGATTGAGGTTACCTTCGACATCGACGCAAACGGCATCGTCCACGTCTCCGCAAAGGACAAGGGCACCGGCGTTGAGCAGTCCATGACCATCACCGGCGGCACCTCCCTCTCCAAGGAAGACATCGACCGCATGGTCAAGGACGCAGAAGCACACGCAGAGCAGGACAAGGCACGCCGCGAGGCTGCTGACACCCGCAACGCAGCTGAGTCCGTCGCATACTCCGTCGAGAAGCTCCTGAAGGAGAACGGCGACAAGCTGCCCGAGGACGTCAAGACCGAGGTCCAGGGCGATGTCGACGAGCTGAAGAAGGCACTCGAGGGCGACGACGACGCAGCAGTGAAGTCCGCACTCGAGAAGCTGCAGGCATCCCAGTCCAAGCTGGGCGAGGCACTCTACGCAGCAGCACAGGCTGAGGCATCCGAGTCCAAGCCCGCCGCTGATGAGGACGTTGTCGACGCCGAGGTTATCGACGAAGACGAGAAGAAGTAATCATGGCTGAGCAGGAAAACATCACCCCCGACCCGCTGGAGGAGGCATTCAACGCCCCCGCAGCGGAAGGCCACCCCGAAGCCGAATCGGTCGAAGCCACCGAAGAAGCTGCGGAAGCCGTCGAGGCTGAGCTCCAGGACGCCGTAGAAGCAGAATCTGCGGATGCGGCACTCGCCGCAGAGCGCCTGGACTCCCTGCTTCGCCTGCAGGCAGAGTTCACTAACTTCAAGAACCGCACCGCTCGCGAAAAGGAGCAGTTGCGAGGCTTCGTAACCAGTGAACTGGTGACCGCGCTGTTGCCGGTGCTCGATGATATCGACGCCGCACGTAAGCACGGCGACCTGCAGGAAGGCCCCTTCGCCTCCATCGCTACCAAGCTCGAAGAGCTGCTCGGCAAGCAGGGCGTGGAGCGTTTCGGTGAAGTAGGCGACGCCTTCGACCCGAACATCCACGAAGCTGTACTGCAGCAGCCCACCGACGAGGTGGCTGAGGATCATGTCTCCATGGTTCTGCGTTACGGCTACCGCGTGAACGACCGCGTGGTTCGTACCGCTCAGGTGGCTGTGGCTGTCGCACCGTAAGGTGGTCGGCTAAGACATTGGCTGAATAACTAACGACGGGCGGGTGCTCTCCCTGGTGGGGGAGTGCCCGCCCTGTTGTTTGCCTGAACTGTTTGCCAGGGTTATTTATCCGGGCTGTGGCGGCGGATAAAAAGCTTGTAGGGGCGCTATTTTTTGGGCTCAGCCCTTTCAAAATTGAGTCAAGTAGACTAAACTTTTATATAGAGCATTAAGACAAGCACGCGGTGCCCCTGCAAGCCGTCCCGTAACCGAGGAGGGCGGCGCATCACCGCAGAAGGAGAAACACAACATGGCAAGTGAAAACTGGCTAACCGACGACTTTTATAAGGCACTGGGTGTCAGCGAAGACGCAAGCGAAAGCGATATCAAGAAGGCGTACCGCAAGCTCTCCCGCAAGTACCACCCGGACCTGAACCCCGGCGACGCCGCAGCAGAGAAGAAGTTCAAGGAAATCTCGGAAGCATACGACGTGCTCTCCGACAAGAAGCAGCGCGAAGAGTACGACCAGATCCGCCGCTACGGTGCCGCAGGCATGGGCGGATTCGGAGGCGGCGGCTACACCGGCTACCCCGGCGCGGACGCATTCGGCGGCTTCAGCAACGGCGGCGCAGGCATCAACATTGACGACCTGCTCGGCGGCCTCTTCGGAGGTAGCGCCGGCGGTTCCCGACGCTCCGCAGGCTTCACCAGCGCCGACTTTGGCGGCATGGGTGGCGGCGGTTTCGGCGGCGCACAGCATGCGGCACCCGAAGAAAGCACCACCAGCACCCGCATCAGCCTCGCCCAGGCATACACCGGCGCGACCGTGACCGTGTTCCTGCCGGACGGCTCCCACACCGAGGCACGCATCCCCGCAGGTATCAAGGACGGTCAGAAGGTCCGCCTGCGCGGCAAGGGCCTGCGCGGCGGCGATCTGAAGGTCACCGTGCGCGTCTCCGATGACTCCGTGTACTCGCGTGAGGGCAACAACCTGGTTATGCGCGCGCCCGTCACCCTCGCCGAGGCTGTTGACGGCGCAGTGATCGAGGTGCCCCTGCCCGACGCATCCACCGTGAAGCTGCGCCTGGCACCCGGCCAGGTCGGCCGCCGACTGCGCGCTAAGGGCCGCGGCTTCAAGGCTAAGGGCGGCGACGGCGACCTGCTGGTCATCCCCGAAATCGTACTGCCCACCAAGCTGAGCGCAGAGGCACAGGAAGCATTCGATAAGTTCGTAAAACTGGCTCCGCAGGAGAACCCGCGTAAGGATCTGTTGAAGAAAGCGAAGTAAACCATGGCATCTCGAGAATCATCATCTAAGTCCCGTCGTAGCGAGCCGCTGCACAGCGTGGACCGCCCGGTTTTCGTGATTTCTGTGGCGGCTGAGCTGGCGGGCATGCACCCGCAGACCCTGCGCCAGTACGACCGCATCGGCCTGGTCCAGCCTTCGCGTGCGCCCGGTAAGGCGCGCCGCTATTCGCAGCGTGACGTGAACCGTCTGCAGCAGATTCAGCAGCTCTCGCAGGAGGGCGTCTCCCTGGAGGGTATTCGCCGCATTATTGAGCTGCAGTCCCTCGTGGAGGAGCAGCAGGAGCAGATTGCGGAGTTGCAGCGTCAGGTTGAGGACGCGAAGGTGAAGATGGGCATGTCGGAGCGCGTGTTCGCTGCCGGTACCGGCGGCGATGTGGTGCATATTGCCCGCGGTACCCGCCCGGCGCCTCGTCAGCGTTCTTCAGCGGTGGTGCTCTACCGCAAGTCGCGCTAACCGGCTACGGCGGATGATGCGAAACCGCCGCGCTAAACCGGTTAAACCCGCTACACTGGGATAAACGGTTCGGCTGTTCTGGCTCATCTGCGCTAGTCAGCCGCTCATATAGGCTTGTGCGTCTTAGCGTTGCGCGAGCGAGGTAGGGTAGACCCCCGCCCGCATGCACCTGGACCCACACACAAGAAGGTGAGGCTCCCCGAATGACCGGGGAGCCTCACCTGCTTTAAATCTCGTAACTCAGGTGGGTTGAGATAATGGCTTCATTATTCGCAACAGTAACGAAAACGGGGGCATAGGGTCTAGATAAACGGTAGAGTAGTGATTACACAGAAGCAGTTTTTCGGCAGTTTGCTCAAGGGAAATGAGCATTTTGGCAGTAGCGCTTCTGATTAGGTGGATACTCTCTGAAGTCTTCCACACAACCGCTAGCATCATCAGAGGGAGGTAAGAAAATGGCTGAGTCGATTGACCGCTACAAAGTTGAGCAAGAGACAGGGCTGAGCTACGAACAAAGGTGGCAAGTCATCCAGCATTTTACTGAATGGATCAAACACGGTGACTCTAAGATTCAGACGTTGCTGACGGTCCAGGCGGTTATTATTGCCACCTATGGGGTGTCCGTTCCGGTATTTTTTTCTAAAAGTGGAGTATGGAATTTTTGGACAATTTTTTGTAATGCGGTGTTCGCGTTGGCGACGCTAGCATCCTTCATATATGGATTTTTTTCTGCTTTGCAGCCTTATACAAAACCATATGAAGAAAAAGATAAGAATCGAAATGTATTTTTCTATGGTTCATATCTAAAAAACGAACGACTTTCTGAATTGGAAAGTTTGAGTCGTGAGGAAAAGATGCAACAACTGAGTGCACAAATTTCTGTACTTGGCAGAGTTGCTAAAAATAAATTTCGACATATCCAAAATCTTCAAAGATTTGTCGTAATTAGTATTATTTTGTTGGTTCCGGTGTATATTTCTTTTAGTCTAGTAAGGTAGGTGATTGAAAGTGGAAAAGATGGAATATATAAAATATATAGCTGAGAAATTGTATGATAAATTCATGAGTAAAGGTAATTCTGAAAATGGGGTAAGCCTAGATATTATGAAGCTCGTAGAAGAGCTAGGGGGTGTGGTCTATGAGGCTGGATATATAAAAATGAATCAGAATTCAATGATTGTGGATCCCGAGGATAATTCGTTTAAAATATATGTGTCGGCATCTGAAGGAAGAAGGCGACAAAAATTCACCATCGCGCATGAGATAGGACATTATTTCATTCATTATAAGGGGGGAGACCCAGAAAAACCTCAAACTGTTTATTATAGGACAAGTTGGGCTGCTGGGGGATCCAAAGAGTATGAAGCAAATATTTTTGCAGCAAATTTGCTTATGCCTGAGAAGGAATTTAAGAAAATCTTTAATCATTGCAATGAAGACCTGTCTATAGTTGCTGATGAATTTGGTGTTTCTATCGCAGCTGCTGAGGTTCGTGCGCGTTCTTTGGGGCTTATTGGTAATGGGTAACGGAAACAAAAAAACACAAAAAAATGAGTCACAGCCCAAGGGTATTTCACCTCGGGCTGTGCTTGTGTGTGGTGTAGATATTGAAGGGTCTACTGAATTAAAAATTAACGATCCGTTAGGCGGAAAAGAACGAATTAGTTTCTTTATGAAAAATTTTGATAACCGCTTGCGAAACAAGGACCTTAAAGATGGCGATGATGAGAAGGATGGATGGTTCTTATGGAGGGTGCTTGGGGATGAGCTTGTATACCTTAGAATCGTTCCTGAAGATAAAAATGGTAACTTGGATTCTATGTATGTTAAAAAATATATCATGGAATTTGTCCAAGTTGCTGAATCAATTGAATTTTTGACACCCAGTAATGAATATCCTCCAAGTAATTCCAATGTTCGATTTGACACGCCTCTGGGAATTCATGGATACGCTTTTCTTTTGCACTCAAAAGGCGAACAGTGGGAATTTACCTGGAACCTCATTTCAAAGAACTGGGCGAAAAAGAGCGAAATGCAGATTAAATTAGAAACTGGTATGCAGGACCCTGCTGTTCCACCTGAACTTCTAGCTGATGAAGTTTTCTCGAAATACGGATACAATCTTCGAGAAATTCAAATCGATTACTTCATTGATTTTCTTGGGAGAGACGTTGATTTGGGCTTTCGAATCGCTGGGTATTCTCGCCCACATCAATTTATGCTATCTCCAAAATTGGCTAGTTGCTTGATGCGAGCCAATGACTCTTCCCGTAAAGGGGGATCTAAACTTGAGATTTACTTCTTAGGTTTATATGAGCTGAAAGGTTGTGCCATCGGAGATCGTGGCCCTGATAGATTTCCGCTATTTTTTATACATATTAAAAATAAAGATAGTAGCATGCAACCGGAGATTTTAAGGAACTATAAAAAATTTAACTTGAAAGTAGCAAGAAAGAATTTGAATCGATTTGCGAAATATGAAAATGAATCTTGTAGATTAATTGGTAATAAAATTCTTGAAAATTCTCATGCTATTACTTCAGAGAATAATCGATTGAACCCAGACCTGGATATTGAAGTGGATCGGAATATTACTTTACGAGGTGATGTCTAGGGTAGGTGTTGGTAGATGGAGAGAATTAAACCGCGGTATGGAAATTCCTGACAATTGAGATAGATTTAATTGAGGTAGCCTACCTGCTAAAGATGAATTTGGGAACGGATAATATAGGAAGGAAAATATGACTTGGTGGAACAAGGGTAAGTATAAGGGAAGGGGCCCACGGCCTCATCAGGGAACAAAGGGATTGAGTTATGAAGCCAGGTGGCAGCTGATTCAGCATTTTACTGAATGGATTAAACATGGTGACATGAAAATTCAGATGCTCTTGACAGTTCAAGGGGTTATAGTTGCTGCTTATGGGGCATTTCTCCCCAGTATGTTACCTTCCGGGGATAAGTGGAATTCATGCCTTGTTTGGTTGTTTCTGTTTGTGAATCTTGCTTTTGTGTACTGCGTAAGAGAGTCTTTTAAGATTGGATTCGAAGCTTTACGCCCGAATACTAAGCAGTCCCCTGTTGATGATAAGGGTACTAAACCTGGCGATAATATCTTTTATTATGGTTTCTATTCAACGACTAAAATTCAGGATTCTTCTAATTTATTAGGTTCAATATCTGAAGATGAAGCTCTAAATAATATCAATAGACAAATATTTGATTTAGGCAAAATTGCTAAGGAAAAGTTTGACAATGTTTCGAGGCTTCAAGTAGCAGTCTACCGTACTATATTTTGGCTTTTTGGGGTTTTTGTGGTGACTACTTGGTTTGGAAAATTATAGTTTGTATATAAAAGTCTTAGTGCATAGAATACGGGAGAGGAACCTATACTTGCCACGTTATCTCCCCATCCAATAGTTACTAATAGGACATTAGAATATTGACCAGCACAAGGAGGTGAGGCTCCCCGAACGAACGGGGAGCCTCACCTCCTTTTATGGTTAGTTAGTTCCTGGTCCTAGGAAAGAGCGCGCTGAGGAGCACAGGGTAGAGTAATAAGCGAATAGCGCATAGGTGGCCCAAAGTTCAGATACAGATGCCATATCCAAGCTAAACTAACGCTAGAAACCGCCCGTAAGAAAGAGGAACAAGCATGTCATATGAGGACAAGAAATCTCAAGAAAATCCCCCTGTCAAGGAGGACTCAATGGGGCTGAACCGGGAAGAACGCTGGCAACTTATCCAGTATTTTAATGATCTGATTAAACACGGCGATTCCAAAATTCAGATGTTGCTGACCGTCCAAGGTGTTATTGTTGCTGCATATGGAGGCTTTATTTCAACGTTCCTCAGCAAACCGAATATTTGGAATCCTGTAACTATATTTTTAAGCGCATTATTTGCTGTATCTGTCGTTGCATCTTTGCTGGTCGGCATAGTTGCCCTGCAACCGTACGTCAAGGAGCACAACGGAGAACCTGCTACGCGTGAAGGACAGGGAAAAGAAAATATCTACTACTACGGGTCATATTCAGGCAGTAGGATTCTAGATGGGCTAGACTACGCTACTGCAGAGGAAAAAATGAATTATTTGGGAGCGCAGATTTCAGTCTTAGGCGGTATCGCAACTAGAAAATTTAGAAAAGTATTTTTTCTTGAGTGGCTCGTGTTTTCTAACGTTATTATTCTCATCGCGTCCTTTATTTTTTTCGCTTCTGCCGGGCAGTGAAGCTAAGAGATGTACGTAAGCGCTGAATAGAGTTTACGGTAGATAGACTTGTTGAAACGTTTATCAATCATCCCGTCTAGACATGCATAAACAGGTGAGGCTCCCCGAATGATCGGGGAGCCTCACCTGCTTTAACGTATGCACTTTGCGCGTTGGCGGGAAATCACCTGGCGGTAACTGGCGCTGCTCCGCTTACTTGCGGCGGTAGGTCAGATCGTGCGCGCGGCGGCCCGCCTCCTGAGCCTTACGCTCAAAGCTGGTGAGGGTACGACCCTCCCAACGCGGAGCCCAACCACCCAGCGGATCCTCCTCGGTCGCACCGGCGCCGGGGTTCACGTTCTCAAAGTCCGGGTGCGCCTCCAGAACCTCACGCATGACCAGGGCGTACTCCTCCCAGTCAGTCGCCAGACGCCAAATACCGCCGGGCTTGAGCACACGCGCAACCTTATCAGCGAACGCCGGGGACACCAGGCGGCGCTTGTGGTGGCGGGACTTATGCCAAGGATCCGGGAAGAACACCCACAGCTCGTCCACAGAGTTCTCCTCAAGCATGTTGTCGAGCAATTCGGGTGCGTTCGCCTGAGCCACACGCACGTTCTCCACGCCGGCGTTGCCCATCTTCAGCAGCAGATCCGCGATGCCGGGGGTGTACACCTCAACGGCGAGGAAGTTCGCCTCGGGCATCTCAGCTGCGCGGTGCACAATCGCCTCGCCCAGACCGGAACCGATCTCGACGACCTGGTACGCCTCACGGCCGTAAATCTTAACCGGGTCGAAGGTCGCCTCAGGTGCGACGGAGGTGTCGGTGCGCAGGCGCGGAATGTCCAGCACGTGGGTGGGGGAGTAGGTGTCCCACGCCTTCTGGCGGCGCGCGGTGAGGCGGTCGCCGCGGCGGACGAAGGAGTAGGGCTGGCGGAAGAATTCCTCGGGAACCGGCTTCTTGGCCTTTTCTTCGGTGGATTCGGGTGCCTGGCTAGGCTGCGTGTTCTCAGTAGACATACCTAAAAGAATAGCGTAGCGCCGCTACACCGTGCGGTTTCGCGGCGTGCGGGGCTGGCGTGACGCTGAACTAGCCAGGCGACTAACCGGGCGCAGGGTAGGTGCGGTGCGCGTCTGGCAGGCATAGAAATCCGGTGGGTATAGAAAACCGGCGGGCATACAAATTTAGCGCGCATACAAAAGTGCGGCGGGAACGAATACTGTTCCCGCCGCACTTTCGTGAGGTTGTTTGCGCGAGTTAGCGTGTGGGGCTTACTTCTTGGAGCCCAGCAGCGCCAGACCCGCGCCGAGCAGCACGATGTTGTTTGCGAGCTGCTGGCCGTCCTGGGTGGTGCGGAGCGTGCTTGGGTGAAACATCAAGGCATTCCATAGGTGTGCCCCGTCTCAAAAATCTG
>ERZ772910.1973-NODE-1973-length-9934-cov-2.205486_pt1 | contig 9934 bp, 10 predicted proteins | sample MGYA00511357_ERZ772910 | MGnify/ENA primary metagenome ERZ772910 (study PRJEB29015, sample SAMEA2738096) | human oral metagenome | biome: human oral; feature: human-associated habitat; material: saliva | place: China | collected 2193 ...
TGAAAACCTTGCAAGAGCACGTTAAACACGAAACTGCTCCCTACAAATATCCTCGTATTATCGAGTTCGTTAACGAGCTTCCAAAGACCATCAGCGGTAAGATTAGACGTGTGGAGATTAGAGAAAAGGACAATAAGAAATAGTACTTCTCAACCTCTTCATTATCAATCGATTGCGAAGAGCACACACATCACATTCTAAAAGCATGCTTATTGCACGGCAAAAGCATTGTAATTGAGCAAAAGCTATCCTTTTACACTGCGAAAGCATTGCTTTTGAAGGACAAGAAAAAATCTCTCAAATAATAATGTTATCCTAACTTCATTGATTGAAGAATGAGTTGGTAGAAAGAAGTGGCACCACTTGTGGCTGTTTTCATTTCTTTTTATCAACTCTTTATTATTTTCTTGCCCAACAACTCAAAAGTGGTTATCTTTGAATAAAATTAAAATAGGAAGGCAAAAGCATGGAGAGTAAGGTTATTTTACTAACGGGTGCAAGTAGTGGTATAGGCTTTCAAACAGCCGAACACTTAGCCAAACAAGGCCATAAGGTGTATGGAGCAGCCCGAAGAGTGGAGCAAATGGAGGCTTTAAAGCCTTTGGGTGTGGTGCCTTTGATGCTCGATTTAACCCAAGAAGCAAGTATTGCAGAGGCAGTGGCGCATGTTATTGCCCGTGAAAAGCGCATCGATGTGTTGATAAACAATGCTGGTTATGGCCTATTAGGGGCAGTGGAAGATGTGGAACTGAGCAAAGCTCGCAAGCAATTCGAGGTGAATGTGTTTGGACTTGCTGCCATAACGAAGGCTGTTTTGCCTTATATGAGGGCGCAAAAGCAGGGCACCATTATCAATATCTCGTCGATTGCGGGTCGCATTTCTATGCCCTTTTGGGCGTGGTACACTGCCACTAAGCACTCAATTGAAGCGTTTAGCGATGCCTTGCGCATGGAGGTTGCCAGCAAAGGAATACACGTTGCGGTGATTGAACCAGGCGGAATTAAAACCGATTGGGGACTGATTGCTGCAGAACACCTCAAAAACAACGCCACGAACAGTGCCTACAAAGAACAGGCTTTGCGTGCTGCCCAACGCTTAAAACAACGCTACGAGGGCACAAGTCTTAGTGAACCCATGGTTATTGCCAAAGCCATTGCCCATGCAGTGAATAGCAAACGTCCCAAAAGTCGCTATCTAATTGGGTTCGGAGCTAAGCCTTTAGCGTGGTTTCACGCCCTTCTTCCTACCCGATTGTTCGACTTTATTGTGCAAAGATTATAACTACTGCCCTGCAACAAGTTGTTTTTGTCTCTCTTTTTCTATCGAATAATCAATTGTTATTTGTATTTTTGCATCCATGAAGATATTTGGATTAATAATACTGGGAATATGTTTAATAACGTCTTGTGCCACTAAACAAACGGCACAACAGCACAACGACAGCTTTATAGATGGCGAAAAGGTGAGCAAGTCTACACTCATTGTCTACTATGATGGTGCAGAAGGCAAGGCCAATGCAGTGCAAGCTATTCGCAAGATGCATGCAGAAATATTGTACGATCTAAAGAATATGCCTATTCTTACCATTCATTTGCCTGAAAAAACGGATATCGTTAAAGCCAAAAAGCAACTTGAAAAGGTAAATGGTGTATTGCAGGTGAACTACGATCGCATGTTGCAAATCAACTAATTGCCATTTTATTTTCTTTTAACTAAAAACAATTATAAATATTACTTGTATATTTTAAATATAGAAGTATCTTTGCAATAGTTTTTAAAGAGTGAAGTTGTTTTCAGCGATAACAAAGTAATTAGAAATCATTTTAAGTAACTTCAAAAGGCTTTAGAAGCCCTTTAGGACCAAGATGTCTGCATATGAAATGTGTAAATAATGAGATCAGACGCCAAGATCGTGTGCTAAATGAAGAAGAAGCACTCGACCTTTTAGCGCAAACCGAATATGGAATACTCTCGATGATCGATGAAAATGGTTTGCCTTATGGTATTCCTGTTAACCATGTTTGGGACAAACAAAACTCTATTTATATTCATTGTGCACCCGAAGGAAAGAAACTTCGTGCAATAAAACATCATCCTAATGTATCTTTTTGCGTTGTTGGTAGAACCAATGTACTGCCAAAGTATTTCACAACTGAATACGAAAGTGCGGTGTTTTTTGGAAGTGCTCGAGCACAATTAGACGAAGAAGAGAAAATGAAGGCGTTGCATCTGCTTATTGATAAGCTATCACCTGAATTCAAAGAGTTAGGAGATACCTATGCACACAAGTCGTTTAACAGGGTTGAAATCATTCGAATAGATATCGAATCGTTCAGCGGAAAGGCAAAAACGGCAAAGCAAGTGCGCAAAAGTTATTAAGCAAGTGGGTTGCACGCATCAACTAAACATACATAAAAAAAATAATAACATTATGAAAGCAAGAATAGATTTTGAACAATGGCCAATCGACTTATTGATCGATTATGCATTGAAAATACATCACAGAACCATTAGAGAAGTAGGCCCAGAACTGCTTTATCGCATCGGAAAGTTAAGTGCTGAACACGATGATTTGAGCACTATTTACGAGCTATTTAGCGAGTCTTTGACTGATTTAGACGAGCACTTGATGAAAGAAGAGAACATTCTTTTCCCATTAGTAGACGACATTCGCCGTGCAGCTATTGAGAATAAGCAACTCGGAGGCTTTCATTGTGGAACCGTTCAAAACCCTATTTCGGTGATGATGGCAGACCATGTGGGTGAAACCGATCGCCATAATCGCATTGCAGAGCTAACCAATAACTACACAGCTCCAGCAGGTTCAAACGAAGAATATCAAGCAGTTCTCAACGGATTAAAGGAATTTAAAGAGGCACTTCTTGAACATATCTATATCGAAGATGAGCTAATTTTCCCACAAGCAATTGCTCTTGAGGGCGAAGTTAGATAAGAATACACTTTTAGTTGCTGCTTTATGAGCGAATAAAGAGGGCACTAAATGAACGAAACTAATATAAGAGTTTGTCTCATTGTTTTTCATTTCCATTTGTTTGTAGTAGGTTTGTGGTGGATGCAAGAGGCAAACTCTTTCAGTTTTTTGTTGAGATCCTCTTTCATTTGTGCCGAAATTTGGTTGGCACGTTTAGCTATGATTACCAAACTTTCATAGAGATTGCCTGTTTCTTCGGCCAAATCCATGAGGTTGTGAGTCACAGTGTTGGTGGGAGCTTTCGACTTCTTGTAGTCCATGATGTGTATAGAGTATTTTTTAGATGCAATGGTGAGAGGGGACGCCCATAAAAGTGCGTGTCATTTACGACTGTGCTGCATTTTGAGGCTTAGCAAGAAAGGCTTTTGCGCGATTGTAAAGCGAAGTTGCTTTGGGCAAGAACTTTGATTTCGGATATTCGTTCACGAAACCGTGATACTCGTCAATGGCATTTTGGAATCGCTCCACTTTTTTAGATTCTACACTCTGTTCGGCAAGTTCAAACTTGGCACGAACAATAAGAATGGCAAAGTCTTCTCGGCGTTCACTATAGGGGAAATCGCTAATCGCATTCTGAGCTGTTACGACGCAAGCTTCGTAGTTGTTACCACTACTGCTGCTACTGCTCGTTCCAAAATAGGTGCCGAGGTCAAAGTAAAGCTTAGCTGCGGCATATTCTTTTTCGATGAGCTTGTCTTGCATCACAAAGATGAGGCGAGTAGCTTCTTTGCGATAACGGCTATCAGGATAATCCTCAGTAAACTTCTGGAATTCGGTGATGGCTTTGTACGTATCGCTTTGGTCCAATTCTGGCTCAGGAGTATTCTCGTATAGGGCAACACCAGCATAAAAATGGGCTTCTTCCACATAATATCCACGAGGATATGTCTCATAATACTTTTTGAAATAGCCAGCCGCAGCGTCGTATTCTTTGTCGCGATAGGCAGACATGCCCAATAAGAACAGGGCTTCTTCTGCGCGGTCCGTACCTTTAGCTCCAGCTATGAGGTCGGTAAGCAGCGTACTTGCTTTGGTGTAGCTACCTGCGTAGTAGTATTGCTTCGCTGCTTCGTATCTTTGGGTATAATCGCTTGACTGCAGCAACTTTTCGTAGTTAGAGCATGAAGCGAAAACCGCAACCATGAGAAGCAGCAGGAGGAGAGTCTTCTTCATGATACACTATTTAGGGTGCAAATTTACGCATTTCTGCTGAGGGTGCAAAACATTTTCGAGCGTATTTTGGGTTGTTTGTGGATTTCTGTACTGAGGTTTGAGTGAATTTATGTGCACTTATAGAGAGAATCGTCGTCAGTTGCATGAGATATGTGCCTATTTAGTGTGGGCGTTTTATGTTAAAATCGCGAATCATAAAGACAAAATTTAGTAGAGAAATGGAAATCTTATGATGCTCTTTCGTGGTTTCTATTTCTACTTAAAAGCAGTTCTAGGGCATTTGACAGAGAGTCCAAGAGAAAACGTAGGAGATATTCTGAAAAATGTCCGAGAAAATTTTGAAAACCACGGAGCTTTTTCTCTATTTGTGGGAGTTTTTTGGGGAAAACGTGGGAGAAAAAGTACTGAAATCTCTGATGAATTCGGCAATTTCTTCAAATCTAGGTGGGAAATCGCATTTTTTAATGCGCTGAGAAGTCGATAGATTCTATCTTAAGTATAGAGTGCTCGAAACAACGCCGGATTTTGTGTTAAAATCAAAAATGAAAGAGAGAAACTCACATGGAATTTCTCTCTTTTGTTCCTCTAATCGGAGGGTCGTATTTGTGGCGATAAAGAAGGTTACTTCTTTTTCTTGATAGAAGTTTTGGCATCACCCAGTTCAACAGTGTAAGAACGATTAAGCCCGCTTTGAGTTTTTGCGCGAATCCAAAGTACGCGATCGCTGCTCATATTGGCTGCCTTCACGGCTTCTTCAAAGTCTGCAACAGAGTTTATCACTTTGTCGTTCACTTGCGTGATGATGATACCCTTGCTGAGTCCTGCATCTTGAAGTTTTCCTGCCTTGATACTGCTCACAATGATGCCATTTTTCAATCCAAGTTCAGCTTTTTCAGCATCAGAAAGCGCACGAAGAGCAGCACCCATGGACTCTTGATCCACACTCTCTATCTTAGAAGTTGTGCCTTGGACATTGCGCAGTGTGAGTGTGGCGGTGTATGTCTTTTTCTTGCGCACATAGGTGACGCGAACTTTGTCGCCCGGGCGATGGCTAGCCAAGAGTTCTTGTAAATTTCCGAACTTTTCAATCTTCTTTCCGTCAATTTCTGTGATGACATCCCCGTGTTTCAAACCAGCTTCCTCTGCAGCTCCATCGGCAGTTACTTCTTCAATATAGAAGCCTGTAAGTACGCCTAAATCAGTTTCTTTACCTTTTTCTTTTTGAGCATCGATATAAGTTGATACGTCGGTACCTGCTACACCAAGAAGTGCGCGTTGCACTGCGCCAAATTCGCGGAGATCCTTTACCACTTTGTTTATGATGGTAGTAGGAATGGCGAAGCCGTATCCTGAGTAAGAACCTGTTTGTGAGTAGAGCATCGCATTGATACCCACCAACTCACCCTTCACATTGACAAGCGCACCACCAGAGTTTCCTGGGTTGATGGCAGCATCAGTTTGGATGAAACTTTCGATGGTGTTACTACCTTGGAGTGAGCGTGCCTTAGCACTGACGATACCGGCTGTCACTGTGGAAGTAAAGCCATAAGGGTTGCCAATGGCAAGCACCCATTCGCCAACTTTCAAGTCGTCACTGCTTCCTACGGTGATAGGCTTCAAATCTTTCGCTTCTATCTTGAGGAGTGCGAGGTCAGAACTCTTGTCTAGTCCGATGATTCGTCCTTTATATTCACGATTGTCATTGAGCTTTACGAGGATTTCGTCAGCATCTTCCACCACGTGATTATTGGTGACAATGTAGCCGTCTGCTGTGAGAATAACTCCAGAACCCGCTCCACTGCGCTTGGGCGTTTGGCGTTGTTGTGGACTGCGTTGACCACGTCCAAAGAAATCTCCGAAGAAGTCAGAAAATGGATCGAATTCTTGCACCTGCGATTGGCGACTGGTGCTAGACACCTTGATATAAACCACAGACTGCGTAGCAGTTTCTGCTGCAGTGGTCAAATCAACAGGCTGAGCCGCTGAAGCAAGGCTTGCGGCTGGAGCTATGGGTTGTGGGTAACCTGCTACATTGCTGGCCTTACCTTGGGCAAGGAAAGCTGATAAAAAGAGGGCTAGAACTATTTTCTTTTCCATTTGTATAGCATTTTATAGTGATATATTTGCAAAAGTAAGCCATTCTGGCTTTCTTTGCAAGTCTTTTCTAAGTGAGGAGAATCGGATTTACCACAATTTTGCAGTAGTGTTGCCCTGTATTGTCTGTTGAAATAACTACGGCCACATAAGTTCCCCCATGATGTCATCAGAGACAAAGATGCCAGCATGTGTGAGTTGCAAGCGATTGTCGGATGTAAGCATTAGGAGTTCACGGTTAAGGAAGGGTTGTGCAGTGCGTAGGAGATACGACCTACGATGTTCGCAGAGTTCGTTGAGAGATATTCCTTCGCGCGTGCGAAGGCGCGTGAGAATCAGTTCGTCGTAAAGTTCGTCAGATGTGAGCACCTCGAGCTGATGTGGCACATCAGTAAATGGAGTCGCTGATATACTCGCTGCATTGTAGGTACGAAGTTTGTGTTCGTTGAAGCGTCGAGTGGAAGAACCATCGTAGGAATGGGCACCAGGTCCAAAGCCTAAATATGGAATTCCTTGCCAATAGCTTGCGTTATGCCGAGAGCGGAATCCTGAACGTGCAAAGTTAGAGATCTCATATTGTTCAAATCCAGCTTCTTGTGCCGACTCCGTTAATAAGCGGAACATTGAAAGCGAAGTTTCCTCGTCGCATTCCTTGACTTTGCCCTTAGCACGATCGTAATAGAGTGGAGTGCCTTCTTCGTAAGTTAGGGCGTAGGCTGACAAATGTTGGATGTCGAGAGAAAAGGCTTGTTGTAGTTCCCACTGCCAATCGGAGAGTGTCTGCTGTGGCAACCCAAACATTAAGTCGATGCTGATATTGTCAATGCCAGCTTGGTGCACTATGTCAATGGCTTCTCGCGCTTGTAGGGCTGTATGTCGTCGGTTGATGGTGAGAAGTTGTGCGTCATTGAAGCTCTGTACCCCAAGGCTCACACGATTTATACCAAGTTGTGCAAGATGTTGCGCTTTTTCTGCGGTGATGTCATCTGGGTTTGCTTCAAAAGTAAATTCCGCTTCTGGGGATATTTGGAAAATACGATGAAGAGCTTCAAAGCATAGTTCCAGTTCTTCGGCATCTAACTGCGAAGGAGTGCCTCCCCCAAAATAGACTGTGTGGATGGTTTCATCTATTTTGCGGTGTTGCATCTCCGCAACGAGACTGCGGACAAAGGCGTCTCGCTCTTTTTTGCCGTGAATGGTGCTGTAAAAACTACAATAGCTGCAGCGTTTTTCGCAAAATGGGACGTGAATGTAGATGCCTGCCATAGAAATGGGGAGTATAAAAAATCGCTTCAATCTCGACTAATCATGGAAATGAACCTTAGAGAAGATGGAAGCGATGAGGGATAAGCAAAGAGGGAACAGGGGATTATTCGGCAATGTGCCCTGGTAAGCGGCGGCAGTTGTATTGGGAAGCCATAATTTCACCATAAGCACCTGCAGAACGGAATGCTAGGAGGTCGCCTCGCTTAGGAGTGGGTAACTTGTAGTCGCTAGCAAAAACATCACTGCTTTCGCAGATGGGTCCCACCACGTCAAACTGTGCTTGAGGAGCTTCGGGGTGTGAGAGATTGTCAATTTGATGGAGGCTGCCATACATCGCTGGGCGCACTAAGTCAGTCATGCCAGCATCTACGATGACAAAGCGCTTCGCGTGGCCTTCTTTGACATAGAGAACGCGTGAGATGAGACTGCCGCATTGGGCAACAATAGAGCGTCCTAATTCAAAATGTACGGATTGTCCTTCGCGCAATTGGAGTTTTTGCTTGAAAATAGTAAAATAGGCTGCAAAATTGGGAATCGAATCGGCATCTGGTTGTTCGTAATTCACACCAAGACCGCCTCCCACATTGAGAGTTGGCACTGTAATGCCTGCTTCTTCGAGCTGCACTTGGAGTTCATTGATGCGTGTGCACAATTCGCTGAAAGGAGTAAGGTCAGTGATTTGGCTTCCGATATGGAAGTGTAGCCCCACAAATTCGATATTGGACAACGCTTGTGCTCTGCGAATGGCTGGAATTGTGTCGTCGATTGCTAGGCCAAACTTGTTTTCGTTGAGTCCTGTAGTGATTTTAGCATGGGTGTGAGCATCTACGTTGGGATTGATGCGGAAAGCCACCTTTGCTACTCTCTTTTGGGCAGTTGCCAGCTCGTTGATGATCTCCAGTTCAGGCAGACTTTCGACATTGAAGCACTGGATGTCTAATTCGAGGGCACGATTGATTTCCCAATCTGCTTTGCCAACTCCTGCAAAAACAATGTTGCTTGCATCAAAACCATGTTGGTGGGCTACTTCCACTTCTCCGCCACTAACACAGTCAGCTCCAAGTCCGTGCTGTGAAATTGTGCGCAAAACCTCTGGCGCTACGCAGGCTTTGAGTGCATAATGCACATGAAAGTGAGGGGTATCGGCTGTAGCAGCTGTGATGGCTTCGAGTGTTTGACGAAGAAGAGGGAGGTTATAATAGTAGAATGGAGTTTCGCGCTGGGCAAAGCGGGATATATTCATTGGGTGGCAAGTATAAAACGTCGAAAAACTCTGTGGACTTTATAATAAAGGTGGGAGCCTAGAAAGGCATTTGTCCTTGAGAGCAACAGATTGCTCAGAAGGACAAATGTAGATTCTCTATATGAGATATTGAAGTGCCCTAGAAAAGGTGCTTTTGAAGGGCTTGAAGTGCGGCTTGTTTGTGCTCCATGCTCACAAGGAAGGAGATGTTGTGATCGGAACCACCATAACTAATCATGCGCACAGGGACGTTCTTTAGGGCAAGTGTGGCGTCGCTTTCGAAACCACGATTGGTCCAGCGCAAGTCGCCGACTACGCAAACGATGCACATGCCTTCATCTACTACGACGGTACCCACTTCCTTGAGTTCGTCTACGATGGATGCCAAGTGACTGGTATTGTCGATGCTGAGAGATACCCCCACCTCACTGGGGGTAATCATGTCGATGCTTGTCTTGTATTTGTCAAATACGTTGAAGACTTTGCACATAAATCCTGTTGCCAAGAGCATTCGGGAACTAACAATCTTGATAACTGTGATATTGTCCTTTGCAGCTACAGCTTTGATACGACCTTCCTCGCAGTCATTGTTGATAAGTGTTCCAGGAGCTTGGGGATCCAAAGTGTTCTTCAGGCGAACGGGCACTCCTGCATAACGAGCTGGTTGCACGCAGGTGGGGTGAAGAATCTTTGCACCAAAGTAGGCAAGTTCTGCTGCTTCCTCAAAGTTGAGTTGACGCACAGGGGTAGTGCCTTCAACAAAGCGAGGGTCGTTGTTGTGCATACCATCGATATCGGTCCAAATCTGAATTTCGTTGGCACGAATGGCAGCACCAATGAGGGATGCTGTGTAGTCAGAACCGCCACGTTGGAGGTTGTCGATTTGACCATCGGCATTACGACAGATGAATCCTTGCGTGATATAGATGTCGTAGTCGGGATTCTTGTCAAGAAGATAAGCCAAGCGTTCGCGGATGTAGGGGAGGTCGGGCTCCCCATTGACATCTAGACGCATATAATCAAGCGCGGGAAGGAGAATGGCTTTAACACCGCACTCCTTCAAGTACTCAGTCACCATGTTGGTGCTCATGATTTCGCCCTGCGCCAAAATCGCCTTTTCGTCAGCTTCACTAAATTCACGTGTGCGGAATTCGTGCAGTTGCAA
>ERZ772910.1982-NODE-1982-length-9912-cov-6.007203_pt1 | contig 9912 bp, 9 predicted proteins | sample MGYA00511357_ERZ772910 | MGnify/ENA primary metagenome ERZ772910 (study PRJEB29015, sample SAMEA2738096) | human oral metagenome | biome: human oral; feature: human-associated habitat; material: saliva | place: China | collected 2193 ...
GAGCCACGTACGTAGTCCAAACTTATCTACCACTCGTCCGCAACTTTTATCCCTATGCGGGGCAATTACCTAAGTATAGGTCACGTCACAAAGCTATACGGAATCAGTCCAAAGCTATATAGCTTTCTTCACCATCCTATATAGCTCTATCCACGCACCTGTATAGGTCAGCCCGCCGACCCATATAGGTTCGTTCGTCGACCTCGGGTAAGGTTTGCGAAGTCCCTTCGGTAAGGGAGCGGGTATCGGACTATAAGAAGGGGAGGGTATCCTGCGCTGGGGGGAGCTTCTTGAGGAGGTGGTCGGTGGGTAGTACCTATAATAACGTATAATAACGTACGCGCGCGAGGCTGGGAGGAATGCCGAAGATGGGGAGTTATACATACCCTCTTCGCAGGTTGTGGGGATGTAGCAGGGCGCTGCCTCCCTTATTATAGGTAGAGTATGGCAAAGAATGTGTACTTTTGTACCCAAATAATTTAACTAAACAAATCATCAAATCACGTGTTATGCCGAACATTATCACGATAAAGAAGGGCCTCACGCTGAATCTGAAGGGAAAGGCCGCTGAGACGCAACTCGCAGTAGCCCAGCGCACGGAGAGCTATGCCGTCGTCCCCGATGATTACATCGGCTTCGTCCCGAAAGTGATCGTTCACCCAGGCGACAAGGTGCTGGCAGGCGACGCCCTGCTGTGCCACAAGGGTGCGCCTGAGCTGCGCCTGACCTCGCCCGTCAGTGGCGAAGTCATCGCTGTCAATCGCGGTGCCAAGCGCAAGGTCCTGAGCGTCGAAGTACGCCCCGATGCGACGACGGAGTACAAGTCCTTTGCCACGGCTGGAGTCGAAAAGATGCAGCGCTCTGAGGTACTTGCTCTCCTCCTGGAGAGTGGTATGTTCAGCTTCTTCAAGCAGCGTCCCTACGACCGCCTGGCTAACCCTCTGACTGAGCCCCGTGACATCTTCGTCACGGCCAACTTCACCGCTCCCCTTGCTCCCCGCTTCAGCTATCTGGCTCAGGGTCGTGAGGACGAGCTGCAGCTGGCTCTCACCGCTCTCACCAAGCTTACCACGGGTAAGGTCTACCTCGGTGTTGCTCCTGGCGAACTGACGGGTGTGACGGGTGTCGAGCGCGTCGAAGTCCGCGGGCCACACCCCGCAGGTCTGGTCGGTACGCTGATCAACCACACGGCGCCTATCAACAAGGAAGAGACCGTCTGGACGCTCAAGGCCAGCGACCTTCTTGTGATCGGCCGCTTCCTCAAGACCGGTAAGGTCGACTTCTCCCGCACCATCGCTCTCACGGGCTCCGAAGCCAAGGAGACGGGCTATCTGACCGTCCTGCCTGGTGCCCGCTTCACCGAAGCCCTCGCAGGTCGTCTCGGTAAGAAGGGTGAGCATGAGCGCGTCATCGAGGGGGATGTCTTCTCCGGTATCAAGGTCGATGAAGAGCACGACCGCATGAGCTACTCTATTGACCAGATCACGATCATCCCCGAGGGGGACGACGTGCACGAGGTCTTTGGCTGGGCTATGCCTCGTCTCAACCAGTACAGCCACAGCCGCTCTTACTTCTCTTGGCTCATGCCTAAGAAGGAGTATGTGCTCGATGCCCGTGTCAAGGGTGGTCGCCGCGCTATGATCATGAGTGGCGAGTACGACCGTGTCTTCCCTATGGATATCTATCCTGAGTTCCTCCTGAAGAGCATCATTGCCTTCAATATCAATGATATGGAGGCTCGTGGTATCTATGAGGTAGCTCCCGAAGACTTCTCTGTCTGCGAATTCGTCGACACGTCCAAGATACCTCTCCAGCAGATCGTACGTCAGGGTCTGGATGAGCTGTACAAGGAAATGAACTAATAGAAGGTTTCACTCATTAAAAGGACAACGACCTTGAACGCATTAAGAAAACAAATCGATAAGATTAAGCCCGCCTTCACGAAGGGGGGGCGCTTCTCGGCCCTGGAGTCAGTCTTCGACGGCTTTGAGACGTTCCTCTTCGTCCCCAATACGACCTCGAAGCGTCGTGGCGCTCACGTCCACGATGCCATCGATAGCAAGCGCACGATGAGCGTAGTCATCTTCGCTCTCCTACCCGCGCTGCTCTTCGGGATGTACAACGTCGGGCTGCAGCACAATATCGCTGTAGGTGTAGAGGCTTCCTTCTGGAGCACCTTCTTCTATGGCTTCCTCTCCGTGCTGCCTCAGATCATCGTCTCCTACGCTGTAGGTCTGGGTATTGAATTCATCATCGCCCAGATGAAGCATGAGGAGATCCAGGAAGGGTTCCTCGTCACGGGGATTCTCATCCCGATGATTATCCCTGTGGAGACCCCACTGTGGATGATCGCTGTAGCTACTGCCTTCGCTGTAGTCTTCGCTAAGGAAGTCTTCGGTGGTACGGGCTACAACGTCTTCAACGTAGCGCTGATCACGCGTGCCTTCCTCTTCTTCTCTTACCCCGCCGCTATGTCTGGTGACAGCGTATGGGTACGCCTCGGCTCGACCTTCGGGCTCGGTGGTGCTGAGAAGGCTATCGACGGCTTCTCTGGTGCTACGCCCCTCGGTCAGATCGCTGCTGCTAAGGGCATGCTCCCCGACATCCACAATACGCTCGGTGGTCCTCTCACCGACTGGGATGCCTTCCTCGGCTTCCTCCCAGGCTCGGTAGGTGAAGTATCCACGCTCGCTATCCTCATCGGGGCTTGCATCCTCATCTATACGGGTATCGCCAGCTACAAGATCATGGTATCTGGTGTCGTCGGGGTCGTCGTCATGGCTGCCGTCTTCAACGCCTTTGGCACGACGCCCGCTATGCAGGTATCTGCACTCCACCACCTCATCTATGGTGGCTTCGCCTTCGGTATCGTCTTCATGGCTACGGACCCCGTGACCGCTGCACGCACCGAAGCTGGGAAGTGGGTCTATGGTTTCCTCATCGGGGTAATGGTCGTCTTCATCCGTGTGCTCAATGCTGGGTACGCTGAAGGTATGATGCTCGCTATCCTCCTGATGAACACCTTCGCACCTCTCATCGACTACATCGTGGTAGAGCGCAACACGCAGAAGCGTCTCAAGCGTCTCTCCGCTAAGGCTCAGAACTAATCCAACACCGCTACAACGATGAATAGAGATAAGAATTCTTATGTACTGATCTATGCTGCGGTGATGGTCATCCTCGCTGCAGTCCTCCTGGCAGGTGCAGCGATCGTCCTGCGTCCCGCACAGCAGGAGAATGCGAACATCGACAAGATGCAGCAGATCCTCCGCGCACTCGGTCAGAGCCCTGATAAGTCCGCCGTCATCTCCACCTACAAGAACCTCATCAAGAAGGAACTCCTCGTCAACGAAGAGGGCCAGGTCGTCAAGACCTTCGAAGGGGAAGAAGTCGGTAAGAGCGACGCTTTCAATGCCAACACCGAGCTCTCCTATAAGCTCATCGCTAAGGGAGAGAAGCAAGACCTCCCTGTCTACGTCGCTGAGGTCAACGGGAAGACCCTCTATGTCCTCCCTCTCAATGGTGCAGGTCTGTGGAACAAGATCTGGGGCTACATCGCTATCGATGCCGCTGACCACTCTACGGTCGACGGGGCTGACTTCGGCAACGCTGGGGAAACCCCAGGTCTCGGTGCTGAAATCTCCACGCCACACTTCTCTGCCCAGTTCAAGGGTAAGCACATCTTCCGCGAAGGCGCCTTCACCGGTATCGCTGTCGTCAAGAATGGCCAGAAGGTCGAGGATAAGGACTACGTCGATGGTATCTCGGGCGGTACGCTCACCAGCAATGGTGTGAACGATATGCTCGCTGCCTCGCTCAAGCCCTTCCAAAAATTTCTTGAAACCTATAACGCTCAGTAGCCATGTCTCTCTGGAATAAAAAGAATAAAGAAACGCTCCTCGGGCCACTCAGCAAGAACAACCCCATCATGGTGCAGATGCTCGGTATCTGCTCCGCGCTGGCTGTAACCTCTAAGCTCGAGCCCGCTATCGTCATGGCACTCTCTGTGACGGTCGTCGTCGCCTTCTCCAACGTCGTCATCTCGCTCCTGCGTAAGACGATCCCTAACCGTATCCGCATCATCGTGCAGCTCGTCGTAGCAGCTACCCTGGTGACCATCGTCAGCGAAGTCCTCAAGGCTTATGCTTACGACGTCAGCAAGCAGCTCTCCGTCTTCGTCGGGCTGATCATCACGAACTGTATCCTCATGGGTCGCCTCGAAGCCTTCGCTCTGGGTAACGGCCCTTGGGAATCCTTCCTCGATGGTATCGGGAACGGTCTTGGCTACGGTGCTGTCCTCGTCGCTGTAGGCTTCTTCCGTGAGCTCCTCGGCTCTGGTACGCTCCTCGGCTTCCAGATCATCCCTCAGAGCTTCTACGCTACCGATGGTATCCACGGCTATGTCAACAACGGTCTGATGATCCTGCCTCCTATGGCACTTATCTCCGTGGCTGTGCTCATCTGGATCCACCGCTCGTACAACAAGGAGCTTCAGGAAAACTAACCTTTACCCACGCAAATAAGAACTAACAAAGAATGGATTCATTAGCCTTATTCTTTAGGTCGATCTTCATCGATAACATGATCTTCGCCTACTACCTGGGGATGTGCTCCTTCCTGGCAGTATCGAAGAACGTAAAGACCTCCTTTGGCCTGGGTATCGCTGTCACGTTTATCCTGACCTGCACGCTGCCTATCAACTACCTCCTCGAGACCAAGGTCTTCAAGCAGGGGGCGCTTGATTGGCTCCTCGGTGCGCAGGCTGCCGATGTAGATCTCTCCTTCCTCTCCTTCATCATCTTCATCGCCGTCATCGCCGCTTTCACGCAGCTTGTGGAGATGCTCGTCGAGCGCTTCAGTCCCTCGCTCTACGCTTCGCTCGGGATCTTCCTCCCGCTGATCGCTGTGAACTGTGCTATCCTCGGTGGGTCACTCTTTATGCAGCAGCGTGAATTCCCCACCATCGGTGAAGCTACCATCTACGGCCTCGGCTCCGGTATCGGCTGGATGCTCGCTATCGTCGGGATGGCTGCTATCCGTGAGAAGCTCCAGTACTCTGATGTGCCCAAGCCCCTGCGTGGCCTCGGGATCACCTTCATCGTCACGGCGCTCATGGGGATTGCCTTCCTCAGCTTCTCTGGTGTCAAGATGTAACGAAAGCGAAGACTCAACGAAATGAATACAACCATTATACTCGTCAGTGTGGGCATCTTCCTCGTGGTCACACTGCTCCTGGTGATCGTCCTGCTTGTCGCTAAGAGCAAGCTCGTCCCATCAGGCAACGTCAAGCTCACCATCAATGGGGAGAAGGAAGCAGAAGTACCCATCGGTGGTACGCTGCTGAGCACTCTGCAGGGTGAGAATATCTACCTCTCCTCCGCTTGCGGTGGTAGCGGTTCGTGCGGTCAGTGCCGCTGCCGTGTCGTCGAAGGTGGTGGGGAAATCCTGCCTACTGAGACGGGCTTCTTCTCTCGCAAGGAGCAGAAGGAACACTGGCGTCTGGCTTGCCAGACCAAGGTCAAGGAAGATATGCAGGTCATCGTACCTGAGTCCGTCTTCGGCGTCAAGGAATGGGAGTGCGAAGTCGTCTCGAACCGCAACGTCTCGACCTTCATCAAGGAATTCGTCGTGAAGCTCCCCGAGGGTGAAGTGATGAACTTCCAGAGCGGTAGCTACGCGCAGATCACCATCCCTCCCTACGACATCAAGTATGCCGACTACGACATCGATGAGAAGTTCCGTGGCGACTGGGATCACTTCGATATGTGGAGCCTGACCTGTAAGAATGATACGGAGACCATCCGTGCTTACTCGATGGCTAACTACCCTGCCGAAGGGAACATCATCACGCTCAACGTCCGTATCGCTACGCCTCCTATGGATCGCGCTACGCACAAGTGGCTCCCTGTCTCTCCTGGTATCTCCTCGTCCTACATCTTCTCGCTGAAGCCTGGGGACAAGGTCCGCATGAGCGGTCCTTACGGGGACTTCCACATCCAGGACACGGATGCTGAGATGCTCTACATCGGTGGTGGTGCTGGTATGGCTCCTCTGCGTGCTCAGATCCTCCACCTCTTCCGCACGCTCCACACAGGTCGTAAGGTCTCTTACTGGTACGGTGCACGAAGCAAGAAGGAGATCTTCTACGAAGAGGACTTCCGCGAGATCGAGAAGCAGTTCCCCAACTTCAGCTTCCACATCGCGCTCTCTGACCCCCAGCCCGAAGACAACTGGACCGGCTACGTCGGCTTCATCCATCAGGTCATCTACGACAACTATCTGAAGGATCACGATGCGCCCGAAGATATCGAGTACTATATGTGCGGCCCTGGTCCTATGGCCAACGCTGTGAAGAAGATGCTCGAGGATCTCGGCGTAGAGCGTAGCCAGCTCTTCTTCGACGACTTCGGCGGATAGTACACCGCTCGTCTTGCCTCCTTCGGGAGGCTGGCGAAGTCCAATACAAAGCCTCCCCACCGTTAGCTCCGTGCTGATGGTGGGGAGGCTCTTTTTGTGGGCAGCCCGAGGAGACCTGAGCATCAGGGTGAAGGCGCTCAGCCTTGGCGTCTTGCCCTCCAGCCAATAAACCTTACCTTCGTAGCTGAATTTAATAGCAAAGCTTATAAGTATGATCGCAACACTGATTACAGGAGCCCTGGCTGGATGGCTGGGCGGGACTATCTATCGCGGTAGTGGCCTTGGCCTTCTCGGGAATATCGTCGTCGGTATTCTGGGGAGTGGCGTGGGCTCTTGGCTTTTGGAGAAGGTGTTCAACACCTCCTTGGGCGAAGGCTGGATTGGCTCTATCCTGACGGGGGCCATCGGCGCTATCGTCATCCTATTCGTAATGAATCTGGTATTCAAGCAGAAGAAATAAGGACGGACGCCCGTATATAAGGCGCAGAATTTTCGCATATACGGAAATAAATTTCTGCATATACGAAAAAATATTTCCGTATATACGGAGATTTCCCTGCGTATATACGCCGCTTCCTCTCCCTCTATTTGGGCGTCTTGTAGCCCAGCTACGAGCCCCTTCCCCCAATAGACAAGCCCCCGAGTAAGCATATCGCTTACTCGGGGGCTTGTGCTTTATCTTCAGCGCCTCAGAGGGAGGCGGGGGAGTGCTTACTTGATCTCGCAGGCACCACCAGCGCAGGAGGCTGCACCAAGTTCATCGGCATTGGTGTACTGCTTGCCAGAGAAGTCGACGCTCTTCCAGTCTACTGGCTTGTACGTCTTCTTCAGGACCTCGAAGAGGTGGAGGTTGTTGACGCTCTTCAGCACGTTCACCGCCTTGTAGATGTCGCCACGGTAGTAGTTGTGGGCGAACTTCTCGATACGGCGGACGATATCGCGCTTAGCAGCGAGGTTCTCTACCTTGTCCTGCAGGCGTGCTGCGAGGATGCCACGCACGTGCTCGCGGTCCAGGCAGGGGGCTTCGCCCTCGACGCTGTGACGCTGGATGTAGTCATCGATAGCGTAGTCCGAGACGAAGAGCTGCTCGCCACGGCCCTGAGCCGATTCGCAAGCCTTCCACAGGTCGCCGAAGACCTCGATCGTGTCCACGACGAGACCCGAAGCGAACATACTACCGACGCCGTATTCGCGGAGGATCTCCTCAGCCGTCGAGACCTTGCACATAGGAGCCTGAGGCAGGTCCATGTCTCCGTAGGAGGAGAGGAAGGTCACGCCAGCGATGTAGTCTTGGTTCTCCCAGACCCAGTCGCAGACGGCATCCCACTGGTCGTTGGGCACGTCAACGGTGTTCGATACATTATTCTTGATGGGAGACTCCATGTCGCTCATGCCGGGGATGACCCAGCTCTGCTGGACGAGCTTGACGTACTCGAGGAGCTTGACGCCACTGAGTTCGCTACGCAGCAGAGTATCTTCGCTTTCTTCGATGGGGAAGAAGATCTTCTTGTCCGTAGCGGGCTTGAAGATGTTGGGCTGTACAGCCTTGGGGTTAGCCTCTTCGTAGGCCTTGAGGTTGGGCTCTTCGATGTTGGCCTCGACGCTGCGCAGGTAGCGCTTAGCGTAAGCGCCGTGGATACCCGAGGTCATACCGAGCAGGAGGCTCACCGTCCCGTCAGGCTTGACGCAGGTCGTGCGGCTGGCGGGGTTGATGCCGAGGATGCGAGCGCACTGAGAGTTCTGCTGGCGCACCTGCATAGCCCCGACGGCGAGGATATCCTTGTTCGTGAGGATCTGAGGGTTGTTCATAATCCCGCCGATGGATACCCCGATGAGGGGATCGGACTGGATGATGTTCGTCGTAGCCTGTCCGAGGTAGGGGAAGTCCATGTAAGTAGCCTGCACGGTAGCGAGCGTAGACGCGCAGCGGCAGATCTTGTAGAACTCCTCTTCGCTCGTACATTCCATCCCATTGATGGAGGCAAGGTTACATACCTGCCAGCCCGTATCACCATTCTTGTCCGTGGGGAAGAAGCCGATTTCGCAGCAGGGGTTACAGCCGACGCCGAACTTATCTCTCCAGTAGAGACCGGGGTCACCGCTCGTGCGCATAGCTTCGAAGAGCGACTCATAGAGTGAGCGATCGACTTCGCCGCGGTTGAGAGCGGCCGACATGTTGAAGCGAGCACGCTGGGGATTGGTAGAGAACCAGTCGCCGTGCTTACAGTTCACCATCTCCGTGTCTTCGGGAGAGAAGAGGATCATCAGCGCCGAGCGACGGACACCACCCGAGAGGACGGAGTCAGCCAGGTGAGCGATGATGTCGGTGCACTGCAGGGCAGAGAGGCGCTTCTGACCAGCTGCGACGGCGGCCTTCATCAGGGCACGGATTCTATCGAGTGCCATACGCAGACCGTCAGGTCCGGGAGCGATGAAGCGCCCTGCGATCTTAGCACCCTTGGGGCGAATCTCAGAGTAGTCGAAGACGGGCTTCTTGACGCCAGGGATGAAGTAGTATTCGAGAAGGCGGTGGATGGAGTCAGCCCAGCCCTCGATGCTGTCACCGATGACATAGGCTTCGCTTTCCTGAGATAGCTCGCTGGCGGGGAGAAGGGAGGGGAGCTTGTCTACGTGAGCCTGCTCTACGGAGAGACCGCAGCCGCAGCCACTGAGCAGGAGCCACTCGATCTCACGGAAGACCTCAAGGCGGTCACAGTGCGAGTAGCTACAGTTATAGGATTTCGCTGAGGACTTCAGGACGGGCTCACCGCCGAACTGGAGGTTGCGCTGGGACCCAACGAACTTCTTCAGCTTGTAGTAGTCGATGGCCTCATTGAACTGGGTCATGAACCACTCGTCTTGCAGCGCCTGGGGGGCGAAGCGCTCCAGGTGCGTCAGGTGCATCTGGCGGATACGTTCGACGCTCTCGTCCCAGGTCTCTTTACGACCCAAGTCTTCGCGGAACAAGGAATACTTACTTTGGTAAACGTATTCAGATAAAGCGCGTTTGCTCTCTGTCATGATGGTTGTTGAAAATGTAATATTTACGAGGGAACATCCGAGGGATTTCCCCCAATTGTTGTGCAAAGCTACAAAAACAAAACCGCACTTTCCCTCCAAAGTTCACCCCCAAATCGCACTGCTTTATCCCTCAGCGAGATACAATTTTTTTGTCCCTTTTCGCCCTCTTTCCTCCCTCTTGAACTCCTCCGAGGTGGGGTGAAATGGCCTCTTTTCTCCCCTGAAAATCCCTTCCTCGCCTGCTGCAATGCACCTCTTTTCCGCCTTTTCTTCCTCCCCCTTTATCCCCTTCATTCGCCCCCTCTCCCGCCTTTCTCGCCTATACATTATATATAGGTACGTGGGTAGAGTTATATAGGATGACGAGGAAAGCTACATAGCTTTGGGCTGATTCCTATACAGCTTTGTGAAGTGACCTATATTAGGTTGTTGCTCCGCGTAGGGATAAAAGTTGTGGACGAGTGGCAGATAAGT
>ERZ772910.1994-NODE-1994-length-9892-cov-2.913795_pt1 | contig 9892 bp, 9 predicted proteins | sample MGYA00511357_ERZ772910 | MGnify/ENA primary metagenome ERZ772910 (study PRJEB29015, sample SAMEA2738096) | human oral metagenome | biome: human oral; feature: human-associated habitat; material: saliva | place: China | collected 2193 ...
GACTACCTGTGACGACTCCATATTCGACCGGTCCCGGCTTGAACGGGTATCCGGCGCAGGTTCCCCAGCAGTCCGGCGTACCTGTGCGTAGCCGGGGCAAAGCCTTAGGGGCAGCGTGCCGCGGATTCGGGATCACCGGGCTTGTTATCTTCGCACTAGTCATCCTCGGGACGCTGGTGAACGTGCTGATTCCGAGCGGTGAGCACTGGCTGGACCTGGCTCCGATCAGCTTCATCTTCGTGGCCGAATTCTTCTCCATCCCCGTCGTCGCGGTGAACATTATCGGCCTTGTTCTCGGCTTCGTTGCGCTCAAGCAGATGAAGAACCGCTACGAGCACGGCTACATCACCCAAGCGAGCCTGTAGACGCGATGGATGTGCATACTCCCTCACACCAGCGAACCCCAATCAGCAAGACTGTCACCCTGAATGGGATGTTCTGAGGATGACGTTGGTCACCGCTTCCAGCGGCTACGCCTTGAAGAGGAAGTCAACAGCCAGAATGACAGCGTTTTCTCGTGCAGAACCGAGGTCAGGTATGGAGGTCGAGGCTAGGTACGGAGAACAACAAAGCCTGCACCGCTCAGAAGTCTGGCGGACCATTGCGACTTTCTGCGCAAGCAGGTGATTCATATTTTAAAACGACGCCCGAGAAGGCGGGGTTTGTGAGGGCGTCCTGAGATTCTGATCGGCTCTTCCAACGGGTTTCGTGCCCCCCCCTTGAGAAAGGTCAGATACAAAACAGAAGTGGCCGGGGCACACGCCCCGGCCACCACTACGTTTCAAAGAACTCACACGTTGAAGCGGAACTCCACGATATCGCCGTCCTGCATGACGTAGTCTTTGCCTTCCATGCGGACCTTACCGGCAGCCTTCGCTGCAGCCATGGAACCGGCCTCGATCAGATCGTCGTATGAGACGATTTCAGCCTTGATGAAGCCCTTTTCGAAGTCCGTGTGGATGACGCCTGCAGCCTTGGGAGCAGTGTCGCCCTTGTGAATCGTCCAGGCTCGCGCTTCCTTCTCACCGGCAGTCAGGTAGGTTTGCAGGCCAAGGGTGTCGAAGCCAACGCGTGCCAACTTATCCAAGCCGGATTCGCTCTGACCGGACTCAGCCAGCATTTCTCGAGCGTCGTCCTCGTCCAGCTCAACAAGCTCGGACTCAAACTGCGCATCCAAGAAGATCGCTTCAGCCGGAGCAACCAGAGCGCGCAATTCGTCTTGCATCTCCTGGTTGTCCATCTCCGCCGCATCCATGTTGAACACGAAGATGAAGGGCTTAGAGGTCATGAGCTGGAAGGACTTGAGTGCATCCTGATCAAGCTTTGCACCCGCGGGGCCGCTGAGCAGTTCACCCTTTTCAAGCAGTTCCATTGCCGCGCGCGCAGTTTCCAGGACAATCGCCTCGGTCTTTTTGCCACGGACTTCCTTTTCCAGACGCGGGATCTGCTTTTCGAGCGTCTGCATGTCGGCCAGAATCAGCTCGGTCTTAATGGTTTCAATATCCGATTCAGGATCAACCTTGCCATCAACGTGCACAACGTCGGGGTCGGAGAAGGCGCGCGTCACCTGGCAAATGGCGTCGGCCTCGCGAATGTTCGCAAGGAACTGGTTACCCAAGCCCTCACCCTCAGACGCACCACGCACAATACCCGCGATGTCAACGAAAGAAACGGTCGCGGGAATGATGCGCTGAGAGCCGAAGATCTCGGCGAGCTTGTTCAAACGCGCATCGGGAAGCGGAACGACACCCACATTCGGTTCAATGGTTGCGAAGGGATAGTTCGCAGCCAGAACGGTCGCACGGGTCAGAGCATTAAACAGAGTGGACTTGCCAACGTTGGGCAGGCCGGCGATACCAATAGTTAAAGACACGCCCCTATCCTATCCGACGAGGCCGCACTCCCGTTTACCCGCACGCACAGAAAGTGCGTGAAAAAGCGGGTGAACTTGCGCTCAGCTCGTGTGATCAGGACCCGCAGTGCGGCGAGCGTGAGGACGCACATCAATCTGTCCGGCACTCTTCAGGTCCGAACGTAGATCGCGAGGAAGCGCGAAGGTCGTCGTTTCCGTCTCAGTTCGCACCTCTTCAACGGTGGGGAAACCGCGTTCTTGCAGCCAGGCGACAACATCGCGTACAAGGATCTCGGGCACCGACGCACCGGAAGTCAGGCCAACCGTCGAGGCTCCTGCAAACCACTCTTCTTGTAGTTCCTCGGCCTTATCGATGCGATAAGCAGCGGGAACACCCGATTCGAGCGCAACATCAACCAAACGCACCGAGTTCGAAGAATTCGCCGAACCCACGACAACCATGACATCAACCAGCGGAGCAATAACCTTCACGGCCCCCTGGCGGTTCTGTGTCGCGTAGCAGATGTCATCTGAAGGCGGATCAACAAGTTTGGGGAAACGCTCGCGCAGGCGATCAACAGTCTGGCGAGTCTCATCAACCGACAAAGTGGTCTGTGAAATCCACACGACGCGCTCGGGGTCACGCACAACCAGATTGTCGACTTCTTCAGGACTTCCAACGACTTGAATATGCTCCGGGGCCTCACCAAAGGTCCCCTCAACTTCCTCGTGACCTTCGTGGCCCACCAAAATAATGTCGTAATCATCCTTCGCGAAGCGCACGGCCTCGCGGTGCACCTTGGTCACCAGCGGACATGTCGCATCAATGGTTGCCAGGTGTCGCTGCGCTGCGACCTCATGAACCTGCGGGGAAACTCCATGTGCGGAAAAGACGACGCGCGCACCTTCGGGGACCTGGTCGGTCTCTTGAACAAAGATCGCCCCGCGCTTACTCAAGGATTCCACAACGAATTTGTTGTGAACGATTTCTTTGCGCACGTACACGGGGGCGCCGTACAAATCCAGTGCTTTCTCTACGACATCAACTGCACGGTCAACACCCGCGCAATACCCGCGCGGCGCTGCCAGCAAGATCTTCCCGCCGGCATTTTTTTGTTCAAGGCTGCCCAGCGTCTGGTCGTCAACAGTCATGCTTCAACGGTACAGGCAGGCAGGAGTATCCGCGCAGCCGAAACCACTGATGCTCCTCACACTGGACGCAAATGCTAGGTGCCTGTGTCATGCTTGTTTCGTGCCAGAAAAGATGCCCCCTGCTGCAAAAGCCGCCGACACCACGCGTGACAACCCGTGGCCGCTGAGCAGGCTTACCCAGAACATCAAGATCTACGTGGATCGTATGTCTGCGCTCTGGGTTGAAGGCCAAGTCGTTCAATACAACCCGCGCCCGGGCTCGCGCATGGCTTTCTTTACGCTGCGCGACACAGAATCTGACACGTCGATGACCGTGACCGCTTTCCCCAATGTCATCACTGCGATTGGTGCGGGTTTTGAGGAAGGTGTGAAAGTTGTCGCCCGCGTCAAGCCCGTTTTCTGGGAGCGCAGTGGCAGCCTCAACCTCCAAGCAGCCGAAATCCATCTTCAGGGTTTGGGTGACCTGCTTGCTCAAATAGAGCGCTTGCGCCAGCGCCTAGCCGCAGAAGGCCTCTTTGACGAACGACGTAAGAAACCTCTTCCTTTCCTTCCGCGAGTGATCGGCCTAGTGTGTGGCCGAAACGCGAAGGCTAAGGACGATGTCATCGTCAACGCCAGCGCCCGTTGGCCCGCTGCCTGCTTCGAGGTCCGTGAGGTCGCAGTCCAGGGACAATACGCCGTGCGCGAGGTCACCCAGGCGATCGCGGAGTTGGATTCCCTCCCCCAGGTTGACGTGATTGTTGTTGCCCGAGGCGGCGGTTCCGTCGAGGATCTTCTTCCCTTCTCTGACGAGGCCTTGGTGCGCGCCGCCGCGCAGGCCTCCACTCCCTTGGTGTCAGCTATCGGCCACGAAGGGGACGCTCCCCTTTTGGATTACGTTGCGGATTACCGCGCCTCAACACCGACCGACGCTGCCCGCCGGATTGTTCCCGATCTTGCTCAGGAACTTGATGGCCTTGCTCGGGCGCGAGAAGGAATGCGCAGCGCGATTCAGCGCAGGCTCGCTCAAGAGCGCTACAATCTCGATTTGCTGGTGTCGCGTCCAATTTTCTTAGCTCCTGCTGCAACTTTGGAGCCGCATCGGACTTTCATTGACTCCGCTCTCACGTCACTGCGCACTCAGGTCAAGCGTCGCTTGAATTCTGAGCGTCAGAGCATCCTCCAAGCCTCGGCAACCCTTCAGGCTCTCTCTCCTCAGGCGACTTTGGAACGCGGATACTCGATGCTGCGTCTTCCTTCAGGGGAGCTTGTCCGCGACGCTTCGCAAGTTCCTAAGGGAACTCTTGTGGAGGGAATCTTGGCGCAGGGTCGCCTAGTTGCTCAGGTTGTCGGTTCAACGCCCGCGACTCGCGCACCTGATTCCCCACAGTAGCGTCCTCTTTCAGACTCAACTACCACCCATACTTGTCACTACCGGAGGTTCCCATGGCAGAAACAGCCCTTCCTGCACCCGAAACGCTGCCCTACGAAGCGGCGCGTGATGAACTCGTTGCGATCGTCAAGACGCTTGAAAGCGGACAGGCTCCTCTTGAAGACACCCTTGCGATGTGGGAGCGCGGCGAGGCCCTTGCAACGCGTTGCCGTTCCATCCTCGACGCGGCAACTCAGCGCATGCAAGCAGGAGCAGAATCACCCCAGTCCGACCAGTAGACTCCGGGTCCCGCAATCAGCTGGGAATGGTTAGACTTAAAGCGTCATCTGTTAGTGGAACCAGCCAAAGTGGTCTGGAAACAGGAGGAAGTATGGACCTCGCAACCGACCCCCACATCCTCTCCATTGGAGAAGCACTGATGGATATCGTTGTCCCAGCGGACAGCCCCGTTCCAACTGCCGAAATCCCGGGTGGTTCACCCGCTAACGTCGCAATGACTCTTGGGCGCCTGGGCCGTAACGTCGGCCTGCAGACGTGGCTTGCACACGACGAACGTGGCGAGATTATTGAAGATCACTTCACGGCCTCGCACGTGGTTATTACCGAGGAATCCTTCGGCGCGGACCACACCCCAACTGCCCTAGCAAAGCTCAACGAAAAGGGCGCAGCGACCTACACCTTTGATCTGGATTGGTGCCCTCCATGCCCGATCCGGGTTTCGACGCAGGCCCGAATCGTTCACTCCGGCTCCATCGCCGCAGTCATCGAGCCCGGTGCACACGCCGTTTTGGATGCCATGGTCACCGCGCGTCAGCACGCGATCATCACCTATGACCCCAACGCGCGCCCCGCACTCATGGGCACCCCCGAGCAGGCTCTAGCTACCGTCAACAAGTTCATCGGCATCTCCGATGTCGTCAAGGTTTCCGACGAAGACATCGCGTGGCTGACCAACGGACGCGAAATCGACGAAGTCGTGCGCGATTGGCTCACAGCAGGCCCCTCACTGATCGTTGTCACAAAGGGCAAGGAAGGCGCAGCAGCCTTCACCTCCAATGGCGTTCGTCGTTCAATCCCCGCCGGAGACGTCAAGGTCGAAGACACCGTTGGTGCAGGAGACTCCTTCATGGGCGGCCTGATCGATGCCCTGTGGTCGCTCGGATTGGTGGGTGCTATGTCGCGTCCTGCTCTGCGCGATTTGGATGCCGCAAAGGTCGACTTCATCTTGCAGCGCGCTGCAACCATCGGTGACATCACCGTCTCCCGCGCGGGCGCCAACCCGCCGTGGCTCTCAGAGCTCGCTGAGTTCCTCGCCTAAGAAAGGTCTCTGAGCGCTAAAAGACTTATTGGGGGGCTGAATCCACGCGATTCAAGCCCCCCAAAGGTTATTTCAGCCGCAGCGTCCAAGGATTTCCCTCAGTGATAACCGCGCCTGTGCGTTTACCTCCCGGGAACCTCGCTGACCTTACTTCCCCATTCGCCTTTCGCGCTGTGCATAGGCGCGCAACGCGCGCAGGAAGTCGATCTTGCGAAAATCTGGCCAATAGGTTTCACAGAAGTAAAACTCAGAGTGCGCAGACTGCCAAATCATGAAGCCCGACAGTCTCTGCTCCCCCGATGTACGGATCACCAAATCAGGGTCGGGTTGATCTCCCGTGTACAGATGCTCGGCGATATCAGAATCCTTCAATCGTGAAGCCAAATCTTCAAGGCTCTCCCCGCGCTGGCCCGCATCGCGGATCACCTCACGCACGGCCTCGACAATCTCATGACGTCCGCCGTAGCCGACCGCAATGTTGACGCTGAGCGCGCTGGTAGCGGGGCTTTCTTTCGCGGCCTCACGGAGGGAATCGGCAATGTCATCTGGGAGCAGGCGTAGATCCCCAACGATACGGAGGCGCCATTTTCCGGTTTGACTGAGTGCGCTTACGGTTTGCGAAATGATCGTCAGGAGTTCGGAAAGCTCATCGCTTTGGCGCGAGAGGTTATCGGTCGAAAGCATCCACAAAGTGACGATCTCGACGCCGACTTCTTCGGCCCACCCAAGAAACTCAGCGATTTTTCCCGCGCCGACTCGGTGTCCTTGGGATGCGGTGAAGCCGATCGACTTCGCCCAGCGCCGGTTTCCGTCAAGAATGACTCCGACGTGACGAGGGATTGGGCGCCCCGATAAAGATGCTCGTAAGCGCTTCTCATAGACGTCATAGAGCATGTTCCACTGTGACACTTTCAGTCCCTTCCGCGCGAAAGAGTGTCAATACTGTTTAAGGGTATCGCGATTCTCACTCCCCTTGCATATTCGTCCGTTGCCTTAAGTTCCCTCACACCTACTGCCACAAGCGATGATTTTTCTGCACAATTGGCGTACCCTACGGTGTAGTAAGTTACGCAAACGTAGGTAGAGTTTTCAGAGGAGGCAGCAATGAAAATCGCTTCCCTCAAACCCACTGAGTGGTTCCCCGGACAGAAGATATCCGTCAAACCTCACTTGAGAGGATGGATCCACCTCGTCGCCGCACCGCTCTCCTTGGCAGCATCTATTGTTCTCACTTGCCTCGCTCCCAGCGGGGCAACGAAGTGGGGTTCGGCGATCTACCTCGCTGCCTCGCTGATCCTCTTTGGCATTTCAGCGCTCTACCACCGTTTCTACTGGTCGCCACGATGGGAAATTGTCTGGAATCGCCTCGATCACTCCAACATCTTCCTGCTCATCGCCGGCACCTACACTCCCCTCTCGGTCGCAGTGCTCCCTCACGACCAAGCGGTCACAATCTTGTCAATCGTCTGGGGAGGCGCGCTGGCCGGAATCCTTCTCAATCTCTTCCAAGGTGGCTCGCAACGCTCATTTACGTTGCTTTGGGGTGGGTTGCTCTGTGGTACCTCCCCCAATTCTGGGCGCTCGCGGGACCGGCTGTGGTCTGGCTTCTCTTGGCTGGCGGAATCTTGTACACGATCGGCGCGATTGTCTACGCAACGAAGAAACCCGATCTATCACCTCGCTGGTTCGGGTTCCACGAGATCTTTCATACCTTCACGGTTCTTGCCTGGGCATGCCACTGCACCGCCGTGTATTTGACAGTTCTGTAAATTTTCCACAGATAGCGCAAAATCCACATTTCCAGGCTGAAGGCTGCTAGGCTGGCAAGTCTATAGAATCAATGTGAAGGCCGACGCCCGTCGGTACATGTTGGAGGCATAAGTAATGGCTGATACCCAATGGCTGACTCAAGCTCAGTATGACAAGCTCCAGGCGGAGCTCACGGATCGCGTCGAGGTGCGTCGTCCTGAGATCGCTCGTCTGATCGACGCGGCTCGCCAAGAAGGCGATCTGCGCGAGAACGGCGGCTACCATGCCGCTCGTAACGAGCAGTCCCTCAACGAGACCCGTATTCAGGCACTCGAAGAAATGCTGCGCAACGCTGAGGTCGGCGAAACCCCCGCTGATGATGGAATCGTCGAACCCGGAATGGTTGTCACCGCTCTTGTTGCAGGCCGCGAGCAGAAGTTCCTCCTAGGTTCCCGCGATGCCGGCGGCGACCTCGGAGTGCAGGTCTTCTCTTCTCAGGCTCCTCTGGGCGCAGCAGTGATGGGACACCGCAAGGGCGATACCCTCACCTACGAAGCACCCAATGGCCGCGAAATCACCGTTGAGATCTTAGATGCAACGCCTTTCGTTGGCTGAGTAAACCCAAACGCATTGTGGGGGCTCCGGAGTTGAACTCCGGAGCCCCCACAGTTTTACGCATTCGGTCAGGACAATGTGCTTTCAGCGTCAATCAGCCTCACGCGTCACTGTCTTCTTCATCCGTTTCAGTGCTCTGCTCGATTTCATCAGCGATACGCGTCCCCACGCTATCGCCAGGCTCTGCACTGCCAGCAGCCACCATGCGTTCACTCAGCTCTTCGTTGACGGCGTAGGTATGCGCATCGACTGCTTCCCCTGCGAGAAGGGGAAGATCTTCACCGTAGGAATGAGCAATCAACGCATCGAGCGTCCCCGGTGCCCCTCCTGGACGATTAAGCTTTGTCGCTAGGGCAGGCTCGGGATCGTGTCCGTGCAGGTAGAGCACAGTGGAGTTAATGAAGGCTGCGATCGGGATGGAGAAAATTGCTCCCGCGATTCCTGCAACCATCGAACCCGCCGTCACACCGAGCAAAACAACCAGAGGGTGCAAGGACACGGCGTTGGACATGAGAAGCGGTTGAAGGAGGTTACCCTCGACTTGCTGGACCAGCAAGATAATGACCAGCATGATCAGACCGACGGTGAATCCCTGATCCACGACGGCCACCAAGACTGCGATAATTCCCGAAACCAAGGAACCGATAATCGGAATAAAAGAGCCGAAAAATACCAAAACGATGATCGGGATGACCAGTGGGACGCCCAAGAAATAGGCACCGATACCAATGCTCAGCGCATCGATGAAGGCAACTTGCATCTGCCCGACCACATAGCCGCCCATGCTTGCCCACCCGCGAATTGCGGCCTCGTGAACGGGTTCGCGAGCGCCCTTGGGAAGCAAGCGCACGAACCAGACCCAGATGTCGCGGCCGTCTTTGAGGAAGAAGAAGAGGCAGAAGAGAGCGATCACCGAACCGGTAGCGACAGAAATCGCTGAAGACGTCGCATTCACCGCGCCGAAGATCAGTGACTGCGCGTGGGATTGAACCCAGGTGACAATTTCGGATTGCAGGTTTTCCAGATGTGAATCGATACCGGAGGTGTCGATCCCCAAGGGGCTGGTGCGCAACCATTCAAGGAGGGTGGTAAGGCCTTCGTTCGCACGGGTGAGCAGCGAGGGGACCTGCGAGAGGATCTGGGCCCCAGCGGTCGACAATGCGGCGCCCACGACAACAACAGTGGCAAGCAAACCACTGAGAGCAGCAAGGGCTCGCGGGAAGTGTGCCTTGCGGTGAAGCCAGGACACCATCGGGTTCAAGAAAACCGCGAGTAGAAGCGCAACTGCGATCGGAACGATGATCCCGTAAACGAAGGTCATTCCATAAATCAGTAGGGCGACCGCCGCGACGACGACGATCGCGCGCCACGCAACCGCCGCGCCCACGCGCAAAGACCAAGGCACGGCCTCGGAAGCATCGCGGCTGGTTGGCTCGTCCTCAACGACGACGCGAACGCGCTTGGATCCATCCCCCTGAAGATGAGAGCGCTGCTCTTGAACGCGGCGCCTGATCTGCTCAAGAGGTTTCAGAAGCGACGAGGCCAAGCTTGAGCTGGCTCCCCCTCCTCCCCTATCCGAACGGCTGGGGCGTTGATCGGGGGTTGATGCTTGTTGCTGCGCATCCTTTTCGCTCATGCTTGGCCTCGTCTTTTCAGTTTGTTGGCTCAGGCGACACCGAGAATATCGGTGACGAAAACAAGGGTATCGCCGCCGCGGATCCCAGCCTGGGGAACACCGCGCTGGCCGTAACCGTATTCGGAAGGAGTCGACAGCAGGACGCGCGAGCCGACGCGCTGGCCCACGAGGCCGTCGTCCCAGCCGCGGATGACCATG
>ERZ772910.1998-NODE-1998-length-9867-cov-5.259478_pt1 | contig 9867 bp, 8 predicted proteins | sample MGYA00511357_ERZ772910 | MGnify/ENA primary metagenome ERZ772910 (study PRJEB29015, sample SAMEA2738096) | human oral metagenome | biome: human oral; feature: human-associated habitat; material: saliva | place: China | collected 2193 ...
TGTTACGACGGCTGGATACGGGTCACCTCGGGCATGATAAGGCGCAAATACTCAGTTTACCGTGAGTCGCATCGCGAGTCAAGGCTGGATGTGTTATGTGCAGGGGTTCACGGACGAGGCCGTGGCCGGTTTCTCCGTCAGGCGCGACGGGCGGCTCCCAGGCTGGGGTGGTGGTGCCCCAAGTCGGGCTTGAACCGACGACCCACGAAAGGGACCTGGGCGTCGGCCTGCCGAGCTCGAGGCGCGCCCAGCGGGTCACCATATTAGTCACCGACAGCAGGTGTCGCCACCACGCGAGACAGGCTGGACAACCACACCCCACATATGTCGCACCGGGCTCCTAGCACCGATCAGCACCGTAACGACACGCTTGTCACCACAGAGCTGACCGTGCCCCGCTGATCACCTCCCCACGTTCCCGTCCTGGACGCAGATGAGCACGACGCTTGCGAGAATACTGCCGAAGCGACGCCACTGTTGCGCGAACAACTGATGTCGAACGATTGGAGGACTGATCATGCTGGTGGCCCGAGACCCCCTCACCAATACTTTTGTCAATGCTTTTGACTATAAACACATGTCCCCTGAGGAACGGCCCAACGGTCTCTTATGCCCCGGAGTGTGTTTCGATGGGACACCCTGCACAGCTCCCGTCACCCCAGCCGCCCTGTCATCGGAGCACAAGCACCCTTATTTCCGTGTCGGCCGCATCGACAACCACATTGACGGATGCACCGAAGGGGCCACTCGCGTCGATTCCCCGGAGGCAGCCATTCATACTGACGAACACAAAGGGCAGGAGTCACCCCGCGGCCCTGATCAGCTTGTGCACATCACACTTCGACGCCCCCAGAGTGCGGCAGCTCGGACAGTTCAGGGAAGCACGCACACCGTTGATCCGCCTCTCGGTTATCGCCGATCCCCATCAACAGCGGCTGGAGACCGGCCACTCACCTTCCAGTGCGGGGTGCGCAAAGCCGTCTTGGACTACGCACGCGACATCATTAATGACGATGACACCGTGAAACTGGGGGACGTGCAAAAGACTGCACGCCAGTTGTTTTACTCCGCCGACCGACTCATTGACGCCCCTTACAAGGGACACATCGTCATAGCCTTCGGCCACATTCTCAACATCAGCGCAGGAAGCGCCTGGAACACACATTTCATCAGACTGCGTCGATCAAACGGCGGTCCGACCAAAGTGACGATCATGATCAGCCCGGACCGCTACGCGCAGCTGCGCACCCGCATTGAACAAGCACAAATCAATCCGTCTGAATGGATGGTCATCGCGTGCGGCACGATCACAGGACGCAACAAGAACAAGCCTTACCTTGAGCCGCTTGACGGAGGCTCACTGTATTTTCAGCGCACGATTCCTCAAGGGGGAAGAGCATGAATCGAGCGACGGGCGGCTCCCAGGCTGGGTTGGTGGTGCCCCAAGTCGGGCTTGAACCGAATCGTCAAGGTCACCGCTCGTGTCGGTGAGAGTCTGGCGGGCAGATGTCGCGCTGCGTACATCGACGGCGTGCTCGAGGGTGGACCTGCCTCTTTCGAGGCATGGATCGTCGAAGCAATGACAGCCGCACTCACTCCGGCAGAAAAGAAGCGTGGGCGCAGGAATAAGCCGCTTGCCGCGGACAGGATCCCCAAGGGACGACGGTAGGCTTAGTTTTCAAGCAAGGCAGTTGACACGGCCCACACAGGTGGCTCCAACACCCCAAGTTGAACACCGGCAATGCCGGTATTTCCAGCACTGCCAGCAATGGGATGCAGCGTTAGCGCTGTTGATGGGTGTGCGTGCGAGAATTGAGGGGCCTCCGCGGCGTCAACCCCGGACCAGCAGTATTCCTGCCGGGGAGTTGACACCGACAAGAGGAGGTGACTGGGTGATGACGAAAGGCCATCGGCCGTCTCGAGTGAGGCGGCTGGGTCTGGATGGGAAGCAGAAAGCCCAGATCGCTGTAGCAGTGGTAACGACACTGCCGCAGCTGATCTGGGCGATTGCATTCCTGCTCAGCGCTCTCATCGGGCGCTGAGACCAGCCCGGATACCCGGGGAGTCGGACAGGTGAGGCTGTTCGACTCCCCTTCAGTATGCCACATTGGCGTGGCCACGCGGAAGGGGGCGCGTGCGTTCACGCGGTTACGGGGAGGGGGAAGGAGGAGTTATGAACTCCTACCCCAGATGCCCCGACGCTCACGATCTATACGACCCCCAATTGCCCGTCGTGTCATCTCACGCGCGAGGCGTTGGATCGTGCTGGTCTCACTTACGAGGTTGTTGACTTAAGCGAGCGTCCGGATCTTGTTGAGCAGCTGCGCAGTGAAGGGCTGTTGCAGGCGCCGATCCTTGATGATGGCACCTCGAGGAGCGCGGGTTTTCGCCCTGATCGGATTCGGGCGATTGTTGATGCCGCTACGCCGGCGCGCCTGACTGCTCGAGGAGCTCAGGTCCATGTGTCCGCTCCTGCGGCCAAGGCTCAGGCTCATCGAGGCAGGGAACTGTGAAGAAGGGGCTGGGGTTCTTTATTGTCGCGCTTTTTGCGTTTCCTGGCGCGGCTCTGATGCCTCTTGCGATGCTCAGTGAGCCGAATGCGCCAGCTGGGAACGCTCGAGGTGGGAGCGGACGAGTGTCGGGGGTGCCTGAGGAATACCAGGATGTGGTGTGGCGCGCTGGCCACGCGTGCGACGTTGTGTCACCGTCGCTGATCGCGGCGCAAGCTGACCATGAGTCGGCGCACACCTGGGATCCACAGATTACGAGCTCGGCCGGGGCTCGGGGGATTGCTCAGTTCATGCCGGCCACGTGGGCCACCCATGGGCGCGATGGGGATGGAGATGGGCGAGCTGACATTACCAACGGGGCTGATTCGATCTATTCGCAGGGCCTGTACATGTGCGAGCTCGCTCAGAACATTGACTCCTGGCTTGCCTCGAGCGTGTGGAGTATCTGCGTGAGGGTGTTGTTCTTGTTGTCCGTGCGTTGGATCGGTTGGCAGGCTCGAAGAGAATTGCTATCGAGGTAATTCGGGATCTGGGCAAGCGTGGGTTGCGGCTCCGCTCATTGACTGAGCCGTTCCTTGACGTGGATGCGTCCACGCCGATGGGTGAGGCGGTTATTGGGATCATGGCCGTGTTGGCCCAACTGCGGATGTCGACGATCCGGGAGAATACGCGCAGGGGGCTTGCGCATGCTCGAGCTGAGGGGCGTGTTGGCGGGCGTCGGCCGCGGGTGACTGGGGATCGCTTGTAAGCGGCCGAAGCGATGTGTCAGGCGGGAATGACGCATGAGCAGATCGCATCGACCTTGGGGGCGCATCGGACGACGGTGACGCGCGCACTCGCCCGGCGCAGGCAGGAGCGCGAGCTCGGGGCACTGAGAGGGCGGGTCCCCGCCCGCGTTGTGGATGCACGGGGATTGGGCTGGGAGTGGTCGGTAGCAACGGGTGCGCGGCGCGCATGGGCGGCAGTGTCGGCGGAGGGATTGCTCGGAGAACGTCGCGCATTCCTCGGGGCTATTCGTTGCGGTGATTGTCGATGTCGTCGGCCCAGGCGTGGAAACGCTGTTGGAGCGCGTGGAGCTGTGGGCCGTTAATGCCGTAGGCCGCAACTTGTGTCAGGCTGATGTCGCTTGCTCCGCGCAGACACTCTGCGAAGAATGCTTCGTCAAAGCCTGCATCGCGTTCCTGCAGGAGTTCGATGAGGCGCGCATCAGTGATTGTTCGGGTGGAGCGGATCGCATCGACGTCGAGGTAGTCGCGTGGGTAGCTCCTGGAGTACAGGGCGCTGAGTTTGTTGCCGACGGCGTCAGCAAGGTCAAGGACGGGCCCGATGTCGAGGCGGACGGGTGTATGGGCGCGCCAGTCGATGGCGAGATCAACGCTGAGTGGTGCCCCGTCTGGTGGAGTGACGGAGAGCTGGGCGAAAGATGGGGTTGTGCGTTCGACGGTGACGTCGTAGTTGTGGGCAGCGAGGTGCTCAATGAGGCTGTCTACTGCGTTGGGGAACCGCGTGGCGGCGTGCATGACCGTGAAGAGGTCAATGTCGTTGGTGGGGCGCTGTGTCATCCCGTGTTCACGGATTGCACCTGAGCCCGCGAGAGCGAAGTCCGCGTCTGCGAGGACCTCGAGCGCACATGCGATTAGCTGACGTTGCGACTGTTGTACAGAGAGAGCCATTTATTCCTCCCACACAGGGCTGTGAAGCGATTTTCCCATGCGGCTGTGATCGCAAGGTCAAGGCGCAGTGTCGGCCATATGTCGGTGAGGGTGTCGCGGTTGAGGTAGCGGCGTTGGTCTTCCACACTGCCCTCGCCGATAACGCATTGGTAGACCGTCGTTCGTTCGCCGGCGTCGTCGACGTTAAAGCAGCCATCGCCTGGTGCCCAACTCAAACGCACAGGGAGGTGCACGATGCCCGTGGATGGACCCGTAAGCTCATCGAGCGATGCGGGAACACAAAAGGGTTTTGTGTCGCGGTATGTGATGCGTCCACTCATGCCTCTCTCCTCTCGTGCTTGCGATCTGGCGACCCGCTCGCATGTCTAGCTTAGCGTGCGATGAAGCGGATGATGAGGATACGGCGGGTGGCAGCGCTTAGTCTGCCCCGCCGCATGTGTTCAGACGTTGGACTTCCGAGAGCAGAAGGTAGCGCCAGGAGTCAGCGCCACTGCCGTTCCTGGTGACGGCTTTGAGCTTGTCCATACGGCACGTGGATGCTCCCGCCAGGAGCGGTGGGCGACCACTGTGATCAAGGCGCTATCGCAGAGTTTGCGACGCTGAAGCAACCACTGACGGGAAGTAGGTGCCTGAACGCAGCTTGGGGATCGCCACGTCAATGGTGCCGACCCTGGTGTCCAGGGGCCGATAGCGACACTCATTGCGCCTGGCGTGACGCTGCGGATCTTGTTGGCCCCACTGGGCCCCGCACACCGTGTCAGCGTCCCCTGAGAGCAGCGCGTGAATGACGTGCTGGAGCAAGGAACGCATCAAATCCGGGGATGCCTGGGATAGCGCCTGGCCAAGCAGGCCAGCAGGGTCGATAGTTTGAGGAGCGGTCATCGTTGTGCCTCCACATCATTTCGAGTCAGAAGTAGAGAGCTTTCTCGAAGGATCACACGGCGACCGCACCCATATCAAACGGGCCAACCACCACACGGTGACACCACCATGCGGGACGCTACTGATACATCTGTGCCCCAAGTCGGGCTTGAACCGACGACCCACGGATTATGAGTCCGCTGCTCTGACCGACTGAGCTATTGGGGCGTGGCCATCTTAGCGGAGGAAGACGCTACCCTTCCACCGACACCCTCCCTGATCCGTCGGTCACGTCACAGCGACATAGGACCTTAGTCGCGCCTATGGTGGTTTTACAAGGCCGCAGCCAATCAATTTAAGGAGATGGCATGAACGTAGCGGAACAGATCGTGAACCAGCTTGTTGATGCGGGAGTACACCGGATCTACGGCATTGTCGGCGATTCACTGAACCCCATCGTCGACGCCGTGCGCAAAACCGGCGGCTCGAAGAAGGGCGGCATCGACTGGATCCACGTGCGCCACGAGGAGGCGGCGGCGTTCGCAGCGTCGGCCGAAGCTCAGCTGACGGGCAAGCTCGCCGTGTGCGCAGGCTCGTGCGGCCCAGGCAACCTGCACCTCATCAACGGCCTGTACGACGCAAACCGCACGGGCGCACCTGTCCTGGCCATCGCCTCGCACATCCCGAGCGTTCAGATCGGCACGATGTACTTCCAGGAGACTCACCCGGACCGCATTTTCGAGGAGTGCTCGGTCTACAACGAGCTCATTTCCTCCGCGGCGCAGTCGCCGCGCACGGTGAACTCGGCGATCCGCCACGCGGTCGGCTTGGGCGGCGTCTCGGTCATCACATTGCCCGGCGACATCTCTGACCTCAAGGCCGTTGAGCACGTTCCCACCTACGCGCCCGCGCGCCCCGCGACGCTTGCTCCCAACGCCACCGATATTGAAGAGGCCGCGGCGCTCCTCAACAAGGCGGACAAGGTCGCGATTTTCGCCGGCGCGGGCGTTGAGGGTGCCCACGACGAGGTCATCGCCCTGGCGGATGCGCTCAAGGCCCCTATTGGCCACTCGCTGCGCGGCAAGCACTTCATCCAGTATGACAACCCCTTCGACGTGGGCATGACGGGCCTGCTGGGCTATGGCGCGGCCGCGGAGGGCATGAACGACGCCGACGTGCTGATCCTGCTGGGCACCGACTTCCCCTACGACCAGTTCCTGCCGTCCACCCCAACGATCCAAGTGGACACGCACGCAGAGAAGCTGGGCCGCCGCACGGACGTCGGCCTCGCGATCCACGCACAGGTCAAGCCCTTCATCGAGGCCCTGCTCCCCCACCTGCGCGCCGGCCGCTCGGATTCCTTCCTGAAGTCCAAGATCAAGAAGCACTCGGAAATCATGCACGCTCCCGTGGGCGCCTACACGCGCAACGTGGAGAAGATGCGCCCGATCCACCCCGAGTATGCTGCCCACCTCCTCAATGAGACGGCCGCGAAGGACGCGATTTTCACCGCGGACACGGGCATGTGCAACGTGTGGACCGCCCGCTACATTGATCCGCTCGGCACGCGCCGCCTCATCGGCTCCCTGCTGCACGGATCGATGGCGAACGCCCTGCCGATGGCCCTGGGCGCTCAGGTCGCCTACCCGAGTCGCCAGGTCGTGTCTGTGTCGGGCGACGGCGGGCTCTCGATGCTTCTCGGCGAGCTCATCACCGCGAAGATGTACGACCTGCCGGTCAAGGTGGTCGTCTTCAACAATTCGACGCTGGGCATGGTGAAGCTGGAGATGCTGGTCAACGGCCTGCCGGACTTCCAGACGGACGTCCCGGACACGAATTACGCGGACATTGCCCGCGCAATTGGTTTCCACGCGGAGCGCGTCGAGGACGCATCGCGCCTGGAGGGCGCCTACCGCGAGGCGTTCGCGGCGCCCGGCCCCGCCCTCGTCGAGGTCATCACCGACCCGAACGCTCTGTCGCTGCCCCCGGCCATCACGGGCGGACAGGTGGTTGGTTTCGCGACGGCGATGAGCAAGATCGTGCTCAACGGCGGCATCGCTGAGGCCTTCTCGATGGCGACCTCGAACATGCGCAACATTCCGCGCCCGTAGTTCACCGTCCTGTCCCGACGAGGCTGGGGCTGGGTTATTCCATGACCTGGCCCCGGCCTCGTTTTTCATGGCTAAACCCTACATTTGTCAACAGCTTGTTTTCTAAAATACTGGCATTTACCCTCTTAAATGTCGCTTGACAGGTATAGAACTTGTAACATGTTGCGCCACATTGCAACCTGACACCTATTTTTGCGCGCAATTTCCCTCTAATATGCGAGATGTTCTATAGCTCTCGTCACACAGGAGGAAATGCCATGCACGCGCTCGCAGCAATGGCTAGCGCGGCCGGTGCCGTCGACCTCGACACTTTTCCCGCTTGGCTGAGGATCACCCACTTCATCAACTTCGTGATGATGGGTTTCCTCATCCGCTCCGGCTGGGAGGTCCTCGCATCGCACCCGCGTCTGTACTGGAACAATCACTGCACACCCGGATCCGAGTGGCTCAAGTTCACCAAGGACAAGGTGTCGACCGTCCCCGGCGAGTTCACGGCGCGCGATGACCAGCGCAACCTGCACCCGCTGATCTCCCTGCCCGGACGCGGACAGATCGGCCTGGGCCGCGCGTGGCACGCGCTCGTCACGGCCATCTGGTTGATCAACGGCCTCGTGTACGTCACTCTCCTCTTTGGGACGGGCCAATGGCGGCGCATCGTACCCACCTCATGGTCCATCATCCCCGAGGCCTGGGAGAGTGCAAAAATCTACATGGGCCTGCAGATTCCCTCCATCGAGCACTTCCAGCCCTATGACGCGCTCCAGAAGCTCATGTACTTCGCGGTCGTCTTTATCGTGGCGCCCCTGATGATCGCGACCGGCCCCATCATGTCCCCCACCTTCGCGGGACGCTTCCCGAAGTACGTCAAGCTCTTCCGCAACCGTCAGACGGCTCGTTCTATCCACTTCCTCGGTATGGCGTTCTACTGCGTCTTCGTCGTCATTCACGTCGCACTGGTGTTCATCGTCCACCCGAAGTACAACATCGCGCACATGATGCTTGGCGAAAACTACAACGACATCACGGCGGCACAATTCGCTCAGGCCGTCACCATGCTGATCATCGGCATCGTCGTCGCCATCGCCCTGTGGATCGGCGCCTCCTACTGGTCGCTGTCGAATATGCGCCGCACGCAGCGCTGGATATGGGGTGCCACGCAGCCCATTCGCGCACTCACGATCGACCGCTTGAAGTCGCGCCAGGTCGCGAAGAAGACCTTCACCGAGGCCGATATCTCCCCGTTCCACTGGGTTAACACGCGCCCGCCGACGAAGGAACAGTCCGAGGAGTACATCGCCCTGCGTGAAGACGACTTCAAGGACTTCCGCCTCGAGATCGGCGGCCTGGTTGAGGAGGAGAAGTCTTTCTCCATCGACGAGCTGAAGGCCCTGGGCAAGGTCACAAACATTACGATGCACACCTGCATGCAGGGATGGACGGGCATCGCGAAGTGGGAGGGCATCCGCCTCAAGGATCTCCTCGAGCAGGTCACGCCCACGTCAGGCGCGCGCTACCTGATGGCGACCTCCTTCGGACACGTCGGGCACACCTACGACGGGCGCCCGACCGAGCCCTACTACGAGTGCATCGACCCGTCGATGATCGACGACGACGAGTGCATCCTCGCCTGGGGCATGAACGACGAACCCCTGCCCGAGGTCTACGGCGGACCACTGCGCCTGCGCGCCGATTCCCAGCACGGCTACAAGATGGTCAAGTGGGTGCGCCGCCTGGAATGGATCCACGACTACCACGACGTGGGCGACGGCCAGGGTGGCTCGCGAGAGGATTCGGGCCTCCAGCACTACGACGCCCGCGCCTGAGGCTCTCAGCCTTCACGCGATACCACGCCTCCCTCCTCGTCCACACGCATGCGCGCGCGGAAACGTGGGGGGAGGCGCGGTCTATGCGTACCTACGGGCGATCGCCATGGCCTCGGGCACGTAGGAGCGCCCAAAGATCGCGCAGTGGATCATGATGATGTGCATCTGGTGGAGGCAGGCGCGCTCGCGCCAGCCGTCCTCCAGGGGTGAGGCCTCGTTGTAGGCGGCGAGTATGCGTTCGTAGTGCGGGCAGCCGAAGACCGCGAGGGCCGCGAGGTCCTCCTCGGCGTGGCCGCCCTGCGCGGCGGGGTCGATGAGAACGGCCCCCTCGGGAGTCCACATGACGTTGCCGCTCCACAGGTCGCCGTGGGTGCGGGCGGCGCCGATATTGTTCTGTCGTGTCTTCACGTCTTCGACGAGGCGCGGCTGCCCGTGGTCGAGCGCGCCCGATTCGAGGCGCTCACAGAGTTTTTCGACGAGTGCACGTTCGGGGGCCGTGAAGATGCGGTCGTCGAGGTAGGGGGCGATGCGCTCACGCGCGTAGAAGGTGCCCCAGGATTCGCCTTGGGACGAGGCAGGGGCCGGGACGCGGGAGGAAGCGGGCTCGAGGGGGGCAGTGGGGTTGCTGTCGGACATACGCCCTACTCTACGCGGGGCGGCATGAGCGCGGGAGAGCCTAGCATGCCGTGTATGTCGCAGATCACTGTTCGGCTGTCTCGTCTTGGGACTGGGTGCCCGGGTCGAACTGTGACCGACGACGTATCCTAGGGGCAGAGCGCGGAGAACACCGCGACTGAAGGGCACACGCCCACAGGAACTGTAAAGGAGCGCCAATCATGGCAGAACCTCGTATCGTCACCGTCACTGGCGCAGCCGGCAACATCGGCTA
>ERZ772910.2001-NODE-2001-length-9849-cov-2.398713_pt1 | contig 9849 bp, 10 predicted proteins | sample MGYA00511357_ERZ772910 | MGnify/ENA primary metagenome ERZ772910 (study PRJEB29015, sample SAMEA2738096) | human oral metagenome | biome: human oral; feature: human-associated habitat; material: saliva | place: China | collected 2193 ...
TGAAGTATATTCAGCTCTAGGAGCTCTATTTGGATTTTCTTTTGCAAAGTCAACTTTGATTGCTCTTCCCCAAATTTCTACACCGTCCATTTCAGCTTTAGCTTTTGCAGCATCATCTGCATTTGCAAATTCTACAAATCAAAATCCTTTACTCCTTGGAGGTTTTGTTGTTTGGTCAAGATTTACTCTTGCAAATACAACTTCTCCAAATCTTGAGAATTCAGTTTTGAGGTCATTTCCCCTCATTTTCCAGTTCAATCAACCCACGAACAACTTTGTTTGGCTGATTACCATTTCTTCTGTCATTTAACCGAAAGAATAATAAATTAAAGAATCGCTTCAACAGCGATAGAATTTAGTATATGATTTAGTCTGAATTTTACAAATCATTTTACGGAAAATGAATAAAAGTCGTTGAAATTTGCTTTACATTTTTTTCTGAGTATAATAAGTATGAAATTTTATTCTTTATTAAAGCTTCTATGGCAGATAATAACCAGAATCCAGCAACTTCTGTTGCAAGTACTGTTACAAATCAAGAAAATTCTCAAGAAAACTGAATCAAGAATTCTTTTTTTTGAGGAAATGAAGCAGTTTTTGAGAATTTAGAGAAGTTTGAAAGAATCTCTAATCCTACTGATGAAAATCAGGATTTTGATTTTTCTTTTACCGATGAGGAGCAAGGAACTCCAGAACCTGATCAGAATATAAATGACGAAGAAAACACAGATGTTTTACAAGGAGCTTGACTTGATACGATGTTTACAGCTTCAGCTCCAGAAGAAAAACCGCTTGATCCTATGAATACTCTTTATGATCAGCCAGATGAAAATGTTTCGTTTCCTTCTGAAGAAGCTTGATTACAAGTTGAAATTTTGCCTCAGGAGAATGAAAATAGTGAGGAAAAAGAAGCAGAAGAGGAGTATTTACCTGTGCAATCTTTTGAAAATGAAAGTTTTGAAAAAAACTCTGAAATTGTAGAGGATCAGACAGAAGAGGTACAGGAGGTTTCTTCTGATGAGGAAACTAAAGGAGATGATTCTGTTTCTTCTGAAGATACAGCTGCCCAATGAAAAGAGAATTCAGAACTAGAAGATATTTCTTTTTCTCAGTCAGAGGATAATATTTCTCTTGAAAATGAGAATGATGAAGCTGTAGAAAACGAAAACATGGAACAAAGCTGAGAACAAATTGCTGCTCTTGAAATGGAATCTGAGTCAAAGCGTGAACTTTCTGATCTTATGAAAAAGTATGAGGAACTTTTTGCTATGGGAAAGAGGATTTTGAAACTAGAAAATAAAATTAGTAAAGAAGAAAAATCTGTTTTTGAGATTCTTGGTAATAATACAGAAAAGAGTATGATTACCTATGAAATTTCTCCTCTAAGAGATGAGCATGAAAGAGCTACTTTGACACTTATTAAAACAGAAAAAGATTTTGTTCGTAATGAAGAGTCACAACATACGCTTACCTTCTCTTCTCAGGAAACAGAAAAAAATCTGTTGATTACTGTTGATAACCAGCTTTTGTATGAAGAAGAAAAAGATCTCCAAGATCCAGTTAAAGCCATGCAAGTGAGTGATAAGATCAATAAATTTAGTTTTCTTTTTGAACAAAGACTTAGGGAATTGGAGGAAGAATGGGAAAAAATTAAAGCAGAAAAAGAAAGAATAAAACCTTTTCGTGATATTTTTAGAAACTTCTAATCCTAAATAAGATATAGAATTTTAGGAAGGATTGATAAATATTAATTAGATTTCAAAAATATAATTAAGAGGGCCGTTATTTATGCTTGAAATAAGCATATCTGCTCAAAATTCTCAGCTTTTGACCTTAAATTCTTTCTCTTCTAAGTTTGTAAGGAAAAAGTCATAAACTTCTTTTGCAAAGCCATAGTTTCCACTCTGTGAAAAATCAATTTTCGTGCCGTTTTTATAGCTTCCAAAAAGGGTAAAATTCGAAATCACCAAAAGTTCGCTTCCCACCTCATGGAGAGGGATTTCTATTTTCCCTTCAGCAGAGGAGAGGAGTTTGAGTGTCGTAAGTTTGCTTGTGAATTTATCAATCGCAGTTTTTCGGTCTGAACGGGATTCATCAGGCTTTCCGACTCAGAAATAGATCAGCATTCAGATTCAGATTTTTTCTGTTTTTAGGCATTCTTGATAGCTTTCATCAGCATAGACTTGAACTTCAGCTGAAGAAACGGATTGGAGAATGAGTTTCATAAGTAGGTGTTGAAATAAATTACCATCTTTTCCAGCTTGGGCAGGCTTGTTGCACATTGATATGCGCGAAACCTTCGTGCTGAATGGCTTGTATTATGGTTTCTTTGAGAGTTTTGAGATCCTTATCTACAACCGTTTTTACAAAGCTACAACCTGCTGTTTCCACCAAATGTACGGGATGAAGAGGAGGGAGAGTATTCCCCTCAGGCGTAGACTTGGTTTTCGCTCAAAGGGGCGTCGTCGCAGAAGCTTGTCCTGTGGTAAGGGCATAGTTTTCATTGTCACAGGTAATATGCACAAAAGGCAGATTTCTCCTCGCAGCATGGAGCAGATGCCCAAGTCCGATCCCATAACTATCGCCATCTCCAGAAACGGAAATCACAGTCAGATCAGGATTTGCGAGCTTTATCCCTGTTGCAAAAGGGATTCCTCTTCCATGCAGGGTTTCTGCACCATAGCCTTCCATATATTGACTCATTTTACTATTGCAGCCGATCCCAGTTACAATCACGGTTTTATGTGTTGGGATTTTTAGCTCGGCAAGGGCTTGTTTAAGCGCGAGGTGAATGAGGAAGTTTCCGCATCCTGGACATCGCTGGATTTTATTTAAATTCGTTCTCATAGCTAATAATCAAGTATAAAAGTCAGATTTTTAAATTCTTTTTTAAACTACATTTACCCATAGTAAAAATTAATTATAGTTTTGCAATCTGTGTGACTTTCTTGAGGTATTGGGATTGTTTATAGCTTGATTGTTTCCTTGGTCTAGATCAAAAAACATTGAAAGATTTTAGATTAATACCAACAAATCCCATTCTTCCAAATTTTCGATTCAGCCATGTCCCGATTAAAGCAAGTTTCATTGCCCATTTTGGACCTCAAGTGTTACAGAAGATACGGGCAGTTTTGCCTTTAAGGAATTTTGTAGGTTGGAGTGATCATACTTTATGTTTATAGGCAAATCCACTAGTCATAGTAGTATCTAACCAATTTTTTAAAATAGCGGGCATATCAAATCGCCATATAGGAAATATGAAAACAATTTCATCTGCCCATTTGACTTTACTTTGCATAATTAGAGTTTCTTTATTAATAATTGGCTTGCCATTTTCATCAAATTTTAAATAGTCTTGATGGTATTCTGGAGAGTAAAGATCGATAGTTTCCACATTTTTACCTACCTTTTCTGCCGATATTCTATATTTATGCTCGATAAGATATGAAAAAGAAGTCTTTTCAGGATTGGCTAAGATGATTAAAATATTTTTATTTTTTTCTTTCATGTGTTGATTTTTTAAAATAAAAGATAGTTATTTAACCTCTTCTTCAAAAATTGGATATAAGGTTACTTTCCTTTGATGAGAAATCTTAGACTTCCACTCGCCATACAGCTCACATTCCTTACTCACCAAATCTTCCAAAATCCCACTCTGATTCATTTCTACAAAAATCAGCCTTTTAATCTTTTTTGCATGTTCATCAAGGAAAGCTTTCAATCTTGGATCAAAAGGGGAAAGCGATTTGATCACAATCAGTCCCATGTCCGCTTTGCCTTTGATATGTTGCTCTAGAGCATAACGGTTGATTCCCATCGTGATATAGAAAGTTTCCGCATCAGGATTGATGATTTCATAGCCATAAAAATCTGAATTGAACTCTTGTTCCACGAAAGTCTTCAGTTTTTGAGCTCTTTTCTCCATCATTTTGCCTTTCATGGTCGGTTCTTCATTGGTGCTTCCGTATTCATCATGCTCATAGGAAGTTGCAATAAAGGTCGTACGCTCAGTTCACGGCACACTATAAGGAGAGATCCCATCAGGACTAAATTCGTATCTTTTGAACTGATCTTCAGCTGTAGAGTCAGCTTTTTTACCTCTTTTTATCGGTTCAGCAAGGAGTTTTTGCGGATCAATGCTCACATAAGACTCTGAAAGCTGTTTATCGCTGAGGAGAATCACAGGATGCTGATACTGATCCGACCAGTTCAGCGTCTTCCCAGCGAAAGAATAGGCCTCTTCAAAAGTAGAGGGATAAAGCACAATCGGTTTCGTATCTCCAAAACTCGCATGCAAAGCGTAATTCACATCGCCCTGTCCTGTAAAAGTCGGAGTTCCAGTGCTTGGACCATCTCTCTGAGCAAGCACATAAACGCCCCCAAGTTCCGCTTGATTTGAAAAGGAAATAGACTCGCTCATCAGTGCAAATCCGCCTCCACTGGTTCCACACATTGCTCTTTTTCCAGCAAATTTCGCACCGAGCATCGCCATACTAACCGCGATTTCATCTTCTCCCTGAAAGAAGCTTACTTTGGCATCTTTCACGACCTCATCAATGATAGAGGAGGCAGGCGTCATCGGATAGGCAGCGTAAAAATCCAGTCCGCTTGCGATTGCTCCCTTTGCAATGAGCTCATTTCCGTACATAAACTGCTTCGGAGTTCAGATTGCTTTACTACAGTTTACAATATCGCAGTCTTCACCGCAGTTTTGAATAATATACTGATAACCTGCTTCCAAATCCAAAAAATTCTGATTCATCACCTCAGGGGAGAACTCCTTTTCAGAGAATTGCTGTTCCAAGAACGCTTTCCCTTCCTCCAAGCTGATCCCAAAAATTTTGAGAGCCGCTCCGAGGGTAAAGGTATTCTTGTATTTACACTTCTCATCTTTGATCATAAAAACCCTTTTCAAATCGTAGATGCTTTCATTCTTGCTGACTGCATAGGGATCATAAGCAAGGAAATAATCAATCTGCCTACGAATAAAGGGCTGCTCCTCATCAGAAATATAGAGAAAAAAGCAGTTATTATCTCCTTTGATGATAGAGGCGTATTCTTTGTCACCAAGCACTGTGTAGCCTTTTTGGGCAAGCAGTTCAGCAAGAAGGATTCCTGCCGTATTTACTCCAGACCCAGCCGGTCCAGAAAATCAGATACTAATTTGCATTGTTTGAGTTATTAGTTAAAAGTTCAAAGTTCAAGATTGTAATTTATAGACTGAGAAAAGTATACGGAAATGATTCTTATTTTCAAAAAAAAACTGAAGACTGATTCAGCTTTTGCTTGACATTTTTTATAAAGAAAAAAGGAACTAAGGTAAATCTTACCATTAGTTCCTTAGCTTAATTACTATCGAATCATTGCTAATGCTTGATAGTAATCTTTCTCTGTGCAAAATGCTTTTCCTAAAGGGAAAGCATAAATCTTTGTTTTGTTCTTTGCAATCTTAATGATTACTACTGGGCGGTCTTTTTTTGTGTAAGCTTTTATTTCTTCAGGAAGAGAGCTTCCTTCCGAATTCTTCCATCGCTGTGTGACTGGAGTATATCCATCAATGATGACAAATTCTCCAGGCATTACCTCTACTTTTTTAGCCTGATCCAATGTAAATACTTTTTGAATTTTGCTCATAATTTTTAGAATTATATTTATACCTATGTTTTTATTAACAAATCAAATATACATAAATTAAAACGAATGTCAATAAAAAGTGCTTTGATTTTTTATTTCCTTATTTCTTCAATCAACTCTGGGAATTTAGGTTGATTGATATGTTGTCTATCTTCAAAAATAATAAATTTTGCACTTGGAAGCTCGGCTTTTATTCTTTCGCTATGAGAAAAAGGGACACAAGGATCGTCTTTGGAATGCCGTAGGAAAATCTGATTTGCTCTTTTTTCTAGGTTTTTTACAATACTCAGATCATAAGCGAAATCTCATAGATAGTTGTCTCCTTCATTGAGCCCTTGCTGATCTAATGCAGGAGCAACCAAATGCAACTGAGAAATGCTAAGAGGAAACTGGTTTTCTCAAAGGTATTTGATCAGAAACATTGCACCAAGTGAATGACCGATTACAATCAACTTTTCTGAGTCTAAAAAAGGAAGATATTTCTCAAACCAAAGTTTCCATGCACTATAACGAGCCATATCTTTGTTTGGCATTTCAGGCTTTATTACCTTAAATTCTGGTAATTGTTCTTGGAGCGTCATTCTTCGTCTTTTGTTTTCCTCAAAGGGATTAACTTCTCGTGTTGCCATTGTTTTTAGGAGTTCGTCATTATCTTTTATTAAGTTTCATCCATGGATAAAGAGGACTTGTTTCATAATCTAGGAGAGAAAGAATAAAATCATCCCTGACTATAAAAGAAATTTTTTTAAAATCAAGAAAAAAAGAAGTCAGATTTTGACCTCTTTTTTGTTTATTTATTTCCCATGCCTAATATGTCCTATGTCCTGTAGGATGATAGTCAAGAGCTGTTATTAGCTCTCAATTCCTCTTTTTATCATCTCTTTTCTTTTTTCAAGGCTACAATTTCTTTTTGTCTTTGCCTTTTCAGTGATTCTTCTATTTTGCGATTGATTTTCCCTTTATTCATTGCCAACTTTTATACTAAAATCTAAATAATCTTAATTTCTATTACCAATACTCCAAATTTTGCTTCTTGATCTGGAGTATAAAACTTATGATAGACAGCAACTCATTTTTGGATATCTTGAATTCAAGGCAAAACATGTTTGAGTCATTCATTTTCCAACATTGATTGAAATGTTGGATAAGAAGTTAAATTTACTACTTCCAATACTTCTCCTGTATCTTCAAACTTCAAATAATCTCAAATCTTCAGGTCTGCAAATTTTCCTTTGTTCAGTCTTCCTTCTACTGTCTTCTCTCCTGAAAGAATGAGTGATTTATAGGGTTATTTTACTGTAAAATAAGTATACATAATCTAATATCTAGAATTTAAAAGCTATTATTCCGTATTTTTTTATTTTTTCTTTATATCCAGGGATTCACTCATAGATTCTTACTGCATCTTCTTTTGTTTTTATTCATGGAAGAATATTTTCAAGTCACTCATTTTCTATATATTCTTCTAATGAGCTATATTTTATAATATTGGCAATTTTTTTTGATATTTGTTTATTTCAATTGATAAATGTAATTACATCTCCTATTTTATAATATTCAAAGTTCTTTCCAGATCTTCATTCTACTGTCTTTTTACAACTACTCAATTGACTGAAATATGGTTCTTTTAAAGTTAATATTCTATTTTTACTTAATAGGTTTTTATGCAAAGGATAGTATAAATAGACCTCACTATCTCAATCTGTTTTATATTTATTATATACCTCATATAAAGGATTAAAACCAATATTTCTAAACATATTAAAAGATCAAGGTGCTTTATTCTTAGATACAGAAACTAAAATTCCATCGATATTTTTATAATTTTCCAATTCTTTCAGTAATATATCTCGTAATTTCCAAATATGACCTTCGCCATGTTGTTCAAATAGAAACAAACTTTTTATTTCTAAGTATCAATTTTTTGTTTGAATTGAGCTTTCTTCATTAATAGGGGAATTCTTAAATGCTAGAATTCCAATAGGACGATTTTTATACTCTAGTATAATACAATCTCTATCTGATCATTTTAACAGTTTAAGTGCACTTTGTTTTTGCGAACCATAAATATATTCTTGTAACGCTTCCATACCTATTATTTATAAACACCTTAAAACTCACAAGTCTTTGGAGCTCTTGGGAAAGGAATCACATCACGAATATTCTCCATACCAGTTACATACATTACGAGTCTTTCAAATCCCACTCCAAAACCTGCATGAGGCACCGTTCCGTATCTTCTCAGATCAAGGAACCAGCTATACGCTTCGGTATCAAGATCCATTTCCTCCATTCTTTTCTTGAGCTTTTCAAAATCATCTTCTCTTTGACTTCCTCCGATTAATTCTCATACTCCTGGAACGAGCAAATCCATCGCTCTTACTGTTTTTTCATCATCATTAAGCTTCATGTAGAATGCTTTAATATCTTTTGGATAATCAGTTACAAAAACCGGACCATTAAACACTTTTTCTGACAAATATCTTTCGTGTTCAGTCTGCAAATCAATTCCCCATTCAGGTTGATAATCAAATTTCTGACCAGATTTTTTCAAAAGCTCTATTGCTTCAGTGTAGGTCACTCTTCAAAACGAAGCATTGACTAAGGTTTCAAGTCTGGCTTTTACCCCTGGCATGATAAACTTATCAAAGAAATCCATCTCTGCTTCGGCATTTTCTAGTACATAACGGAAAGCATATTTGAGTAAATCTTCAGCAAGTTGCATATTATCAGTTAAATCAGCGAAAGCAATTTCAGGCTCAATCATCCAAAATTCTGAAAGATGTCTTGTGGTATTTGAGTTTTCAGCACGGAAAGTAGGTCCGAAGGTGTAAATCTTTCCGAAAGCAGTTGCGAAAGTTTCGCCCTCGAGCTGACCACTCACCGTAAGTGAAGCCTGCTTCCCAAAGAAATCCTTACTAAAGTCAATAGATCAGTCTTCCTTTTTTGGTGGATTTTTGAGATCAAGGGTCGTTACTTGAAACATTTCTCCAGCTCCTTCACAGTCACTTGCGGTAATAAGTGGGGTATGAGCCCAGATAAATCCGTTTTTGTTGAAGAAATCGTGGATAGCAAAGGCAAGTAGGCTTCTTATTCTAAATACAGCGGAAAAGGTATTAGTTCTTGGCCTCAAATGAGCAATAGTTCTGAGATATTCAAAAGAATGTCTTTTTTTCTGAAGTGGGAAAGTTTCATCTGCTTTTCCAATGAGGGTAATTTTGCTTGCTTTAAGTTCAAAATCCTGTTTTGCTCACTCTGATTTTACGAGCTCCCCTTGTACTTCAATACTACTTCCTGTAGTAAATTTACAGATTTCTTCAAAATTATTTAAGCTTGATTCAAAGACAATTTGGAGGTTCTTGAGATATGAACCATCATTAAGCTCAATAAATCCAAAGACCTTAGAATCCCTAAGACTTCTTATTCGTCCATTTACAAAAATTTGACTCCCAATTAATTTTTCATAGGATTGATAAATAGTTTTGATGCTTGTTATTTGCATATTTTTTAATCTAAAAAAATAAATCAAATTTTTTATAGCCAATTTGGCTTCACTTGCAAGGGAAAGCTTATTTTTTTGTCTTTAAAAAATCGCTAAGGATTTAGTTAGGAAGAAATATTTCTCAGAAAAACGGAGCAGGTTTTCTTATTTATTTTTCATTTTATGTCTGATAAATTCAATGATCATTGGTAAAAGGGAAAGTATGATAATAGCAAAAATAATCAGAGTAAACCTCTTTTGTACTACTTCAAGGCTTCCAAAAAAATAACCAGCATAAGTGAAAAGCGTTGTTCGTAATGCTGCCCCTATGAGATTGAAAGAAATAAAATGTTTATAGGTCATCTCTCCAATCCCAGCTACAAAAGGAGCAAACGTTCTGATAATAGGGATAAATCTTGCATAAATAATTGTTTTTCATCCATGTTTTTCATAGAAATGATGCGTTTTTTCCAAATGAATTTTTAAACTCTAAAAACAACGATAAAGCTTCTATAGTCAAACTCGATGAGATAGGTGCTAGCGAAACATTTTACGAATTTGAACTTGAACCAAAAGAAAAATTTGATATAAAAAATTTGTTTATTTCAAACATGCCTTTGAGCGTTTTAAACCTTGATGGCGAATGCGCTTTAAAAGGAGTGTACTACGTAAAAAACCTAGCCGACTACATACAAAAACTACATTTAAACGAAATACTCGTAGATGCCGTAAAT